>Ga0116229_10015103_pt1 | contig 10599 bp, 8 predicted proteins | sample S1TSphgellanicum_3_FD_87313 | JGI IMG/M metagenome (GOLD analysis project Ga0116229, IMG submission 87313) | Host-associated microbial communities from peat moss isolated from Minnesota, USA - S1T2_Fc - Sphagnum magellanicum MG | ecosystem: Host-associated > Plants > Peat moss > Unclassified...
ACGACCGCGTCGCTCTCGGACGTCACCGTGGGTGAGCAAGTGGCCGTCGCCGGCACGGCGACCTCGGACACGGTCACCGCCACGAGCGTCATGATCGGGGTGGGCGGTCCCGGCGGAGCTGGTCAGCCCGGCGCTCCGACGTCGTCGGCCCGGGCGTAATCCCACTTTCGTGGAGGTCGGCCCGGTCGGGTGTCGGCCGACCTCCACGGACGCAGTCCTTTAGGAAGAGGGACTGTCGAGAAGCGGCAACTCGATCCGCACGACGGTTCCGCCGCCCTCGTGAGGTGCCGCCGTCGCCGAGCCCGAGTGGGCGCGCACGATACTCGCCACGATCGCCAGTCCCAAGCCCGCTCCACCCGTCTCTCTCGACCGTGAGGAGTCGGTGCGCACGAATCGCTCGAATACCCTGACCGCGTCGTCTTCGGAGATTCCCGGTCCGCGGTCGGCCACTTCGATGACGCCACGCGACGCGCTTTTCGACACGCTCAGCGTGACGGCCGTCCCCTCGGGGGTGTGGGCCCGCACGTTGGCGAGCAAATTGTCCACCACCTGACGAAGGGCGCTCCAGTCGCCGGCGACCTCGACCGGTTCGGACGCGACGAAGGTGATTGGCCAGGCCGGTCCCACCAGTCGCGCGGTGTCGACCGCTTCGGCGCTCAGTCCCACGAGCTCGACCGGCACGAGGTGAAGATCGTATTCCTCGTCAAATCGCGCGAGTAGCAAGAGGTCGTCGACGAGTCGCGCCATGCGAGTGGTCTCGCGCTCGATGCCTTCCATAATGCGAGGAAGATCTTCGCCGCGCTCACTTGCCCCGCGCTGAAAGAGTTGCGCGTACGCCGAGACGGCCGCGATGGGGGTGCGCAGTTCGTGTGAGGCGTCGGAGACGAATTGTCGAAGTCGACTCTCCGACGAGCGGAGTTCCGCGAACGATTCTTCAATTCTCTCGAGCATGACGTTAAGCGCGGTCGAGACGTGGCCCACTTCGGTGGAGGTATTGGCGTTGGGCACGCGGTGAACGAGATCGCCCCCGGAGATGGAGTCCGCGGTTCGCACGACGTCGCGCAGGGGTCGTAGCCCGACGCGCACGAGCCAGAGACCGAGCAGAATGGCCCCGAGCAGAGCCGCCCCCGAGACCAGGAGTTCGACGAGGAGCAATTTGTTGAGCGTGTGGGTCACTTCGCCAATGGGATCCGCCACGACGAGGACGCCCCCACTCTTTAGTTGCGAGGCTCGCACGCGAAATTCGGGGCCCCCCGCGACCGTGGAACTGACGGTGAAGTAGACGACCGGTTCGTTCGGGTCCGCAGAGGTCACGTGAAAGCCGGTGATGTGCGTGGGCAGCGCCGGAGAATACGTTTTGCTTCCCGGAGTGAACGCCGGACAGACTTCGCCGCGCACTGTTTTGTTGCTGCTACTAAGGACTTCAATGAACATGCCCGGCGCGCTCTCTCGACCGATTTGACAAAACTCCGACGTTCCGGGTCCACTCGGCGGTGCGTCGTCGTCGGGCGGGTGCGCCGTCGTTTGTTCGATGGCCAGGTGCGACAGTTGCAGGGTGTTGTCCGTTTGTTGATAGAGGTAGGACCTCAGTGAGGAGTACACGGTGACGTCGGCGACCGCCAGGGCGAGGAGGGCAATCGCGCCCACCGCGAGCAGTAATCGGGACCGAAGCGAGAGGGGACGCCTCACGAATCCTCTCGCAACACGTAACCCACGAGTCGAATCGTGTGGATGAGGGGTGGGCCGAACACGTCAAGTTTCTTGCGGAGGTAACGAACGTAGGTTTCGACGATGTTTTGGTTGCCGTCGAAGTCGTAGTGCCAGACGTGGTCAATGATCTGGTCCTTCGACAAGACCCGTCGCGGGTTCAAGAGGAATAGCCGCAAGAGGTTGAATTCGGTCGCCGTGAGGTGCACGGGCTGGTGGGCGCGCCAGACCTCGTGGCTCTCCTCGTCCATCACCAGATCGGCGAAACGAAGTCGCCCGTCGAGCTCGGGACCCTGGCGGCGTCGAAGGATGGCTTTGGTGCGGGCCACGACCTCCACTAGCGAAAACGGCTTGGCGACGTAGTCGTCGCCACCCACGGAAAGGCCCGCGACCCGATCGTCCACTTCGCTCTTGGCGGTGAGAAAAAGGACGGGCACGTCAATGCCGTCGGCGCGGATCCGCCTGGTCACCTCGAGTCCGTCGACATCGGGCAACATGACGTCGAGCACGATGAGGTCGTAGCGGCCGTTCTGGGCCTTTTGCAGCGCGACCTTGCCCGAACTGGCAACGTCGACCTCAAAACCCTCGTAGCGCAACACGGTCGAGACCGCGTCGACAATGGACGGTTCGTCGTCCACCACCAAGATGTGCGCCAGCGGTCCGACAGTACTCATGAACTCCTCCCGTGCGACCCATCATGTCGGTTCCGCGTCGTCGCGCGCTGGGACCCGCCTGAGTGCGCGCTGAGAGTCCTTTTGAGTCCCCCTACAGGTCGGGCAGGCCGAAGTCGAGGCTGGGGATGTCGGTGCCGCCGTCGATCTCGAGGACTTTGCCCGTGAGAAAGGCACCCGCCGGCGAGGCCAAGTAGACGACGGCCGCGGCGATTTCGTCGGGGTCGGCGATGCGCTTGAGTGGCGTGAGCCCCTCCATCATCTCTTTGAGTTCCGGGGTCGAGGTCACGATGTCGAGCGCCGAGGTGGCGGTCGACCCGGCGGCGATGGCGTTCACGCGAATGCGCGGCGCCAGATCCTTGGCGACGAGGCGCGTGTAGTGCGACAACGCCGCCTTCGACGTGCCGTAGGCGGCGTACCCGCGACCAGAAACACGTCCCATGACCGAACTCACGTTGACGATGGCCCCGCCCTCACCTTGGAGCATGAAGGGCACCGCGGCGAGATTCAGCGCGTGCGGGGCCGTCACGTTGAAGTGGAACGCTTCTTCGAGGTACTCCGGCGTCGTGTCGAGGAACGGAAGGGGAATGGCCCCGCCCGCGTTGTTGACGACGATGTCGAGGCGTCCGAACGTCGACCACGCGGTGTCGGCGAGGGAACGCACGACGTCGAGGTTCATGAGGTCGCCACTGACGCACACGGCGCGTCGCCCGAGTGACTCGATTTTCTTCGCGACGAGCTCTAAGTCCGCGCTCGTACGCGAGACGATGACGACATCTGCTCCGCATTCGGCCAACGCGACGGCGCTCGCCGCGCCGATACCGCGGCCCGCGCCGGTCACGATCGCGACGCGGTCCTCTAGTCGAAAGAGGTCAAGAATCATGGCACTCCTCTGGGTGGGTCCGTCCAGTCTTTCAGAACGAGGGCGTCGCTTCTCTCGACGTGGTCCGCGATTCTCAGTAAGGGCGCCGGGATGCTTCAGGAAGCGGTGGCGCGACGCTCAGTAATGTGGACGAAACGTCTCGTTCGCGAAAGGTCGAGCCGACATGATTATCGGTGTTCCCAAGGAAGTGAAGACGGACGAGTACCGGGTGGCCCTCACGCCGGCCGGCGCCCAGGAGTTGGTGACCCACGGCCACCGAGTCCTCGTCGAAGCCGGTGCGGGCGTCGGTTCGTCCTTTCCCGACGAGAACTACGCCGCGACCGGGGCCGCCATAGTCGAAGACGCGAAGGATGTCTGGGCCGAAAGCGATCTAGTCCTCAAAGTAAAGGAACCCGTCGAATCCGAGTACCCCCTCCTGGGCGCCCACGAAAACCAGGTTCTTTTTACGTACCTGCACCTCGCGGCGTCACGCTCGTGCACCGATGCCCTCATGCAGGCGCGCAACGTCGCCATCGCCTACGAGACTGTGCGGCTCGCCGACAATTCCCTTCCCCTCTTGACCCCTATGAGCGAAGTGGCCGGACGCATGGCCCCCTTGATGGGCGCGCACCACTTGATGCGCGCCGGCGGGGGACGAGGCACCCTCGTCTGTGGCGCGCCGGGGGTGGCGGCCGCGGACGTGGTGGTGATCGGGGCGGGCGTCGCTGGTATGGCCGCCGCGTCCATCGCGGTGGGCATGCAGGCGAACGTGCAAATCCTCGACCGGAACCTCGAGCGACTGCGCGCGATTGACCATCACTTTCGCGGAGCGGTCGAGACCATTGCCTCGTCGGCCTACGCCATCGACCAGGCCTGCGTCGGGGCCGATATCGTGATCGGCGCCGTTTTGGTGGTGGGCGCGAAGGCGCCCAAACTGGTCAGCAACGAACTCGTCGCTCGGATGCGTGAGGGGTCGGTGTTGGTGGATATCTCCGTCGACCAGGGTGGTTGCTTTGAAGCCACCAGGCCCACGACGCACTCGGAGCCGACCTTCGTCGTGAACGGCTCGGTGTTCTACTGCGTCGCGAATATGCCCGGCGCCGTTCCGAACACGTCGACGCGCGCGCTGTCGAACGCGACACTGCCCTACGTGCTGGCGTTAGCCGACAAGGGATGGCGCGAGGCGGTGAAGGAGGACGAGGCCCTCGCCGAGGGGGTCAACGTCGTTCACGGCGAGGTGACCTACGAGCCCGTGGCGCAGGCGCACGGTCTGGCGACGACCGCGCTCTCGTCCTTTTTCTAACCCTCGATTGGACTCGCGCCGACGGTCGCGTCGAAGGAGCGAAACGGGTTAAAGAGGCCCTGGGGATCAAAGACCGCTTTTAGCTGACGTTCGAGGTCGAGTACGTGGGGATCAGTGAGGGCGAGGTAGTGCGACTGCTTGTCACGTCCGATCCCGTGCTCGCCCGAAATCTGGCCCCCGAGCGCGAGTCCGGCGCGAAAGAGTTCGTGCAACACGATCTCGCGCTCGACGTCGTCGTCGAGGTAGACCGACAGGTGCACGTTCCCGTCGCCCACGTGTCCACAACCGGGTATGAAGGCGGAGTGGCGTGCGGCGATCGCGGCGACCTCGGCGAGAAACGTCGGCACGGCGCTGCGCGGCACGACCACGTCGACGATGTCGCGGGCGCCCGATTCTTTGGTCACCCAAAACAGACGTTCTCTCGCTTCAATGAGGCGCTGCGCCGACGCACCGGTGAGGACGTAGACGTCGAGGGCCCCCGCCGCGTCGAGCGCGAGAGCGAGATCGGCGGTGTCGCTGTCGAGTTGTTCGGCGGTGCGCGTTTCGAGGACCACGAGGAGGTACGCGAGAGCCCGTTCACTGACCGATTTCTCCACGCCGACTTCCACCGACGCCGCCTGGGTGATGGCCGAGAGGGTGAGGGCGTCGAGGTACTCGAGCATTGAGGGTTGCAGGCCCGAGGAGACGAGAGTGGGGACGACGCGCGTCACGTCCTCGAGGCTCGCAAAGGGCACCAGGACGGTGGCGCTGTAGTCGAGCGCGGGCGAGAGTTTCAGCGTCACTTCGGTGACCAGGGCCAAGGTGCCCTCGCTGCCGAGGATGAGTTGGGTGACGTCGTAGCCCGAAGAGGATTTCACGACCCGGCCGCCCGTGCGAACGACCGAGCCGTTCGCCAGCACCAGCTCGAGCCCGAGGACGTGGTGGCGCGTCACGCCGTGCCGTACGGCGCGCATGCCGCCGGCGTTGGTGTTCACGTTGCCGCCCAGGGAACCCGATAATTCTCCGGGGTACACGGGGTAACGCAGTCCGGTGCCCTCAAGTGCGACGCCGAGCTCGCGCAAGGTCACCCCGGGTTGTGCCACCGCGACGTGGTCGTTCACGTCGACGTCGAGTACGCGGTTCATTCGCTCGAAACTCACGACGATGCCACCCGGCGCGGGCGTCGCGGCACCCGACAGTCCGGTGCCCGAGCCCCGCGGGGTGATCGCGAGGGCGTGCGCGCGGGCAAAATCAACGATCGTAACGACGTCGGCGGTGCTGGCGGGACGAACGACGGCGAAGGGTTCGACGGTGCGACGGTGCAGTGATTCGTCGTGGAGATCGTCCGGGTGGTGATCGGGCGAGAAGGTGACAAAACCCTCGGGGAAGATCTCGCGTAGTTCGCGTTCTAGTTCCGCGCCCCCCACGATCGGTACTCTATCCGCGGTGGCGACGCTCCCCCGGGGCCCCGCGAGGGAGTCCGCGTTTCATTTCTTCTAGTGTCACTTCATGAACAACCCTCATCCCGCGAGCGACGACGTTGCCTACCAGTCGGTCGGTGATCTTCGTCGCGCGCTCGACGAAGGTTCGCTGACCTCAACGGAGATCGTGCACCAGTTGCTCGAACGGGTTCACGTCCTCGACGATCCGAGCGGGCCGTGGGCCCTGTCCTCGATCGCGGCCATCAGCGCCGACGCCCTCGACGTGGCGGGCGAACGTGACGCGGAACGCGCGAGCGGCCACGAGCGAGGAGTGCTGCACGGCATTCCCGTCCTCATTAAGGACAATATTGAGGCGCTCGGATTACCGGCGCTCGCGGGTTCGACGGCGCTCGTGGGACGGCCCACGCGCGACGCGCCGCTCGTCACGCGCCTGCGCGAGGCGGGCGCGATCGTGTTCGGCAGCACCAACCTGAGCCAGTGGGCCAACATTCGTTCGCCGCGCTCAACGAGCGGGTACTCGGCGTCGGGCGGGCTCGTCGCTAATCCCTGGGCGCTGGATCGATCGGCGGGCGGGTCCTCGTCGGGTTCGGGTGCGGCCCTCGCCGCGGGGCTCGCGCCGCTCGCGGTCGGCACCGAAACCGATGGTTCGATCGTGTGTCCGGCGTCACTCAACGGGGTGGTGGGTCTCAAACCCACGGTGGGGGTGGTGCCGGCTCGCTACGTGGTGCCCATTTCCGCGAGTCAGGACAGCCCCGGACCCATGGGTCGCAGCGTTGAGGACGTGGCGACGATGTACGGGGTCTTAGCCGGGGAAAGCGAGGTTCGCTTTCACGAGCCCCTGCGCTGCGCGGTGGCGACCAACTGGCGCACCTGGCATCCCCAAACGGATCGGTTGTTCGAGGAGGCGGTCGCCGAGATCACCTCGAGCGACCTTTCGGTCGTGCCGCGGGACATGGCGCTTCCCGGAGGTCAGGAATACGGTGACGAGCACGTGGTCTTGTTATCCGAACTCTTCGATGATCTCGGTGCGTACCTAGCGGACCGGCCCGGTGAGGGCGTGCGTTCGCTCGCCGGCGTCGTCGCGTACGAAGACGAGCACCGCGAGATCGAGCAGCGCTACTTCGAGCACGAGAACTTCGTCACCGCGCTCTCCATGGGGGGCCGGGCCGGGGCGCAGTACGTGGAGGCGCGGGCGCGCAATCTGGCCTGGGCCACGTCGACGTGTCTCACGCCGGGTCTCGAGGACGTGGACGTCATCCTGGCGCCCGGTTACGGACCCAGTTGGAAGAGCGACTTGGCGGTCGGGGGTCACCCCGCGGTGTCGAGTGTCGCGACGATGGCCCCCGCAATCGCGGGGTGGCCGATACTGAATCTCCCCATGGGGATGCTCGACGGACTCCCGGTGGGGCTGTGCGTCCTGGGCCGACCACGCAGCGAGTGGCTCGTGCTCGAGGTGGCCCGACGCATCGAACGCGCCCTCCGATCGAACACCGGGTGGACGACCCCCGCGTTCGCTCCCCCACGGCGCGGTTAACCACGTCGATACGTCCGCAGCGTCGTCAGGACTAATTCACCGGACATTCTTTGACGAATCGGTTGAGAAAACGTTCGGACGTTATTAGAACGAGACGGGGCGGATTTCGCGTCATCGCGCGGGGACGTCTGGTGAGAACAACCGCGAACGTGTAGTTCGCAGGAGGAAGAGTGATGAAGGAATTCTTAACCGACGTCGAAACGCTGCGCAGCCGGGCGCGCGAGAACATTGAGAAGGGTCCCGTCACCGACGCCTACGGTGCGGACCTCGAACGCGTGCTCTACGTGTTAAATCAGGCCCTCGCGACCGAGCTCGTCTGCGTCCTGCGCTACAAGCGCCACTACTTCACGGCCCAGGGACTGAACGCACTGTCGGCCGCGTCGGAATTTTTGCAGCACGCGGGGGAGGAGTCGGCGCACGCGGACCAGATCGCCGCGCGCATCACCCAACTCGGTGGCGACCCCGACTTCAATCCCGAGACGCTCACGGGGCGCAGCCACAGCGAGTACGACGCCTCGAGCGACTTGCGAGAGATGATCAAGGAAGATCTCATCGCCGAACGAATCGCGATCGCCAGTTACACCGAGATCATCGCGTGGTTGGGTGAAGGTGACCCGACGACGCGGCGCGTCCTCGAGGAGATCCTCGCGACCGAAGAGGAACACGCCGAGGACATGCTCACGCTGCTCGACGGAATCCCCTCCTAAAGTCCCACGGTCGAGGTTCACAGCGCGCACTCAGCACGCTCCCTCGTCGTTTGTGGTTCCGAGTTGTTAACTCGTTCTCGACGTCGCCACGGTGGCGACAGACGGGCTCGACGTACGTCGGGCAGGAACGAGGATTGAGATGATCGAGATCTATTTAGTAGCGCTGCTGTTGTGCATGGCCGTGGGCGTCGTGTTCGTGCCGCTGGGTCTGGCCGTGCACCTCGACCACAGCGCCAAGCGAGAAGTGTCCCGCGCGCGACGCGCGGTGGCGGACGAGTTGGAGCGGGTGGGCGCAGAACGACGGTAGTTCCGATGGCCGCGGGTAGCGAGAGGTGGTTGCCCGCGGTCGTGGGAATCGAGGAGATTTAGGGCTTCCTTAGAGAGAACGCGGACTCGCACGCTAACGTTCAACGCCGTGAGCCCCCACGCACGCTCCGGTGACGCCCGGACGCCCTTCAGCCACGCCACCTCCCCCGAGGTCAGCGCGTGAACCGATTCTTTGAAGCCCTCGGGCGCACGGTGGTGCGGTTTCGGTTCCTCGTCGTGGTGTTGTGGATTTTGGTGGCAGTGGTGTCGAGCAAGGCCCTGCCGTCACTGGGTTCGGAGATCAATAACAACAACACCACCTTCTTGTCCCAGAGTGCGCCGAGTCAAGAGGCGTCGAACCTGCTCATCCCGGTCCAGGGCAATTCCTCCACGGACAGTCAGATCTTCATTGTTGCCTCGCGGTCCCACGCGACGCTGACCGCCGCCGACCAGACCTCGGTGGACCAGGAAGTAAAGATCGCCGCCGCGATTCCTCGGGTGCTCAGCGTGAAGCAGGTGGGCACGTCGTCCGACGGCGAGGTCACCGAAATTGCCGTCGAAGCGAGCGTGACCCAAAACGACCAGGCGGACGCCAAGACGCTGGTCGATGATCTGGTGAGTTCGTTTCAGCGCGCGGACGCTCCCGCGGGCCTTTCCTACCACGTGGCCGGTGAGGTGGCCACCACGGTGGCGAACGCCGCGAGTTCGAACAAGACGGGTAACACCGTGCAACTCTTTTCGTTTCTCTTCATTCTCGTCCTGCTGTTTTTGATCTTTCGCTCGTTGCTCGCGCCCTTGTTGACGCTGCTGCCGGCGGTGTTCGCGCTCGTGATTTCAATGCGCTTCATTGGCGGCCTCGGCGCGCACGGGGTCAAGATCTCCGAGATCACGAGCCTGCTCCTCATCATTTTGTTGCTCGGGGCGGGGACGGACTACGGACTCTTCCTCGTCTTTCGGGTTCGCGAAGAAGTGCGCCGGGGACTCAGCCCGCGCGACGCGGTGGCGCACTCGTTAGTGCGCGTGGGTGAGTCGATCACGGCCTCCGCGGGAACCGTGATCGTGGCGCTCCTCACGTTGCTCTTCGCGTCCTTCGGGGTGTACAACAGCTTGGCGGTGCCCCTCGCCGTGGGGGTGGGCGTGATGTTGATCGCCGGCCTGACCCTGTTACCCGCGCTCCTCGCGATCTTTGGTCGAGCCGTCTTCTGGCCGACGAAGGTCGTCGCGAGCGCGCCCACGACCGGGTGGTGGGGTCGCATCGCCGTGCGGATCGTGCGTCGGCCCGCCGCGACGCTCGGTGTGGGTGTCGTCATCTTTCTCGCGCTGGCCTCCATCGCGCTCGGCTATCACTCGGGGGGATTTGGCGGTAGTACCAGCGCTCCCGCGGGATCGAACGCGGCCGAGGGAAACGCCATCGTCGCGGCGCACTTTCCTAGCGCCAGTGCGAGCCCCGCGAATCTCGGTTTCCGATTCACCCAGCCCATTTGGGACGATCCCTCCGAGGTGGTCGCGGCGCAGACCTCGCTCGCTGACTCGCACGAGTTCACCGGTCTCACGGGTCCGTTCAGTTCGGTGGGGGGAGTGTTGACCCCCACGAAATACGCGCAACTGCACTCGTTGCTCGGGGCGCCCGCGACCCTGCCCGTGACCGAACCGTCCGGCTCTCACGTTCCCGTGGCCGAGTACGACGCGTATCGCACCAGCGGTCAGTTCGTCAGCGCCGACGGACGCACGATTCAGTTCGAGGCCAACTTCAGCGCCGGTAATCAGCAGTCGACGGCCGCTCTGCAGGCCGTTCCCCAGGTTCGACTCGCGGCGACGTCGGCACAGAAGGCGTCGGGAGCCGTCGCCTCGGGGGTGGCCGGCGAGGCGGCGGGACTCTATGACGTGAGTCAAGCCTCGGATCACGACCTCTTACGAGTCTTTCCCATCGCCATTTTGGCGATCGGCATCTTGCTCGCGCTCGTGCTGCGCAGTCTCGTGGCTCCGTGGTACTTAATCGTCAGCGTGGCCCTGTCCTATCTCTCGGCGCTCGGGGTCTCGACGCTCGTTTTTATTGACATTGGCGGTCAGGGCGGACTCACCTTCATC
>Ga0116229_10015104_pt1 | contig 10599 bp, 5 predicted proteins | sample S1TSphgellanicum_3_FD_87313 | JGI IMG/M metagenome (GOLD analysis project Ga0116229, IMG submission 87313) | Host-associated microbial communities from peat moss isolated from Minnesota, USA - S1T2_Fc - Sphagnum magellanicum MG | ecosystem: Host-associated > Plants > Peat moss > Unclassified...
AAAACAAATTTAACTTAACCTGCTTGTTGCTGCTGCCCACTAAAGCAAGATGAAATCGCTCTTCAAAGGGATTGCTACACAAGCAATTGCCACTTTCACAAGGATACAAACTGAAGTCCTAAATATTCCTTTGGTGAATATTTTCTGAATTCATTATATAAATATTAGTACAACTTGTGGATTGAATATAGGTATGCAACATATGTATTTTGAATGCAATGATATGGCACAATTGTGTTTTATATAATTATTCTTGATTCAATCATCATGTAAATAAGAAGGGGTGAAATTTGGAAGGGTTAAATTTTGTGCTCTGAATTATACCATCCATCAATTTAGCATTTTTAGTTGTTATACTATTTTTTTAATTCAAAGGTTTTTATCACCTTCTCTCTTGGACATTTTAGAAATTTTCATTTTATGATTTTTTGGATTATTTAATGACCACATTGACCATTTGCTATGGTTAATTAATTAATTTTGAAATCTTCATTTCAACAAACATAATATTCTTAAAGATTCAACATTTTTTTCCAAAAACTTTTGTTATTTGGAAGAATGTATTTTGAAAATTGCAGCAATTTGAAAATAATATATTTAGTGTTGAAGCTGCCAAGGGGTAGTGGGGAAAAAAAAGGAAAAACTGATATTTTAGAGTTTTCCTGGGGTGATTAAAATTGTCCATAAAGTCATCCCCCAATCCCTTACCCTATTCCATTCCCTAACTCAGTTTCATCCCCTATTTCTGAATTTCTGTAAAAGTCCCCAAACTGGGGATCAATGATGAAAATAGGGGGTGCACAAACATTTGAAACTTGTGCTCTTTTTTTTTTTGAGGGCACACTTGAGGGACCTTCTTTGGAACATTTTTTTGACACTTTTTTTTTGAAGGCACCCTTGGGAATTTACAATTTGAAACTTTTTTTTTGACTCTTTTGTTTTCTTGAGGGTACACTTGGGGAGTTACCTATTTGAGAACTCTTTTTTTTTAACCCTTCTTTTTCTTGAGGGTATACTTGGGGTAATTGTTTGAGGTTTTTGTTTTTGTTTTTTTTGCTTGAGGGTTCATTTGGGGGAGTTCTTCCAAACTTTCTTGGACCACTTTTATTAATCAAGGGCAAACTTGACAGATTTCTTAGGTTTGCATTATGGACTACATAAGACAACTTTTAGGGTTATTCCTCCACTTCTTACTTCTTCATTTTCTCATTTTAACTTGTGCAAGTTCCATTTGTTTTCTCCTTTATTTAAGGCTCATCTTCTTTTGATTTTTACTTTAGATTATCATATGTATCCATTTTCGTTGTGAAAGCTCCTTTCATTCTCATTTGGGAATTCTTTGGACACACATATATACATAATTTTTGTTCCTACTTTTTGGGGTTTTCCATTATTCATGATTTTTTTGGATTTTTGTATTTATCCTTATTTTTATCTGAACTTACTTTTTCATTTTTTTTTTCTTTTTCTTCTTTTTTTAGAGTTTATTTTCAGGCTTGTTTTAGGGTTTTTCTTAGGGGTTTGTTTAAGGTTTCTTTCAAGTTTTTTTTTAGGGTTTTTTTTAATGTTCCAAGGTTTCTTTTTCTAGGCATGCCTCCTCAAACTTGGGTGATTTCAATAGCTCTTCCTCAAGTACCAACAAGGAAATGTTTCAAAAGATATGCATGCAACATCAAATGGTGTTTTTGGCTACAGTTACAAGCACTAGCATATTGGAGTTACTCATTGCCAATCAACTAAAGCTAGATGTTGGGCTTTTAGTCAACCAAACTATGGGTGTTCAAGAGTGTTTGCCATAATGTGGACAACTCCAAGATTTTAACAAATTTCAATGTGTCAAAGTTTTATGAGCTAGTAGCATTAATGGCCCCCACCATCCATGCACATGTGAGGTCCATGCATAAGGCCCACATACTAATTGAGTGAGCGATTAAGTTGAGCCTATAACAATGACTATTCTAATTCATCCTATACATGAAACATGACAATGTAATCATGTATGATGCATTTTTGTGAAACTAAAGTAAGAGTGCAATTTAACATGATGTAATTTTTTTGATTCATTGCATTTGGCATTAAAGAAATCAGAGGTGATGAAATTAAATGGCATACTATCAAGGGGTGGATTACAATTGGTACACATCCCAAAGTTACAAGTTGTATCAAGTTCATCAATGGGACTTTCATTGAGATTTGCAAACCTTGGAAGAATGACGTCCATGGGTCATGGTTCAATGAGCATAAAAAGATGTATTATATGAACAACAAGGTGGTCTTCAACTACCATGGATTGTTCATTTACTTGGATGACGGGTATCCAGATTCGTTCCACGATGTGAACATCCAACAAGAGTCAAACCTATACAAAAATTAAAATCAATTCTTTATACATATGGACAAATATTTTGAATACTTATTGAGGACCCAACATGTATAAGTGAAGAAATGTTCTTGATGGTGGCATAAACTCATGAGGTGGCTTGGGAGGCATAAACTTGCCCTTGAACATAACATAATGTAGTGCAAACATACAATAAAATGCATGCATGGCACCGAATGCGAATGGAACGAAGAATTGGGCATTAAAGTGAAAATGAAAAAGGGTTATGAAGCACTTTGATTTCATTGTTAACAAATAAGAAATCAAGTGCAAATGTAGATGATTTTATTGCAAAAAATTTAATATCATCAAGACAACATGTTCACAGACATGGAGCATAGGATCAAGAGCACACCAAGGTTCTTGTTACACCCAAAACACACCAACTTGCAACAATGAAAAAGGTGAAGGCACACCATGGTGACCCCCTTTGTGTAGTCACATTGTACTGTTTTTTATGGGTGGTCATTTTAAAAACTAAATCATGTCAAAACTACAAAAGATTTTCACAATGTTTTTGCCTATTATGGTATAACATAACCCAAAAAAATGAATAGAAAAAAAAAACATTTTCTCTTTATATTATGGTGGCTTGGAGTTTATTTGCATGAAAAAAATACAATGTGTCATGGTGCATTCAAAATTATAAATATATTCCAAAAATGATTGAAATGATTTTTAACTTTCATGAAATTTATAGTAGTTATTTCACATTTCATTTCACATAATTTAAACAAAATTTGTGAACCATTTGAAAATTTTGATAATTTTCATGTCATAAATGGGTTTTTTCAATGGTGTTGATCATAAATATGTGATAAATTGACATTTTCACAAACAATCACTTGCAAATGGAATGTGACAAATGTCTTGAGATGGGATTTCTTTTTTTAAATTTATTTGTATTATTAATGAATTTAAATACTAAGGCATTTTGAAATTACAAAACGAACTCTATTATATTATGTACATAGAAATATACACATCGTTCCTTTCCTTTACATTATTAGATTTTTAAATATAATATATTCTTAGATAACATTAGTTTTATGAAAATCAAAATTTAAAACCAAAACACTGAAATTTAAACTCAAAATTATGAAGTGCATTTTGTGAAATTCATACAAAAATACCTTTAGTTGTGGATGGAAAGGGGGTCGCTGTAATCACCCAGAAGAGAGCTCCAAAACACCAACATCAAAAAAACTTAACCAAGAAGCCAAAGCCAAAAAATAAACCTACTAAACTACCTAAAGAAATAATCACCAAACTAACCAAGTTATTTTCTCCTATTCAAATAACTAATGAAGATAACTAATTGAGCTCGGATTCTCAACATAAAGGAAAAGTATAACCATTTGCTCCTAATTGTAATTATTTTGATTAACTTCTTACATAAATGCTGACTAAACTTCACATATGAAATCATTAACAACTAAATAAATGACCCAATTGACTACAATTTCGATAAGGACTTCTAGCTATAGTTTTAACACATTTTTAATTGTTAACTTTGGGTTAATCTTTTACCTTTTACTTAGGAGGTCAGTGGCTTCAGGGACATCCTAATAATGTTTATTATCGAGAATTGTTATTTTCACTTTTGAGGGATAAGGCACCCTACTCTAACTGACTTGTAAGGATGGTATGTAAAAAGCCAACCACCTAAGTTCTAAAAGGTGTTAATTGGCTAATTAATTGCTTAGAAAGTAAGAGATAATTAAAATAAATCTAGAAGGACCAATTAGTTTAGCGGGACTTCTAGTAATGGTCTTTTTTGAGTATGGACTTGGGGGAAGATTTAGGGGGTGAGAATGCCACTTATTTTACAATTTTTTCCTTTTTTTTTTTTTTTTCTTGGCTTTTTTTTTTTTTTTTTTTTTTTTTTTTTTTTTTTTTCCTGGCTTTTGTTTTTGGATTAGATTTTTCTTCTTTGTATTTCTTAATTTTTTCTTAATATGTTCTTTTATTTTCTCTTCTTCTATCTATTTCATTTCTCTTGGAGTGATTATGGAATAAAGGAAATGAAGGGACAACAATCCTTGGATGTACGGAAATGGGATTAGAAAGGTGCTTGTGTAAAACCTTTCTTCTTTGGATTTATCTTCAAGACTTAGTTTCATTACTCTGGTAGGACGAGAAGAGGGTGGGGCAAATGGTAGGAGAGAGAGGAAGATGGTAGGCATCCTTGGAACAAGTTTGTTTATTTCCAAGTCATACAACCATCCACACATCACTAGGGCTTGATCTTCACAATCACTTACCATATTTACACACTAATTAATCAACAAACTTCTTTCAACATACTTATTGGATTTTTTAACAAAATTCCCAAATACAAATGCATATGAAATTTGAAACCTAAAATTAGACCCAAACACTATAAATGGCTAAAAAAAGTCAAATTATATCAATGTAGACCCTAATTAGGTTTTGCAAAGCCCTAGTCACAAAACTGTCACAAATTGTCTCATGATTACACAAGTGAATTGTTTTTTTTTTTTGCAACAAATTTGAGGTGACCTTGAAAGAGGTGATTTTAACTTGCATTAGGGTTTATAAACCATAATTAAGGTTAATAGATGTCAATTAAGGTCGAATCAAACCTAAAGAAAGGTAAAGAATCATAGAGTGGCTCAAGTCAAATCAAAAATAAGGTTTGTATACCCTAATTAGGGTTTTTTAAAAATTCTTATGGTTTACAGAGGTCAATTAAGGTTCATAGGTGTCAATTTGGGTTTAGGGTTTACAAAGGTCAATTAAGGTTCAAAGAACTGAAATTGGATTTAAGATTTCCAATGTTCAATTCAAGTTTACAAACCCTAGCCTAGGGTTTACATAATGAATTAGGGTGGTCCATGCTATAGTCAAAAAACAATTTGTTGCCTTCTACAAATCTTTCTATTAACCCACACCTAATGTAAAGATTTTTTGGATAAATAAAATCTTCACCTACAAAAATGAAACCTTGAATTCTTCTAAATCTTCTTGTCACACTAACCATTCGAAGGATATTCAAAATGTACCAATTAATATAGAGGAAATATAAAAGAAAGATTGGCAAGCATCACCATATCATGAAATGAGTACAGAGAAAGGATCATGTAGTGATCTAGTAGTGGAAAGAATTGAGGCTTACTAGTAGCAATTTGGCTCTAATGCATGCCCAACTACTCTTGACAGAAAGTTGGAAAGATTGTTGGACAATTGAATTTTAAATATGAAGATGGAGGTTACATTAGGACAATTGATCAAGATTTGCCCCCAATTATGATAGATGTTGCCAAAGTTCTTGAGGATGGAAGAGGAGCATGTACTGCATGTGTGCAAAGTAGGTTCTCATCATAAGAATGATTTTGACAAAGTTATGCCCATCATACAAGTATGCATTGAAAACTGTGAAACCATGGACATGATCTGAGCTGAAAGAACATGAATGACATGACCATTCTACAATTACGGAGCACCAGTATCCATTTGTAAAGAAATCCATACCTAGTGAACCAATGATCCCAAGGCTTTCATCCTAGGACCGATTACACATGGAGATACCAGTGATGATATTCCTGCAATGGTGCACTGAGCAATACTGTGTGAGAACCACATGAAGGGAAGATCCCACTCATGACGGCTCCTCAATTTCCAACCTTGGCTAACCCAACTTCAGAGCAGATGCAGTTATACACAGCTCATTAGGATGTGCCTCTGTAGGGTGGCAAATCATCCGAAACTTTGCCAAACTGGGCAGATCAAGTTTGACAGCCCCAGCCTTTGTCAAGAGTCTCAACACAACCTCTTCCAACACTCCAAGCCACTTTCTGTCCTCACCCAGCCTGAGGCAGGGTATATCGAGCTCCACTTTGTTCAAGGGACTATTCCCCTTCAGCAATATCGAAAGGTCAAGGAGTCTTGGTGTCCCATAAAGTAGCGCTTGCAAGTGTGGGATAACTTTGAATTCAATTTCTGAGCACTTGGGAACCTTCTCCAACCTTGGCTCACCCAACTTCAGAGCAGATGCAGTTATACACAGCTCATTAGGATACGCCTCTGTAGTGTGGCAAATCATCCGAAACTTTCCCAAACTGGGCAGATCAAGTTTGAAAGCCCCAGCCTTTGTCAAGAGTGTAGGAATATTCAACCCAACCTCTTTCAACACTCCAAGCCACTCTCCGTCCTCATCCAGCCTGAGGCAGGGTATATTGAGCTCCACTTTGTTCGAGGGACTATTCCCCTTCAGCAATATCGAAAGGTCAAGGAATTTTGCTGTCTTTCCTTTTGCTGTCTCAAATAGTAGCGCTTGCAAGTGTGGGATGACTTTGAATTCAATTTCTGAGCACTTGGGAACCTTCAAGTTGAAGGCAATGAATTTCAGAGCAGGTGCAGTTATACACAGCTCTTCAGGACACACCATTTTCAGCTGAAGCTTTGACAAACTGGGCAGATCAAGTTTGACAGCCCCAGCCTTTGTTGAGAGTCCGAGGCACAGAACTTTGAGCTTTGGAGAGCTCAAGCGACCAGTCAGGATTCCAGAAACCCGCTGCAGATCTAGCGTTTGCAATTTTCCCATCTTGTCGCTTATGTCATCAAAGGCATCCCCATTCATTTCAACAGAATGGAGCACAAAGCTTGTCAGCTCTGGCATTTGCTCGCACCACTTCGTATTAATGCACATATTGCTCAAATCAAGTGTCTTCAATATCTTACCTGCTCAACAAACCAAAAGAACAACAACATTAAAAGGGTGAACGAATGTTCAATACACGTCCATGAATTACGATTTGCTATGGACACAACAAGGGGAGTGAGCAAGGAAAGCGAAGAGTTGCGAGTGGAGCTTGAATTTCTTTGCTATACAGCTTGAGAAACATTTCCACAGAAGAACAAGAACAGACGCGCCGTAGGAGTTAGAGAACTCACAATATCGGGACAAGATCTCCAGAATAGATGGTCGGTTCATGATGGCTCGTTGCCCATAGTCCACGATGCAGAGATGTTGCAAAGTCTTGCCCGCTGATGGCACCCATTTAAAGAGATGACCCGGATCGCTCAACCACAAATCTGTTTGCTGGCTTCTCTTCAAACGAACAGACTCGGACTGCAGTTTGGCCTCGATCTCGATTCGGAGCTGACGAATCCATGGCTTTGACCTAAGATCGTGTTCCACAACTTGCCGGGTTGGCATGATAATCCGCTTCATCGGTTGCTCCGTACAACCCGTGTGGTCCAAACCCTTCTGGCCAAAGCCCTCATTCTCTGAAGCAGCTGTTCGAGATTTGCAGTTCAACATATAGTTGTGTTTAGCTCTTTCAGCTGCGTTCGCTTTCGTTCGGGTTTCACGGACAACGTAGCACACAGACCTGACGTTCTTTCCAGCCTTGTTGAAACCCGTGCACACGCGTCTGGCTCGTGCAATGTCTCGAGCGTCCTCCATACGAGAAAACATCGCATCTGCGACGTCTCGTGTGATCTGGAGAGCCGCCACACAACAATTCACAGCACATCATCAGTTATGGAACCTTCTTCTCATCTTCTTGTCTTCATCTCTATGGCCATGAAGCAAAGCAGAGCTTCCACAGAAGGATACTTGCTCAGATTGAAGGCTTGTTTTTACCTCAATTTCTGGAGGATCCATTTGTGGAGGATGATCCGACAAGGACATTTGCGCGATGACGTCTCTTTTGACTTGTTTCTTCTGTATGGAACAAACAAAGACACAGAGCAATTTTGTGAGAAACATTCCTTAGTTTCCACTGATCTTCTGTTTCTCGAGAACTAATTTCCTTAGGGTTTTTCTTAGTGTTCCAATGCTTCCTGTGTCTAGAAAACTTTTTCTTCTTCTTCTTCTTCTTCTTCTCAAGTCACAGCATACATCACAAGCAGAAGCAATATGAAAACTAAATGCCAATTCACCAGCTACAAAAGCACAACCAAATTTTCCTATAGTCAGCCACCCAAAAGAAGAAGAGGAAAAAAAGCCAAGAACACACCGGCCACCAAAACAAAGAACGCAACGCACACACAACAATTCAACTTTCAGAAAAACTTTCTCTATTTCAATTTTGAGTCACACCTTTAACCAAACTTGCAATCTTTGTATGCCCATCATAGCTCCCTTCCAAAGCACATATAGAATTCTAATGAAACTGGCATTCAAGTTGGGCTGCATTTTGGTGCTTGAATTTTGGCAAGGGGAGATTCTCATGAAGTTTACAACACTATACCTAGATCTCAGGAGCAGATGACTATGGATTGTGCTATGAATGCAACAAGAAAAGGGATAAAGAAGTTTTTACAACACAAATGAAAGAGAGGGAGAAAAAAACTTTGAAAACTGAAACTCGTACATCAACATTAATGAAAGAGAACAAGAGAAAAGATCTAAAACTCCTTCAACATTATGAAGTTGGTCGACGGAGTGCGCGGACGCAAAATGGAACTTCGCGGCTATTTCACTTGGTCTGTGACGATGGGTCAGCACGTGCAGGCTGGGCACGGGGGAGGTTCAGGTTCATCCACAACAAGTTCAGGCATCCAGTGGATGGATGGTGCGCTGAATCACTCTGGCCTAGTGTGATCCGATGAAAATCGATGTTTAGCAACAATTGGAAAAATATAAAAAATTGCCTGGATGGGGGGAACCAACGGTTGGTCTGTTTTACATGATTTGCCCTCCTTGCGTGTGGCGTGGTACACCCCGTAAGCCTTCGTCCGCCAGCTAACGACATGAACGTGGGTCCGAGCAGTTCCCTGGCAGGACGAATCCACGCATTCTACTAACACTTCCCAAAATACTTTAAAGTGGGTGAGAAAACTGCACAAGTAGACTGGCTCCCAAGGCCAGAGACTTGGGAGCTTCTGTGCAAGGCTAGAGAGCTCTCTGTTAATTTTGTTCACTGGTTTTTTTTTAATTTAAAATTTGATTTTCTTTTCTGATTTTCACCTTTTAAAGGTGATTTTTTATTGCTGATTTTATTTTGAAAAAGAAAATTGATTTCTTATTGAAGGTTGGGCTTTTTTTTTTAGGTCTATGATTTTTAGGGTTTTGTTGAAGTTTGATAATTATATAGTGATCATGGATCATATGTGTGTTGAAAGGGTTATTTTAATTTGGATGCTCCTTTCAGTGACATTGGGTAATTCTTTGTTTTGAATATCACAAGCTAGAAATTTATTATTTCAAAATTTGTCAGCGAATTTTGTAGACTTTGTTGAAAAAAAAAGAACAAAAATTGCAGTTGATTGTTTTGGGTAAAACCAAAACAAAGAACTCATTGGGAAATGGTGGAGACCATTGTATGCCATACAAACCTGAGACAAATTAAATTTGAATACAAATTGAATTTGAAGTCAATGGAATTATTATTATGTTCAATGTATTTTGATTCAATACAAGTGTTATGGAATGTCATTCAATATCATAATACATGAGTAGTTTTGGCATAAATTAAACTACTTTCTATTTAATCAATTTTTTTGAAAAATCATTAGCCCTTTTTTCAAAAATTTCAAAAATTTAAATTGAAGGCAACTAGAATCAAACCCTAACTTAGTAGGAACAAACACATTAGTTATGAACTAGTTGACCATAAGGACAGAAGAGAGTTGTGATAATTATTGTAGATTTAGTAATATATTCCTTACATGTTGAAAATTTTTAATTTAAAAATTCCTTTGCTAAAGTTTAAATTTTTAAATTCAAAAATATACAATTTTCATGAAGTTAATTCCTTTTTTGGGTTTATGGGTGGAATGTCCTGAAAATTATCAAAAGATTCATTTTTTTCATTTTACCCGTGGGATGAAAAGAAAGAAATTTTTCTTCACTTCGTTAGTTGGCATAGTGCCGGTGCAGAAGGTTTGCTTTTAGTAGTCGTGTTGACATCAAACAAATTTGCAAGGCCTATATGCTGTTCATTTGCTACATGTGCCCAGGGTAGTAATGATGGCACGCAACAAGAAGACTGGAGTGAACCAGCAGCCACCAGTGCACCAGTTCAGGATGAGGCCTTTCAAGCCGTTTTGGGGATGAACCAAAAACACATCCTCTTCCCCTGCCCAGGGATTTTTCAGCTCCCTTCTTTGCCCCAAAATTTTCCCCTCCTACCTACTTCCCCCCCCTCCTACCTCCCTCCCCCCTCCCCCCCTCCTCCCCCCCTCCCTCACCCACCCCATCCCCCACCCCCGCCACACCTCTTGAGCCTGAGAACCCCACAACATCC
>Ga0116229_10015105_pt1 | contig 10599 bp, 5 predicted proteins | sample S1TSphgellanicum_3_FD_87313 | JGI IMG/M metagenome (GOLD analysis project Ga0116229, IMG submission 87313) | Host-associated microbial communities from peat moss isolated from Minnesota, USA - S1T2_Fc - Sphagnum magellanicum MG | ecosystem: Host-associated > Plants > Peat moss > Unclassified...
GGTGTTCCATCTAAGTTCCTAATGGGTTCTTGAAATGTTCCCCAACATGTTTTCCTTATAAGCACCTCACTTCTAGCCCGTGTGCTTTGGCAAATGTTGTTCTCCTTTCACCTATATAGGTGGGCCCAAGGGTAGGAACTATATAAATTAAAAAAAAACCTTCTATTTTGAGGAGCCTCCATAGTTTCATTTTTTTGAGAGCAATGGGCCAATTTTCTTGCACATAAGAGTGCAGTGCATGAGTTGACAAATGAGCCCTCCCATTAAAGGTTGGCAAAGACACTATTAATTTAGTGGGCTACTCGTGACTAGGATGCAAGGCCCACATATTCCACTCACGGCTCTCAAGGGAGGGGAGGGGGGGTGGTCTAGCCAATTAGGAATAACCAAATCAAGAAGTAGAACCCAATTATTTTATATAAGTAAGACAAGTAAGTAAACCCATTTTGTTAGGGTTTTCTTTTTTGCTTCTAGATTGCAGTCAAAAAAGGCAGAAGTGAACATGATTGAGAACCAAAAACAAATTGTTGCCTACTAAAACCTAGGAAGACAAACTTTGGCAATAGATGGATGAATGAAAATAAGCACCCTTATTCTCTTGGACATAGAGGGATGAAAGGAGACCATAAGGATAAAAAAGGTTGTCATGCCATCCAAGATTATGTGGAAGGGAGGAATTTGGGAAGGGGGGTCGTGGGGGGATGAGGAATGAAGGATGTAAAAACTCTAGGGTTTCAAAGACCCCAATTAAAATTGGTCACTTACTAGATATGTAAGGAAGCTCAAATATTTGAGAGGTTGAGCATAAAGATAAATTACTAGCTATTAAATGGGATTCATTGTAGAAACATGCTGACAAAAAAAAGGCTAATAAACCTATGAAATGGGTGAAAAAAGTGATTAGTATATTTGTAAGGATTATAAGCATAGCAAGAATGAAGTTGCTTATGCTTCCAAAAGCAAAGAAACCTCATTTTGCTTGCAAAATGGGTTTACCGACTAGTAAAACTATAAAAAATTGGTGGGGTTGATTTACTTTAATAAATTTGTTGACTCTGAATATAAGGGAGAGACTATGGACTAGGTAACTGGCTCGATCATGCTGGTTTCTAGACATAATCAACTGTATAAGAGTATAGAGCTTGTGGGTTGGTTACAGGACACTGCGAGACCAAGTTATGAGTTTCAAGCCAACCAGAGAGTAGGAACATGCTAAAAAGACTTAGGGAGGTGGAAAAATGTTAGAAGGCAACAAGATATGTGACATAATTGAGGAGCTCTCATCCAATACCATATTGTCATGTTAGAAAGATGCTCCGTAGAATCAGTTATAATGGAATGATGGAGTTTTTATTTTGTCCCAAAATTTGAGGAAGTCTCAGCAGGTGTCGTCACTCTGTGAACTGTGAGTTCATTTTTTGGGAAAGTTTATGGAACATTTTTCAGTTGCTTGTTTGAAGTTCACACAAAGGACAGAGCATTTTACTTACAATATGAGCAGGCTTGTTTGATACCCATTTGATGACAAGAAGGAAAAAGCTGGCCCTTTTATTATTAGGATGCAAAATGGGTGAGAAAATCAAGTAATTATAAAAAAAAATTGTCATAGTTTTTTTGGTCCATTTCCTCTCTATTTTTTTAGTTTTTATTCCCTTAGTTTTGCTGGTTTTTCTTCTGTCCCATTCTAATTCCCAAGAAAAATAAAATAAAATTTGAAATGCAAAAATGCACGAGAAAATTAAGTGTATTTTTGGCCATAAGTGTATATATTTTTTCCTAGGAAAGAAAAAAATAAAAAACACTAGGTAGGCAACTAGTAAATTAGTTAGTGACTCATCATGTCTGTAACATCGTGCGGTTTGTGGGTCCATCGTTTAGACCGTCGGATATAGAGCAGAATCGTCATCGAACCACTGGGAAATGACAATGGACTATTCCCCGCTGAAACTGGTGTGTCCCGTTACTTTTCCAAACAGTCTTGCCAGCTGGCAGTTCTGACTCCCTTTGGCCGGTCGCCGCAGGCTTTACGCATTGAAACACTTGGCTAGGAATGCTCCTGAACTATGTTTACCGGCGGCGCCGGTGGCCATCGTGACGTGGCTATTTGAGTAGGCTCCATCGCCGAAGGTCGGTCGTCCCGGACCCTCTTCGGTGGTACTCATAGATGAATGTAGTTATGATGACAATTTGGTTTCGTTATTCGTGAAAGTTGGATTATGAATTATCACGCATTGCAATGTGGATGAGGTTTAAACATGATTGATCAGTTGGAGAGTCATCCATGCGTATCATCCATAGGGCTGACTCCGGACTCTGTAATGGTTCCAGCTATAAGCTAGGTCGTACTGCTGGCGGGATTTGAGGCCGGGTAGTTGGAGGAATGTCTGCCCTCTGCCCGTGAGGCTCTCCTCTCTCTCGTTCCACATGCTCTGGTGCGTTCTACGCCATCGGTGTAGAGCTTGCTCCTTTGATGCTTCGCGTTTTCTTTGATTTTCTTCCTCCTTTTGGCTCCTTTTCTGCTGCGGCAAGAGCTTTTCTGATTCTTCTTTTCAAGAAGAACAAGTCTTCTCTGATTTTCTGAGTCTCATTTGTAGCAGGATTGGCTGTTTTCTTGCTTGAGTTTGGCTTCAGATTGGCTTGTTGCAGCCGCATCGTTGGAGGTCGCAGCGTGGAGTTTCTTCAGTTTCTCATCCTGATGTTTTCTTCCAGGGGGCGCTTTTTTCTTCACGTTGAAGGTTTGTCTCTCTTGCATTTTTATTAAGAGCAAACGTCGAGCTCGAGGGTTCGGCGGGGACGCCAGGGCCGGGAAGGGGGGAGTGGGGGAAGGGTCGAGCAATAGGTGGAGGGCAGATCTGGACGCAAGGGAGCTTTAGGGGGCGACGAGAAGAATTGATTTTTCTGGAGTATGCCGAAGCGTTGTGATGCATGCCACGATTCTAGTGCAGTGGTGTATTGCAGGGCGGATGCGGCGTACCTTTGTCTAGGTTGCGATGGCAAGGTGCACGGCGCTAATAAGCTCGCTTCTCGTCACGAACGTGTGTGGATGTGTGAGGTTTGTGAGCATGCACCTGCCGTTGTCACCTGCAAAGCCGATGCAGCTGCACTTTGTTTCTCGTGCGATACGGACATCCATTCTGCGAATCCCCTTGCTCGTCGCCACGAGCGCTTGCCCGTGATCCCTTTCTTCGAATGCCCCAGTGAGACTAAGGTACTGCACATCAATGCGTTGAGCGATGCAGTTCCTGTGATCACCACCGACTGCAGTGAACTCATTAAGGATGATGATGATGATGATGATGATGAAACGTCGGTGGCCGAAGCTGCGTCATGGATTCTACCCAATCTCAAGCGGCCTGGTGAAGCCTTGATAAAAGGCACTACACACTAGGCGCTTCTTTCTTCATTTTTTTTCTTCCGAATTCTTATTGATTGCCGCCTGTAATGGTAGAGAATCAGAGCAGGTAACAGTCAAAGGGACAGAAGACAAAAGACCTCCTCGGTTGATGCTTCTCGTCTGCCCTTTACCAGTGCTGCAGGTCGATGGGAGGGATCATTGATGTAGTTCATGTGGGTTTGCTCTTTTGTTTTGTCCACTGTATAGAGGAAAAGTTCATTCTAGAGAAACCAGTAGTGGAGTTTGCATATTTGGAGAATTTGGAGTTTGAAGAGACAAGGGTTTTGGTGTTGCAAGTTCCCTACGCCTATGTAATTGAAGCTGTTTTTGGTTATGATGCAGATGACGAATTGGGTTTGTTGCCTTCTCCATACATTGAGTGCCACTATAGTCCCAAATTGCACAAGGATAAGCTCAAAACAGAAGCAGAGTTGCAGGAAGAGGAAGACCTCTTCTCAGATGTGGACCCTTACCTGGATCTGGACTATGCTGCTGCCATGGGTGGTGCTACTACCCAAGTTCGGGCTGATAGTCTGGTTCCCGTACACAACCCTGATAGCCCCCACCAACCCTCAATCATCCATTTGCAATCTCAAGTGGCATCCTTTATCTCTGATTCATCTGAGAAGAATGGCTACAACCACTGCACTTCTTCTCTGAGCTACAGTGTAAGCTCCAATTTTACTGCTGTTTCGTACAGAGATTGGAAAGTAGAAATTGAGGTAGAAATTCATGGCAAACTGGAGTTGTTGCATCACATGTCTGATTTCTGTGTAGCTGAGTCTCTTTTGAAGCTAACAGTTTGTTTGCTTGACATTCAATTTTCCTCATCTTCAATGAAATGAAGATGCTCAGCATGGGTCATCAACTGTTCTTGGGTTCAAGAGTTCACCTATCAGTATGGGTTTTGACTTTTTCTTGCGAGCTTAGTTATGTGTGCTTGTGGGTATGTTAAGGTTTGTGCATCTGTTGCGAATTCTTGTTTCAGAATGTTATAGAGTGTGGATACCTTTTTGCTCAAGATAATCAGTCAAAGGACTTTGTTGAAGGTGTGGAGCTCCCATCTCCTGCAGGCTTTTCTTCTCCGTCTCAACCCAAACAGAGCATTAGTCATCTACAAGCACTGATGGTGTTGTGTTTCCTCATGACAGATTTCATCATCTTCCATTGATGCGGGTGTGGTTCCTGACTCTAGCTTGAGTGACATATCTCCCCCCCATGAAGGATCCCAAGGGATGGAGTATCCGACCCTGATGGTGCCTCCTGGTGGTCCAGGTGAGACTATGGCACGGGAAGCACGTGTCATGAGATACAAGGAGAAAAGGAAGAATCGGAAGTTTGAGAAGACCATCCGTTATGCTTCGAGGAAGGCATATGCTGAAAGTCGTCCACGAGTCAAAGGCAGGTTTGCTAAGCGAATGGACTCAGATGCAGAGTCCATGTTTCCAACTGTTCCTGATGTCAGTTTTGGTGTTGTGCCCACCTATTAGGCTATTTCACTATGTATGGATCTGAGGGTGCTCAAACTCCAGGCCTACTGATATCAGGCTCTGGGACTATGTAAGACTAGAAAATATAGCTTTTCTTTTGCTCTTTTGGGGATTTTGGAGAGGTGGAAGCACATTTTGACTCCATAGTTGTGTCAGCCATGGCAATGAAGATGGGCCCTGTATGATTGGTAGAGAGTTGCTGTGCAGAGGCTGCCATATTTGTCCTGCCAAATTGACTGCAGCTTGAATTGGGCATGCAGAAGTTCTATTTATCATTTCATTGTTTTTTACTGGCCGTTTTTTTTAACTTTGTTTCAAGAGCATCTTAGATGCCTCATTCATCACTCCAAAGTTCTCCACTTTGTGATTTAGAGGTTTTCAGTAGTTATGTGTGGGCTAGGCTGGAGATTCAAGAAATTTGAGTAACTTTTCATGAAAAGTAGAACTTGCATTGCATGTGGATAAGCTGTCTATGGTTTGTCAATCCAGTAGTCCAGCTCATAATCTCATTTTCAGGTTCACCCCATCTATGTTTTCTAAGCTTCCTTCTAATGTACATTTTTTCATTGACCCTGTATATGTGAAGGACAATGTTTGTGATCTTGGCATGGAGATGTATAATTGAGTGTAGCATCTTTGGGTGTTATCCCAACTTTTCTTGTGTGTATTATTTGAAGTCTTGCAATCTGTGGGCTTTTTAAAGTGCAGTAGTTGCTATGCTCCACAGATGTTTTGTTGACCATTTATGAAAAGAATTCTAGTAAACTGCAAATTGACTCAACCATGTTGTTTTGTGTAGTCAATGTGGATGTAGTTGTGTTCTGTGCTAGCAACATGCCAGAATATTGTATGGTTTTCCCTTGTCTAATACAATAGTTGGCTTGTCTATGAAGCAGAATGTTTTTGTTGGTTTCTAGTGTTTATTTGCCATCTCTGGGTTATTTGTAGAGATTCAATCTAGCCTCTCTCTTTTTTGTTTTACCAATAGTGCTTTGCCTGTTCTTAATGGCCCAAGTGTATAATCATGGGGTCTTTTTCTCTCCTGCCTCGTAGCCTTTATCCCTGCTGTACTGTTTTGGATTTTCACCCAGTTTTGCAGAAATGAATTGAGGACTTGATGTGCTGTGGCATCTGGAAGGAGCCCTACTATGAACCATGATTGAAGTTCAATGAGGAAGGAAGATCCATGGTGTGAAGGTGAGCCAACAAAGCTTCTGTCCATTTGATCAAGGCACACAGAAAGTATGTTTTATGGCTGCATTCATTACTAATTCCACTTGCTAGGTGGACTGCAGCTTGCTGGTTCATCCGTTTGAAATGCAGTACAGAGGAGCTAATGTGTATTGTACCTATTGATTAGTAATTTACACTCTTGTGCTGCCTATGAGCCCTGAAGGTATCCATGTTTTTGGTCTTGGTCAAGAGGAAATGGCTATTCTCCTTTCATGAGCAACACTGTCCTAGAATCTGGCATCTTTGTAAGTCTTCTATGCATTTTCTGGGGTAACTTGTGCAAAGCAAGTGCAATATGTTTTCAACTACGAGTACTTCAGAGTGACCTTGATGTTGTGGAGAAAAGCAACAAGTCACAGTAGAGATATTGATGAAACCAAATTGCTTTGCACAGTGACCTTGGGGAAACCTTTGTGATGAGGTCCAGGTGATAACTTCTATCGCTGGATTCAGACACCATTGTCTTAACCAGTATACTGACACAGAACCAACACAGAATCAGGTCCTTGGATCGTTGATCCACCAGGCATACATTATGTAGCACATGTGGTTTGGGATAGTCGGGGAATCTTTTGTGGTGAGCTAGGTGGAGATTTGACCAAGCAACACCCAACCAATAATGCTGTCAACTGTGCTTGGAACCAGAGAATGGATTTGGGGATTAGGCAGTGCTACTGAACTTGTGAGAAATTGCATATTTGTTGCATACAAGACTGTTAGTTCATAGCAACCTGGCAGATTGTGGCAGCCAAAGATACCACAGATCCAGGACTGTGAAAGAGGAAACATCTACTCACCACAGGGCAGCAGGATGAAGCTTTGAGTTGCCTACCAATGATTGGCTGGGATAGTGCCATTGCCAGTCCTTGGTTCTGTTGAGCCACCATGATTGGATCTGCAAGGAATATGGTAAGTACTCACCCCAGCCTGACCTTTCATATGAACTAATGAATAAAGTTCAGACTGTTTCCCATGTGCACTATCAACGTGGTGTCAATCTACCTGGTTGCAGCATGATTACATGATGTTACGAAAATGGATTGCAGTTGATTAACATTTGTGCTTATGATCAGGAGCTAGTAGTAGCTGTACCTCCTTGGCTCTTCAGGGAATCATTCAACTTCTGAATGCCTTAGATAAGTACATATGGCATATGTTTTGACTCTGAAGTCCAGGCCCTTCAATTGGGTGGTTCCTCTTTGTTGTGGGTTCACTGATCCTTGCAACTGAGACCAAAGCCATTCTTGTATTATATCATATATCCATCCTCAAGACTAAGATTTACTACCCACTATTTGCACTTGCTCATCTGTCTTCTTTTCTTCTTCACTCCCAATTGCTCTGAAATTAGAGTTTGTTGTTACAGACATTCAGGAAGCAGCCAACAGGTGGTGATGGCATGGTCTTCTCAAAAAATTTATTTTAGTTCTCATCATTCTTGAGAATTATTTAACGCCATACAACAATGATAGGTATGTTACTTGTATTATTTTTCTTTGATTAGGTTAATTTTTTCTTCTTCATTGTATTTGTTTAGAGGTGAGGACCAGTGTTGTCCAATTTCAATTTTGGCTGGTTTTGGTTTTGATTCTTGGGGCGGTTATTGGATACCCAAACTGTCAAATTTTGGAAAAAAACACCAGGATTGGAACCAGCTCAAAATTGAAACTAGAACCAAAACCAGAATTGGGAATCAGGCTTTGGGCTAGAATTGGACATGAAACCAGAATCAGCCCCAAAACCTGTTTTATACAAGATTCAGTTCTTCATTTTCTAAAATATATTTAAAAAATTTAATGCTTAATTTCATTTATTTATTATGTTCTTGGCTGGAGTTAGGCATGTTGTTAGTTTGAGAAAAACTAATTCACTTATACATTTTTTGAATAATAAATTTGGGGGTAAGGTGGGGTGTGGTGGGTGGCATTATGCATGTAGTTGTTACTTTTGGAACATGTGCTCAAGTATGCAAGGTCTTTTCTCTTCAATTTTGCTGTAATATGTTTTTGTTGTTTTTGTAACAACCTTGGAGAGAACTCTTAGTGTATTTATAGTGCAGATTACATATAGTAATCAAGCTTACAAAAAGAGCCCTAGGGTGGAGGGTGTGAGATTGTAAGATCCTGAGTGCGCAGATTACAATGAGATATTCGGAAGTGCAACATTTTTTTAAAAAACCATCGATAACCTCGGTTGTTATGCAAGGTAAGGTCTTGCTGTCAAGGAATTACTCCGTGGACCTTGAGCTCTGCCCTTGGTGCTCACACAGTAATTCCTGGATAGCAGGGCCTATACATTTTTGCTAGTGAATGAAGTGGTGATGGCCTCATCTCTGTTTGTTGTTTGGTTTTCATTTCGCTTAGGTTTTATTTCGATCCTTACAAGTCAATATCTTTCATTTTTATTTTGTAAGCCTTAATGTGGATTCATGAGTGTGTTCTTAATCTACTTTGTGAACTTGAGGAACATTCTACACTTCCAAACTCAATTGTTAATCTAGTGCTTGTGCTTTTTTGTTTTTTCCTTCTCCTTTGATTTAGCTTTGAGTGATGACAATGTTTCTTAAGTCCTCTTTTTGTCTTTTATCTTGTTTTTTAGGTTTTATTTCTCATTTATGTTGGTTCTTTTGATTCATCTTTATTGGTGGCAATTCTATATCTTGAAATAAAGAAGTTCAATTTGAGCTTAAAATTCAAGATGTTGATCCTGAAGAACTTCATGCTAATGATGAGATTGACATTTTTTGTGAGGAATAGTTTAATTCTAACGCTCACAATGTGGTTGGATTGTTCTAGTCTTTAATTTTGGGCTCAAATTGGGAACTTTTGCGTATTGTTTGATCTTTACCAATACATGAACGATTTTGCATAATATTTGGGGTTGGAGTTGATGAAAATTTAGAGTCTTTTGAATATTAACTTTAGGTTGACAATCATAGAAGTCAAACACTCTAAAGCCTAGAGGTTGTACACAAAGATTGATACCTCAAAGTTGATTGATCTAAATTTTTTTTGTTGATAACCTTTGTGACTTTATGCTCCAAGTTGCATAGATTAACAACAAATTGTCGTTGCCAACATGCTTGTTTTCTTTCCATTGGTCTTTTCTTGTTTGTTATTATTGGGGAAAATGATGGAAATAGATTTTTCATTGCATGAATACTAATTCAAGGTGTTTTTGAGGTTAATTCCACTTGTATATACTAGTTTTTTTTCTTTACCAAGTTTTGATTTTTTGTTCTTCTTTTGCTATTTTTGTTGATGTGATTTCTTATTAGTTGTTTTATAGATGTTATTTTTATTTTGTATGTGTTTAATGTTTTATATTTTGTAAGGTGTTATTTTTTAATCATGTTTTGTCTTGTAGATTTTGTCCTTGTCAATTTTAATTTAAGTGTTGCAATTTTATTTTTATTTATTTTAGGAGTGCTCACCATATTAACATGTTTTAAAAGCAATTGGAATCAACTTTCATTATTTTTTTTAATTAAAAAGATTTTTAAATGACAAATTTTGATTAAATTTTAATATAATATTACCAAAAAAAATTTAAATGTCAATTTAAAAAAATAAAATTTCAAGAATATTTCAAGAATATTGTATATTAATCAATCGCCTAAGGGGCAACGTTGAAGTTCTCATTAACATCAGTGAACTAAGATTGATTTATTTTTATTTAGTTTTGCATTAGGTAGTGTTTAGTTTTGTTTTTATTTTTATTTTTCTTTGTTTACTTTCACATTTGTTTTTGTAAATTTGTTTCAAAGTTTTTAATGAAGATGTTAAACTTGTTATTTCGTAATATTTGTTTGTATATATTTTGCATGTGTTTTTTGTAGTTGTAAGTCATTGTTTGTTCTTATTTGTTTATCTTTTTTATTTTTAATACGTTTTAATCTATGTTGCAAGAATAATCAAGGTGTGTTTTAAAATTGAAAATTTGACATTAGCCATTGTATAGTTGAAAATCATTGATGAAATATAAACTATTAGATAATAGTTGATGTTCTGCACAATAACAAGGTATTAATCTTACATAAATTGATGAATAGATGATGATTCTCACCCTTTTTCCACTCCAATTCAATTTTTTTCAAAAAATTAAAGGACAACATTTAGCTCATGAAAATGCTAATGAAGAAAACACTTATTAAATAAACATTTCATGAAATGCATTTAAAAACAAGTGGATACCATATTTTTACGAAATTGGTTAGTTTCAAATTTCAAAATAGGTTTCAAGAAACCAAATTGGATTTTTTAAAACAAAAAAATTAATTTAATATTCAACAAGGACATTAATTTTCTAAAACAATTGAAACCTAGATTTGATTCTTCTAAATATTTGAAGGAAAAATAGTCATTGGATATTCAAAATAATTAACACAACATAGATAACAAAAATGAATAATTTTATTACAAAACCACATATATACAAGATGATGAAATTACAAGTTACATGTCTACAACCTTATTTTGTTCA
>Ga0116229_10015107_pt1 | contig 10599 bp, 10 predicted proteins | sample S1TSphgellanicum_3_FD_87313 | JGI IMG/M metagenome (GOLD analysis project Ga0116229, IMG submission 87313) | Host-associated microbial communities from peat moss isolated from Minnesota, USA - S1T2_Fc - Sphagnum magellanicum MG | ecosystem: Host-associated > Plants > Peat moss > Unclassified...
CGCAAATCCGACATCACCGGCTTCTTCTCCACCCGCTGTTCCACGCCGCGATTCAGCTGCGACAGCGCGATGACGGGAACCTTCAACTCCTTGGCGAGCGCCTTGAGCGAACGCGAGATCTCCGAGATTTCCGTCGCGCGGTTCTCCTTGGTCCCGGCAACCTGCATGAGCTGAATGTAATCGATCACGATCAAGTCGAGCCCACGCTCGCGCTTCAAGCGCCGTGCGCGCGCGCGAATTTCCGTCGGACTCAAGCCCGGCGTTTCATCGACGAAAATACTGGCGCCACCCAGCTGCGTCATGGCCGAATCGATGCGCGGCCAATCCTCCTCCTGCAGCCGGCCCGAGCGCAGGTTGCTCTGATTGATGCGGCCGAGGGAGGAGATCATGCGCAAGGTGAGCGACTCGGCGGACATTTCCATGCTGAAGATCGCCACGGATTTCTTCGAACCCAGCGCCGCGTTCTCCGCCATGTTAACGGCCAGCGTGGTCTTGCCCATCGACGGCCGGCCCGCGATGATGATCAGATCCCCGGGCTGCAGGCCCGAGGTCATTTCATCCAGCAATTTGAATCCCGTCGGGACGCCGGTCATCGTGCCGTCGGAGTGGTACAACTCGTCGATGCGGTTGACCACCTCCGGGAGGATGCTCTTGACGGTGCGGAAGCCGATCTTGCCGCGCGAGCCCCGCTCCGCGATCTCGAACACCGCGCGCTCCGCATCGTCGACGATTTCCCGCGCCTCGCGCCCCTCAGGCTCCAGCGCATTGCGTGAGATGAGATCGCCGGCCGAGATCAGCTGCCGCAGTACCGACCGCTCGCGAACGATGTCCGCATACGCCCGGATATTCGCAGCCGTCGGGGTATCGCGCGCCAAGGAACCCAGGTACGAAAGCCCGCCCACCTGGTCGAGCAACCCCTGGCTCTCGAGATGCCCGGACAAGGTCACCGCGTCGCACGGCTGATTGCGCTCGATCAGCCCGGCAGTCGCTTCGAAAATCAGCTTGTGATCGTTGCGGTAAAAATCATCGGCGGCGACGCGGTCCGCGATCTGATCCCACGCGGTGGAATCCAGCATCAAGCCGCCGAGCACCGACTGTTCGGCCTCGATGGAATGCGGCGGCAGGCGCAGCCCGTCGCCGGCACCCGAACCTGAGGAACGGCTCATCCGCGCGGCCATGCGCAACCCTTAAGCGAGAGTTCGTGAATACCCCGGGACCGCGACTCCATGCAGACGCGAGGGGCGCCCGTTACTCTTCGGGAACGATCGTGACCGTCAAGGTCACATCGACGTCGGTATGCAGGTGCAGCTGCACCTGATGCTCGCCCGTGGTGCGGATCGGTCCGGTCGGCATGCGCACTTCACTGCGGGTGATCGGCTGTCCCGCCTTGACGGCAGCCTCCGCAATATCCGACGTTCCGATGGAACCGAACAGCTTGCCCTCGGTGCCCGCCTTGGCTTTCAGCTCGAGCTTGAAGCTCTCGAACTTCACGGCGCGCGCCTGAGCGGCGCTCAATTCATGCTCGGCTTTGGCCTCGAGTTCGTGGCGCTGCGCCTCGAACTTGGCGATGTTGGCCGCCGTCGCCATCGTGGCTCTGCCGGTCGGCACCAGGAAATTCCGCGCATAACCGGACTTGACCTTGACCCGGTCACCGATCTGGCCGAGGTTCGCGACCTTCTGCAGCAATATGATGTCCATGTGCTAGCTCGATTTAATGCTGATCGGTGTAAGGCAACAACGCCAGGAAGCGCGCGCGCCGGATGGCCAGCTGCAGCTGACGCTGATAGTGCGCGCGGGTGCCGGTGATGCGGCTCGGAACGATCTTGCCGGTTTCGGTGATGTAGCTCTTGAGCGTGGTCAGATCCTTGTAGTCGATCTGCTTGACGTCATCGGCGGTAAAGCGGCAAAACTTCTTGCGGCGGAAAAAACGTGCCATGTTCCAGTCTCCTTAACGCATGCCCATGGGCATGTCATCGTCATCACCATCGTCGCCGAAATCATCGTGGCGACGTGCATTTTCGTCCGGAGCACGCGCCATCGGCGAGGCCTCGGTGACCGCTTCGTCCATCTTCACCACCAGGCTGCGCAGTACCGCGTCGCTGAAGCGGAACGAGCCCGTAAGTTCTGCCAACGTTTTTTGGTCGCACTCGATATTGAGCAGGATGTAGTGCGCTTTATGCACTTTGGAGATCGGAAATGTCAGCTGCCGACGGCCCCAGTCTTCGAACCGATGCACCGCGCCGCCACCGGCAGCGATCATGCCTTTGTAGCGATCGACCATCGCAGGAACTTGCTCACTCTGATCCGGATGGACCAGAAGCACTATTTCATAATGTCGCATTGTTTTCCTTCAGGATTTAGACTCCCGTTGCGAGCGGTGAGGCAAGGAATGATGCCGGTCGGCCGGCGAAAAAGAGCGCGAAGGATAGCGTCACGGGGGGTCCCGGTCAACCCAACCTTTGGCGCCGCGCTTTGTTTTTGGCTGAGCCGGCGGCCACCGAGACGTTCAGCGATTCCACCTGCCCAATCATGGGGATACGCACCACGAAGTCGCATCGTTCACGGGTCAGGCGGCGCATGCCGCCGCCCTCCGCCCCCAGCACCAGGGCCAGCGGCCGCTTCAGGTCGGCCGCATATAACGTCTGCGGAGCCTCGCCATCCAAACCCACCACCCAAATGCCGCCCCGCTTGAGCGCATCGAGGGTGCGCGCCAGATTGGTCACGCTCGCCACCGGCACGAACTCCGCCGCCCCGGCCGCCACCTTGCGCACCACGCCGTCCACCGTCGCCGATCGATCCTTAGGGGTGATGACCGCATGCACACCGCACGCCTCCGCGGTCCGCAGGCACGCGCCCAAGTTGTGGGGATCGGTGACGCCGTCCAACACCAACAACAAGGCTTGCTCAGCGAGGCCCTGCAGCGCTTCGGTGAGATCATCCTCGTCCCAGGGTTTGAGCGGCCGGACGGCAGCCACCGCTCCCTGGTGGTTCACATCCCCAGCCATCTTGGCGAGCGCGTCCGCGGTAACGACGTGTACATGCACGCCCGCCGACTCCGCATTCTGTTTCAATTCACGCCCACGCGCATCGTCACGCGGCTGCGCCAGCCAGAGTTCCAACATTCGCTCCGGAGAGCGCAGCAGCACCGCGTTGATGGCATGCAGGCCATAAACGAGGTTGCGCTTCGTCTCAGCCACGGCCCCCCCGGCCACGCCCGCCACCGCGTCCACCCCGACCGCCGCGGCCTCCACCACCGCCACCGCCGCCGCCGCCGCGGCGCCGGCCGGACTCAGCACCGCGGCGCGGCGCGCGCACCGTGCCGTCACTCACCGCACCGCTGTCGTCCAACAACTCGAAATCGATTTGCCGCTGGGTCAGATCGACGCGCGCCAAGCGTACTCTCACGCTCGCGCCCAATTGCCAGCGACGTCCGCTGCGCTGTCCGATCAACCCGACGCCGCCCTCCTCCAGTTCCCAGTAGTCGCCGCCGATCTGCGAGATGTGCACCAAGCCGTCGATCGGCGCATCCTTCAGCTGCACGAACAAGCCAAACTCCAGCGCGCTGGTGATCGTGGCATCAAAACTCTCTCCCACCCGCGATTGCATGTACAGGCACTTCAAATATCCCATCACATCGCGCGAAGCCTCGTCCGCGCGCCGCTCGCGCTGCGAGCATTCCGTGCCCAAGGTCTGCAATTCAGCGTTGGAATACCGATAGCCCGACGGCGACTCCGGCAGTACCGCGGCTTTGATGGCACGATGCACCAACAAGTCCGGATAGCGGCGGATCGGCGACGTGAAGTGGGCGTACTCTTGCAGCGCCAGACCAAAGTGCCCGATGTTGGTTTGCTGATACACGGCCTGAGCCAGGGAGCGGATCACCAGACTTTCGAGCAAGGCACCGTCCGGCCGCGCTGCCAGCCGCTCCACCGTCTGGCGATACTCGCGCGGCGTCGGCTTCTCGGAGAACTGCACTCCCACCTGCAAGGCGTTCAGCACGCGCTGCAGCTCGGTCACTCTCTTGTCCTCCGGCTGGCCATGCACACGGTAAAGTCCGCGCGCCTTGGCCACCCGCAGGGCGACCGCCGCCTCGACATTGGCAGCGATCATGCATTCTTCGATCAAACGATGCGCATCATTGCGCGTCACCGCGTAGAAGCCCTCGATGGTGCCGCCGGCGCCGATCCGCGCCTTGACCTCACCGCTGCGGAAATCGAGCGCACCGCGGCCTTCGCGCGCTTCCTTCAGCGCGCCGTACAGGTCGTACAGACTCCGCAGCGAATCGCGAATCGGCGGCGCCAAATCACTCGGCGCACCCTCGAGGAAGCGCCACGCCTGATCGTAAGTGAGCCGCGCATGCGAGCGGATCACCGCCTCGTAGAATCGCGCCTTGCTCGGTTTGCCCTGCTTGCTGACATGCATGTCGCAGACGAATGCCAGACGCTCGACGTGCGGCATCAGCGAGCACAGGTGGTTGGACAGGTTCTCAGGCAACATCGGGATGACGCGGTCCGGAAAGTACACCGAGGTCGCGCGCTCGCGCGCTTCCATGTCCAGGTCATCGCCGTTGCGCACGTAATGGCTGACATCGGCTATCGCGACCACCAAGCGCCACCCGCCGCGCACCGGCGCGGCGAATACCGCATCATCGAAGTCCTTGGCATCCTCACCGTCGATGGTCACCAGCGGCAGCTCGCGCAGATCTTCGCGCCCCTGCAAATCCGCCGCCTGCACGTCAGGTAGGAACCGATTCGCGGCGCTCAAGACCTGCGGCGGAAACTCCTGCGGCAGGTCATGGCGCAGGATGGCGAAGCGCGCCGCCAGGTCCGAGGGCCGCAAATCATCCAGCACCTCGACGACCCGGCCCCGCGCAGCCGCCTCGCCCTGAGGGCGCTTGTCGATCTCCACGATGACATTGTCGCCGTCACGGGCGCCTTTGGCGTCCGCCACGGCCACGTCGATGGAATACCAATGCCCGGGATCCTCCGGTTCCACCCGGCCGGCATACTGACCCGAATGCCACACGCCGCCGATCTGTTTGGGCGAATCGCCGATGCGCCGGATCAGCCGCGCGATGCGCCGGCCACGCTCGTTCATGCCGACCGCCAGCACCTCGACCCGGTCGTTGTGCATCAGCGTCGCGGTATCGGCACGCGCCATCACCAGCGGCGCGGTGCCATCGTCCGGCAGTACCAATACATCGCCATTGGCACGGCCGCGCACCCGTCCCGCAACCCGTTCGCCCTCTCCCGCGGTCGCGAAGCCGTTGGGACCCTCGATGGCCTGGCCGTCGCGCACCATGGCGGCCAAACGCTTGGCCAGCGCCTCGTGCTGTTTCGCGGTCTCCATGCCCAAGCGCTTGGCAAGACGCGCCGCCGTCAGCGGCTCAGGAGCCTCGGAAAGATGTTTGAGGATCAGTTCGCGGCTCGCGATCGGATCCGCATAGCGGGATTTCTCGAGATCTAAGTTCGGATCTTCCTGCCGCCAGTCGCCGGCGGGGTTGGGGGCGCGAGGGGTTTTGGGCGGCCGCGAGCCCGTCGATCCACGTCTTTTCATTGCGCGCGAAGGTTATCAGCTTTCAAAGCGCCACGCCCGCCGCCGCGAGCCGTGCACGCAGGCCCGCGAGTTGCGGCTCATAATGCCGCCACTGCGCCACCGCTGACGCGTACAGCGGCCGGCGCACCTGCGCGGCGCTCGCCGTGGCGCTGGCGGCCGGGTTTTCGTGAAATCGCAGGCATGCCTCTTGCCAATCCAGACCGCAAAATTCCAGCAATTTGCGGGTCTCGCCGGGCTGATCGGCGATCAGCGCCTCATAGCTCAGCGTATATACCGCTCCCGGCATGGACGCATCCCAATGCGCCATCAGTTGCCGGTAGCCGAGGTAGTACCGGGCAATTTCATCCAGGTCGTAGGAGAAGGGATAGGCGTCCTTGAACAGAGCCTTGTACATTGCATAACACACCGCCATCGGATGGCGCGCCACATGGACGATTTTCGCGTTCGGCAGCGCCCGCCGGATCAGCCCACAATACAGATAATTCAAAGGCATCTTGTCGATGAACCGGCCGCTCACGTCAGCCTCGAGGCGCGCCCGGCGCAGATAATCGTGTCCGAGGGCGGCGAAATCGACCCTGGCCGACAGCGCCACCATTTCCTGGCGCGACAAGCGTGCGCTGCCCGCTTGCTGCCGCACCGCAGCGGCCATGGCGAGGGCGAAGCAATGCAATTCGCCCGCCGCCACGAGCTCAGAGTGACTGCTCAAAATGCGTTCCACCAAGGTCGTGCCGCTGCGCGGCAGCCCCAGCACGAATATGGGCGCCTCAGCGTTGGCACTCGATTCCGTGCCGGTGGCGGCGGGCGCGTCCCCGGCCCGCGGTTCCGGCGTCTGCGGTCCGCGCGGATAGGCATCGATGATCCACTGCACGGTGGCAAGGTCGGTGGCCAGATCGTAGCGCATGTGCTGCCGCTGCAGACGCGCCGCAGCCTCGAGCATCTCGAAGGATCGCGAGTACTCGCCCAGATCCTCGTATTCCTTGGCGAGGGCGTAACGCAATTGCACCTCGCCGCGCCAGCCCAGGCTCGATGCTGCCGCACGCGCCGTTCCCGCCGTCGCTGGTACCGCCGTCGCTGGTACCGCCGTCGGTTCAGCCGCGGTCGGCGGCGCCAGCAGCGAGCGCAGCTGCGCGACGTGATTGCACTGCGCCGTTTGCGTACGCAGATCGCTGCGATGCTTGTAGGCCTCGTAGTCCGTTGGCCGCAGCGCGATGGCCCGATCGTAGTCCTGTTCAGCACCTTGCAGATCGCCGACGAAGCGACGCACGCTGGCGCGGTTGTAGTAGAACTGCGCGTTATGCGGATCCCGCGCCAGCGCAGCATCATAGGATTTCAGCGCACGCGCATGATCGTTCGCATGTGTGTACAGCGTCGCGGCCGCATCGCGGACGGCGCCATCGGCCGGCGCGCGTTGCTCTGCCGCCGCGGCCACGCTCAGCGCTTCGGCCTTGCGGCGTAATGCCATCAGGCACTGCGCGCGGCAGATGAGATATCGAGGTTCGGCAGGCCGCGACAGCAATGCAGCATCGACGTGACGCAGCGCCTCGGCCCATGCGCCGCTACGCATGAGGCGCAAGGCTTCTTGAAGCGGCGTCGACGCTGGGTTCATGTCCTTGACTTGATGCTGCCCGTCTCGGCCGCCGCGAGGAAGTACGACAGCTGCCGGAAGCTGAATTTCACGGCGGCGTGCCGCTCATAGATCGCCCGGCACACCGAACGTCGGGGCGGCGCCCGGATCGAGCGCACGGCGTACATAGTCCTCGATTTGCGGCTCGTACAAATTCCACAGCGTGCCGAGCGCATTCAACGGTTCGTCGTGCCAATCGATGCGCAGGTCGATGATCGGCCAGCTCACCTCGCGCACCACCAGCAGCGCGGCGGAATGCAGCGGGCCCGCCTCGCCGCCCCGGGCACCGCCGGCCCGCAGCGCGCGAAGTAAGCGATAGCCGAAGTGGCCGCTAGCGGCCTCGAACCCCTCGACCATGGCCGACGGTACCGCGTCGTTATCGAGCAAATTACCCGCCGCGGCGCAGTCGGTGCCAAGCGCGGTCGCGACCGTGCCCAATGCCTTGTCGCCCGAGTGAACCGCCGGGGCACCCTGCGGCGCGACCACCACCAATTGCCGGTAGGCTGCAAACGGCGTCGCGCCGAGCGCGTCGCGCAGCGCCTGTGCCGCGCCCGAGCCGCGGCTCAACGCATCGAGTATTCGCGGACCCAAAGCCGGATCGGTGATGTTTTGCGTCGCCACCACGCCGACCGCAGCGCGCGCATGTGCGCAGCGCGCCGCGACCGCCGGAGAGGACGAGGCAATGGCCATGCCGAGCATCCCGGTTCGCGGACAGCGTGCGGCGATCGACAACGTCACGGCTCAAGACTCATCGGGTATGACGGCAATGACATCCACTTCGACCAGCCACTCGGGACGTGCCAAGCCCGCCACCACAACGCCGGTGGATACCGGGAAGACGCCCTTCAACCAACGCCCGACGCTGCGATAGGCCGCTTCGCGAAAACGCGGATCGGTCAAATAAATGGTGACTTTGCAGATGTGCTCGAGACCCGCGCCCGCCTCGCTCAACAGCTGCTTGATGTTGCTCATGGCCTGATCGGCTTGCGCGCCGGCGTCGCCCACCGCCACGCTGGCGGCGGTATCCAGATCCTGGCCGACCTGGCCGCGAACGAACACCATGCGCCCGCGGGCTACCACGGTCTGGCAAAGATCATTGTCCAATTTCTGGTCGGGGTAGGTGTCGCGGGTGTTGAACTTACGGATGCGGGTGTGCATGGTTGACTCCAAAAAAAGCTCGGCAATGAGCAATGAATTCCTGCGCAAGAGGGCTCAATTTTCGCGTCGCCAGGGTCGCGACCACCAAGCGGCTGTTCTTGACGGTGCCCGCCAGCGGCCTCGCCACCAACGCGCGCCCGTCGTAACTCATGTTGTTTGCCGGCTTCGTCGCCAGGATGCTGTACCCAAGCCCATGGCCCACCAGTCCACGGACCATTTCCAGCGAACGAGGCCGGTAGGCAATGACCGGGGCCAGACCGGCATCGTTGAACAATGACAGGAAGTAATCGCGGCCCGGTTCGACATCGAACAGCACCAGCGGCTCCGCCGCCAATTCATGGAGCGAAATGCTCGGCTGGTTCGTCAGAGGATGGCCTTCCGGCAGCAATACATAAGGCGACAGCTCGGCGAGCGGCGTGGCCTCGAGATCCGCGTCCAGTGCAAAATCGTACAGCAGCGCCACCTCCATGTCGTTGCGGCGCAAGCTCGCGATCAGGTGCGCCTGGTCGGCTTCCAGCAACGTGAGCGCGATGCCGGGATGCAGCTTCGTCAGACGCGCCACCAAGGCCGGAATCACGTAGGGCGCAAATACCTGGTAGCAGCCGACCGCGAGCGAGGCGGCGGCCTGGCTGCGCTGCGCCTGGCGCGGATGAAAGCGCCGGGGTACACCGTAGGCACGGTTGGCGTAAATCAGCGGCGCCCCGCCTCCGGCGACGAAGATGTCCTGTACCGAGCCGAACACCACGAAATGCGACCCCACCCGCTCGCTCGCGGTCACCTTGCAGTCGAAGGCGACCAAAGCCTCCGCCACGTGCGGCGCGCCGGTCACCTGCGTGCTCCACTGCGTGCAGTCGAACTTCGCGGCGCCGTGTACGCCGCTGCGGCCGGCGAAATTTTCCGAGATGTGCGACTGGTCATCGCGCAGTACGCTCACGCAGAAGACGCCATTCTTCAGCACCGCGTCCGCCACCGCACTTTTATGGTGAATGCAAACCAGCAAGGTGGGCTGCGGTGTATCCGCCGACACGGAGACCATGGCCGACACCGTCACGCCATGAAGTCCGGCCGCGCCGTCGGTGGTCACGACATTGACGGTGCAAGCCGCATGGCTCATCCCGTTCAAGAAACGTTGGCGCAGCGCCGGATCGCCCGCGGCATCGCGTGCATTGGCAGGATCGACGGTCACGACCCAATCTTCGTTGACCGGGTCACATTTGTCGAGCCGCGGTTTCGTGACCGACGTGGTCCCATCTATAATGCGCGCATGCAACTCCGTGCGAAAACAACCGCTCTGGTGCTGATCGACCTGCAAATCACGGTCGGATGAGTGCTTGGCCACAGCCACTCAAGTGGCTGTTGCTGCTGGCGCTGTCGGTGCTCATCAGCACCGGGTGGGGTTCGATCGGATTGCCAGCCGCGTTGCTGCTTGGACCGATGATCGCCGGCATCGTTTTCGGCGTGAATGGCGCAGAGATGACGGTGCCATCCGCACCCTATCTCGGCGCGCAGGCGCTCATCGGTGCCATGGTCTCGGCCAGCATCACACCCTCCATCCTGGCGACCTTCAAACAGCAGTACCTGCTGTTTTGCGTGGTCATGTTCGGCACGCTGCTGGGCGCCGCCGGCATCGGCTGGCTCATCAGCCGCACGGGTCTCATCCCAGGCGCCACGGCCGTGTACGGGACCTCACCGGGCGCGGCGAACGCGATGGTCGTGCTCGGTGAGGCCGAAGGAGCCGATGCGCGTCTGGTGGCGTTCATGCAGTACTCGCGCGTATTGCTGGTCGCCGTCGCGGCATCACTGGTGGCGCATTTTTGGGCGCACGTCGGCAGCGCCCACGCCCCCGGTGCCCCCTGGCTCAGCCCCGTGCACTGGGGCGGAGTCGCCCTCGTGGTGTCGTTGGCGCTCTTGGGCCAGCAGACCGCCCGTCTGCTGCGCCTGCAGGCGTGGGCGCTGCTCGGCCCGATGATCCTGCTGTCGGCGCTGCACGCCGCCGGCTGGCTCGACATCGACCTGCCGCGCTGGTTGCTCGCTGCAGCGTACGCCGCGCTCGGCTGGCACATCGGCCTCGGCTTCCGCCGCGACGCGCTGATCCATGCGGGTCGGGCACTTCCGGTGGTGATCGCGGCCGCGCTGTGCCTGATGAGTCTATGCGGCGGCCTCGCCTGGTGCTTGACGCGGCTCGCCCACACCGACCCGCTGACCGCCTACCTGGCGACCAGTCCCGGCGGCCTCGACTCCGTGGCCATCATCGCCACCTC
>Ga0116229_10015108_pt1 | contig 10599 bp, 9 predicted proteins | sample S1TSphgellanicum_3_FD_87313 | JGI IMG/M metagenome (GOLD analysis project Ga0116229, IMG submission 87313) | Host-associated microbial communities from peat moss isolated from Minnesota, USA - S1T2_Fc - Sphagnum magellanicum MG | ecosystem: Host-associated > Plants > Peat moss > Unclassified...
CAGTGCTCCAATGGTCAGAGTGAGTGCGTTGGTGCATGCAATTTGCTATGCAGATGTTGCAAGGTATGATGATCGTCAAGTCTGTAATTCATCTCATGTTATTTTGAGTTAGATACTGCAAGCCTCATCTTTGGGTATCAGATCAGCATGTCCTAACCAGTGTTAGCACACATGGATTGACAGGAGGGAGCAATATACATCAGGGTCATTGCATCATTTCCCCATGGTGTTTATATCTCTTTTTTCCTGATTGACATACAGCAGGCCTCTTGTGAAGTCTGACACCTGTGTGTACTGTGAGGATTTCAGTGCAGATGATTTGTCACTTTCTTATGTAAAGCTTGCCCAGCATCTAGCTGCTTCCAAAGGCTACTCAGGTGCATGTTCTTTGATCATCAGCAGTTTAGGCAAACTAAGGGTGCTGTGTTCCAGTGGACTGATTACAAAGACCAGATATGCTGATTGCAGTGACTGCTTTTAGGAGGTTACTTCAATATCTGACATTCTTGTGCTCAAGCTCTTACAGCTTCAAACTTTTGCTGGCATTCATGTTTGTTTGTTCTTTTATTCTATTGTCAGTGAGGCACTGTTGAGTTCTTTGCTGACAGATTGTATATGGCAGCTGCACTTGCTGCCCTAGAGTTTGCATGCAGGAAGTTTTCTATGGTGGCAAAATCTCGGGTGCGAGCAGTGCAACTTCAGCTTGTCCATGACCAAGCTCTACACAGGTAAGTGTCTTGATTCAGCCATGGGCCTCTTTTGTCATTGAACATTTGTGCTTTCCACAGTTCTGAAACTGAAAAACTCTACACACTCTTTGGATATGGAAAATTCTTCTCTTTGTGTCTACACACTACCCATGGAGTTCATTAGTATTCCTCTCATATTCTCCAGCTTAATCCCTTACAAGATTGTTGCTGCTTGAATGAGGATACTATTGACATTTTTATTAGTTATGTTTTCGGGTGATAGCCAGCATCATGAGTGAGTCTTCCTGTTGCTTCCAGAAATGTGACTCAAACTCATTCTTAGAGTTTTATTTCTTTGCTGGAGCTGACAGAATGGGTTACCTTCAAGTGTTTTTTGTAGATTTTTCTCAGCAATCTCGTAGATACATTCCTCTTATTTTCCAGAGCTATTTCTGTTGTTGCATCTTTCAGAGGCAAAATTAAGCTTGCACAGGTGGCTTGTGGGGAACTCTCATCCCTTGCCTCTCCAGCACTGGGGGTAGACATGGAACTAAAAACAGAGGCTGCTTTCCGCCATACTCACAGCTTCCTTGCTTCAGGTCACTTAGATGAGGTTGTCACTTTTTCCTTTGGGTGGTTGTTTATCCTCTAGTTCTATCTACCTTATGCAGAATTTCTCCACATTTCTTGAGAAAGATTTGAATTTTCATCATGAGCATGGAATGCAGGCAGCTACTTCAGCACGAGCACTGTTTTCCTCATGCTACAAGGCCAACAATCAGCTGAATACTGGGCGGGTTCTTTTGCTCTTAGCTGATATTCATAAGGTCAGTTCCTTCGCAATTTGTTGCAAGATTCATCCCTGCACTGGTCAGAGGAATGGTACACCTTATGAATAACGAAGCATTTATTTTGTTCCTTTAGACTTTTACTGGAACTAAAGCAATTCTCCTACTTATTACATTGTAGATGTGGATGAGAATTCTGAATGCAATTGGTAGTATGCACAACACTCAATCAACATGTACTGGAGAGCCAACTGTGGGCTGCTCTGGCTTTTTGTACTAGACATGTGTGCAACCCAGTTCCTGTTGCCACACTATTATCATGGATTTCTATTCACTTGGGTATGTGCTATCATATTCAGTAGCTATATTGTGTGCTTGAAATTTCTGCCAGGGAAGTGGTACAGATGGTTGACCCTGTGATGAAAAATCTGATCATTATTTACTTCTGGTGGATGTCCAGAGAGCAGGGAGTGCAGTGACAGGTCTTCCCTATGCACTGGCTGGTCTGACTCTCTGTCAGTCATTCAGCTTGGATTTGTTGCAAGTGACTGCCATGGTAACATTAGCAGAGCTATGGTTGGACCTGGGTGTCAGCCATGCAGCCCAGGCTCTCCTCCTCCTCTACCAGTGCCTACCCATTGTTCTAGGCCATGGTGGTCTTGAGCTTCGTGCACGCACAAATCTTGCTGTTGCCCATTGCCATCTTTCCAACCCCTCTTTCTCAGGTTGGTCCTGAACAAATGCTTTAGCTCCATTCAGAGGAAAAATGTTTACTCCAAATCACTTGCCTTGATATTTGGCTTAAGCAGTTGGGTGTGTATATGTAGTTTCATTTCACTGTTTACCAAGTCTGTAAGGTGACGGTCGACAGTTTCCACTGTGCAGTGAAACTAAAACCAGAGGAAGTGCTGGAACCCCTACATCAAGCTGCAGTGGAGTATGGAATTTTGGAGGTAAATTGTTGTAGTTTTAACTTCGGACCAGTTCTTGATTTTGATTCTGATTTGAAGGGTCTCCAAACTCTGTGTTTGCATTTGCCACTTTGTAATGCATTCTTCAGCTGTTATTTTCTTCAAGAGTATTTGGCTCTCACTTGTTTACCATGGGAATTGAAGAGAGTTTGCTTCATTTCAATCTATGAGTATCACTTGCTGAGTGATCGATCCCTGATTGGTGCAGGACAATGCTTTGGAGGGAGAATGTCACTATTTACAAGCACTTGTGCTGAACGCTCTTGACCGAAAAGAGGAAAGAGATGAAGCAGCTGCAGCATTCCGTAGATGTATGATTGCGCTCAATGAGAATCAAGCATCAGAACTTGCAGTACTGCCTGTTTAGTTTACCTCACTCTTGACATTCAGCTTGATTTCTGTTGCCATTCCACATTGAACTTTTCAGGTGCACTCAAGCTTTTTTAGCTCTTTAACCAGTTATACAGGAAAAAGATGTTTTGCAATGAAGAGTTGGGAGTGTGAAGCTCAAGATTTTGGAGGCAACTTCAATGCTGTTCTTGTTAGGAAAAGGTGTGAAATTTTCAGTTCCACAGTCTTATATGTATTTTTTGATGAACAAACTTTGATTCTTTTGCAAATTTAAAGCAGAAAATTTTGCAATCCTGAAGATGATATGATTTTGAGAAACCTACAGAGAATCTTGTATTTGTGAAGTTCTTGTTGAATTTGCAGAGAGATTTAACATTACTGATTAGTGAATGCAGATCATCAGAGACTGACCATTGGGCACGAATTTCTAAGACATAAGAATCTAAAAATTTCAGAAAAAATTCTGAACACTATCAATTCATGTGCAAATGTTATAATTTTCTGGAAGGGTATAAACATCAGATTTCATTCCATGTATTGTGGTTTTGAATAGTTCTATTTGAAATTTCATGCATACTTTCCAAGGACATTTCTTTAGAGTAAAATAAGCCTTGTGTTGTTAAAATTGGGTGAAAAATCATACAATCATTTTGTATCAATAAAAGCATGGCATTGATTTTCCTATGGGATAGGATCAACAAGATATTCATATCATCATGTGTGAATGTCATATATGTGTAAATTTTTTATCCTACATTATGATGAGTGAAACTCATATTATAACACTAACAATAATAATATTGAGGGAAGCTTACAAGCATGAAATTGTTGACAACACAATTATGTTTTCAAAATTGTTTATGCAAATGTTGCCTCCCAAGGGAAATGGGCATCTCACTATTCATGGTAGCTCTAGCTTATGTTTTTTCCATACGTTTTCTCCTTTATGATATGAATGCCATTAAATACAAAAGTGGCTTTTCAAATTTCAATGGGTTAAGTTGATTATAGATAATTTTCAATGTAAGAACCCAAGCAACAAGCCTCTAGTCGTCATCTAATAGTCCTTGCAAGGATAGGTAAGTTGAGAAGGCATATTGACTTGAAAGTACAAAGCATTGGTAACCAACTTGTAGGAAGAGGAATGAACAAGAAGATGTGTGAGTGGGTGTTGCAATGCCAATTGTCAACAAGTTGGAAATCAAACTACATGTAGTTACTATGCACTGCATGATTTCTAATCAATCCATGGTAAGTTAATCTTTAAATTGATTTTTTTTTTTAAATGTTTATATGGTAATGTTTGCTTAAATAAGTTTGAAATGAATATAATGAACATATTATAAATTTTTTAGTCATAATTTGGTAATAATAGTTGTGTGAAATATTTTTTGTTTATAATGTGCTATGAAAATAATGCTTGTTTGAAAAAAATTTAAAGTGCATTGTTTTTTTTTCATTTTTTTTATCATATTAGTTGAATACAAGGGAAAGAAATGAAAAAAAAAAAATTGTTAATGTTTTATATCAAGTAATGTTCTTGGATTGGAGGTGTTCTTGAAATAAGTACCCCCTCACTCCATCTTGACCCAATACTTACTTTAAAAACACCCCCTTTTTCATGTGTTGCCCTATTCCAACACAACTATCATATTGGTCATTGAATGATGTAAATGTTTCATTGAAAGGTCAAAACATGGGGGAAGAAGGATACCCAAAAAACACAAACATTCAATATGTTATAATAATACCCTTAAAAACTTTTACGATTGTTGGGCAAAAATAGGCAGTTTTTTTATAAATGGGACCTATTTGTAATTCTATTCTTAGTAAATTTCTTTCTTCATAAGCATAAAACGTCCCATGTCCTGTAGTTCATCATGTATCATCGAACCTATAATTCCCACCGCTTGTTTGTTTTTTCCTATGCCACCATGGATCCTATTAGTTCCCCTTATCAGCCCCCAACCTTTGGTGCGAATATGGGGCCTCAACCCTACACTTTATCAATCCCCCCAAATAAAACAAATGTAGGCCTTTTTCCCCATCTCCTCTATCAGCCTCTATAGGTGTTCATGATTAGGCCCCCCAACCTATCCCCATCTCCCCAACACGCCACCAACCTTCATCTAAAATTTCTTGTCCCACTTGTGAGCATCAATTTACCTTTTGAGGATTAACTCGTCATTAACATTCCCATTAGACATCCAATCCAAACTCTTGTGAACATCTCGACTCAATACTTGCCCTTATTCCCAACCCATTTGCATTAGCCAAGGCTTGGGTTTCAACATTGGATGTATTCAAGTCCTTCCATTTAGGTTTCATTGTCCTTGGCTATACAATTACATCCTTATTGCTTTACAATGTGATGTATAGGTGACATTTCATTTTCCATTAGAAAAGTTGACTTAAGACCTTTATAATTATGATGTTGTGACTTAGCATTTGTTTTTATTATTACCACAATGGTGTTTTATTTTGCCCCCTTGGGGCAAGGCTATTGGCATAAGGAAACATAGATATGATTCAAACATTTTTTAATAAGCGATTGGGAAAACTTGCAAGAAGAATTCTTCTTAGGCTTGGGTTGCAAGTTTGAGTTCAATGTTTTTTACCCAACATGATCCTCTAACTCATAAATGATTTCTCTGCAATTTTGTTCTTGGACGTTACAAGGGAATACTTTTGAACAACTTGCTCTTTAATACCATTTTCTCTTGCATTCATGTCCTTTGACATCACTTTAGTTTTCAACGCCTTACATATTGAATTACATGGTTTCTTCTTGTTTTTCCTAGAAGATTATGAACCAAATAAGGACTTTAAGTTTTGTCTAATCCTTTCAAATTAGCATTCCAATGCATGCCACATTTATCTACAAGTGGTCTTTTTGGGATGGTTTTTTAACACCTTCAAGATTGTTTTTTCCCAAAAAAATTTGTGAGTGACTTCCCACAATTATTTCAGCCTTGTTGTCATATTACACAAAGTCACATTCCATGTTGAATTACACATGTCCTTGGGGCAATTTGCCTTTTAGCCATGATCAAGCCCTTAAGTGGAGTTCATCCCATTGTTGTGGGAAAAACATTGTATCAACTCATAAATCACGTTTTATGCCTTCCATTTCATGATGCCTTAACAACACATTTCTCCTTGTAGCAATTCAAAGTAACAACCAAGGGTCAATGTGAAGTGATAATTCACGACATCATGCGCACCATGAACCTTCACCCGGACTAGGTTGTTTTTCTATTGGATGTGGCAAATGCCTTCAACTCAGTGTTAAAAAGTGTCATATTTTAAAGTTTTCATGTTGTAAGTGGGGACATCATACAACTTATCCTTGTTGTTCATGCATTTTATGCATTTGAATCTCTCTTGTCTTCTAGTCATTGTAACCATGAAAATGATGTCACGATCATCCCATCTACCATGGGAACTCATCAAATTGATCCCCTAAAAGAGGCATTATTTACCCTAGCTCATTTAAAGGCATTACATTTTATAGTTAATTAGTCCCTCTTGTTTATTTCCATCAATTGTAAATAACACTCACATCATAGGCCTTCAATTGTATCATTTACATAAGATCATTTTCAAACCAAACTTTGTGCAATAGGTCTTTCTATCCAACCTCATAAATATGTAGCATGGTCCATCTTTGGCTTCCCACCTAATTTTGACACCCCATCACAAAGAATTGGAGTCTTGGGGATTCCATTGGGCACCCCACCCTTCACATGATCTTTAATCAAAAATGCCATATTAAAAGATGTTCAACATGTCAAATTTCTCCCTAGAATGAATGATGTTCAGGTAACCTTTGGAATTTTAACCCATTGTTGCATGCAATGGCCATCATATCTATTATGATGCACACCTCCTTCTCCCACTTTCATAGGCTCCCTTGTTTCTTTTGACTCCTCCCTCCTTCAAATGTTTCAATGTCTTTTGGTTCCAAAGTCCTTTGACGGCTTATAAAGACTTTTAATTCATAAACAAGTTTCTCTCCCAATGACGTTCGATGGCATTGAACTCATACTAACAACCACCATTGCCCACATAACCTATTTAAGGAATTGGGCCCTTGTAGCTTCAATCATAGCTAGGTTTATGTTTGATCAATATCTTTTTCTTTTTGAAGTCTTAGTGTGAGTCAACAAAACACACCTTCCTTTTTAAGCAACACTTCCAAATGGCATGTGATCTTTTACCACCCCCAACATGTGCATGTCTTCCTCCTTTTGAACAATTCATCGGGCAACAAATGTTTTAATTTTAGAATTCCATTTTGCAACATTTGCACCATCATACCCTTTCAAACATGCTCTCCAACATGATAGCTAAAGCCCATTGTGCTTGAATTTTATCTTGCTCTGACCTTGGGGCAGGTGTTTAGCATATGGTTTGACCAATCTTCCAACCTTTCAATTATCTTCCCCAATTTTCTCCATAATAATTCAAACATGATTTGAATTATCACATCATTCAATTGCACACCCCCATTGACCCTATGGGTATCCACCTCTTACATTGTGCCCATAGCAACGAACGCATAAAAACCCATGATGAAGTCTATGACATTTGTAGAAATGCATGATTTCACATGGGATGAAAACAACTACATGTGCTTACTTTAACCATGTTCAACCCTTCTCGTCAATGAGTCAACATTGTATTCACCAAAGATGGCATTCGCACCCTGGTTGATGTTATCATTGCTGATCCAACATGTGTGGATTTACTTATTCGATCTTGTAAAACTCAAGGATGTGTTGCTTTTGACGCAACTCAAACTACAAAAAAAGTTATTGCAATCAACACCCCACTGATTGATTCCTCTATTTAACAATTGAAATATTTGGATGTTTGCATAAAAAAACTAATGTGTTCTTACATGATTGTGCCAATGCCATTTGGAGTTTTAAAGGGCCAAAGGGCCCTCCTCTTTCTATATTGGTTATTTTTTTTTGTTAAAAGTTTTCAATTATGTTACAAAGGATGCAAGCATCCTCCATCTTAAGTCGGGCAGTAGCAGTAGGTTTAACTATTTTTTGACTTCCACCCCTTTATGACATACCCCCCATCACCACAACTGACCTATTACAAGTGGTTAGTTGTTGACATGAAATTTTTTTGACATATAGTTTATGCTACCTTAATGTCCTTTAATTTTTATTTCCTAATATTTTTGTATATTTTCCAACTCAATGGTGTGTTTATAGATAAAGTTTTATAGGGTTTTGATGATTTTTATAACCATCCAAAAGCAGTTGGAGGGGAGAGGAGGAGTTCTAGGATATGGCCGTTTTGTGATCTTCAAAAGGTGATCACCTTTAAATGCCTACCTAGGTATTTTTCAACCCCTAGGAATTTTAAGAAAGGTGAAGAAACATGCATTCACCATTGATTGGCGAACAAAAATATCTTTGTCTCTTTTCAATTTGATTTTTTAAAAATCATATATTTGCCAAGAAAAAAATCATAACCCTATTACACTCAAATTTTAAAACATAACTAGAACCTTGTGACCAAGGAAAAAACTTTGGATTGGAAAAAAATCATACTAATAAAAAAAATATAATACAAAAAGGCCATGTCATGGTTTTTGCATGCAAGTATTTCAATTCAAAGCATAAGCATATATCACAACTAAACATCTTAGCAATCAGCCTTTTGGATTGGCCCATCATTAGAATAAGTTATCAAAGTTTCAAATCAAGACTCTTAAGATACAATTTAAATTTCTTGTCTCATTGGGTCATAGATATAAACTTTTGATGTGCACCTTTGAGTAAAAGATATGGTTTTGAGCATGGTGCTACAAAGAACACTATTTTTCAAATTGAAAACAATTTCATATACATTTTTTAATTTATTCGTCATGTCCTTTTGATCTATTGTTACTTTTCATAAGTATGTTGTTGATAACTTTTATAATCTTGAAACATCACCAATTTCCATCCACAAGGGTTCATAAAAAACAATATTATACAAATTCATACAAAAATTTCAACATCAACTTAAATAACCACTTATCACAATGGTTCAACTAAATAATGATTATGTCACGAAGTGATTCCTATTACTTACCCCATTAAGACCCCAAAGTTTTTTTATTTTGCCCACACCCAAATATCATAATTCACCTTCAAAATGTTTAAGAATAAGGTGTAATCACATTAATAAGAATCATAACAAATGTAAGTATTGTTTGTTTTTTCTTGTTTTAGTGTCGAAGTTTGTACTAATGTTGCAAGGCTTTGATGTGTTTACATGACAATGTTTTTAATATGTTATGGAAACATGTATGTGGAATAGTTTGGAATGAATTTAGTGAGTACAAAATACTCAAAAACATTCATAGAGTATTGTAAAAAAATGCATCCATTGTTTTTCATTATTAGGGGACTTGAAATGTTTTCAAAATGACATAATCATGTATAATAAATATTCATATCTTTACATAATATAATATAGTATGTTGTGACCAAAAAAATGATTTTTTTGCCTTTGTTAAAATCATGGATTTCTAGTTCATCACTTTCTATAACTAATTACACAATTTGCCATATCATCCTAGTAAGCACTTTCGTTGTTCTTAAGTAATCATGAAACAAGCATTCAAAGTGATGGGGTTGGTTCCCATTTTCCTATTAAATACAACATTCTTTTTTATTTATTGGTTGCCACCATAACATGTGATGGCAAGTTTTTCTTACCTTTTGGCTCAATTGAGGATTTTGAATCACATCCTTGTTGGAAGTTGGTTATTTCTAAGTCTTTTTATTAATCCACCTTGCACAATGGACATTGCTTTGAATTTTTTCAAATAGATCTTCTCAAAAACATATTAATAGTACTTAAACATGTGAAACTAAAAGGTTTTTGTATCTTTCCAAACAAGTTTTCATAATTTTCAAAGTATGTTGATTTTCATCCAACGGTGAACTGGACTTTATCTTTTGAAACTCCTTTGCCAAATCATGCATAATGACAAATAATTCTTCACATGGAACTTCAACATTGTTATAAGGAAATTTTTGTGCATTATAAAACCTCCTTAATTGTTTCTTTTCGAAGTGTGTTGCTTTCATGAATATTTATAAATGCTTGAAATTGACATTTTATGTAACAAATGAAGATAATCTAATTCCATAAGTCTTTACAACAATTATATATGAACTTACGCTAGCTAAAAATTATTAAGCAATCACAAATTTTTTTTTCAAAAAGAAATTATACCATTTGCCATCACTTACATAAGTTGAAAAGGTAATAATAATTTTGATTCAATACTTTGCAAATTGATTGACCATGTTTTTTGTACAGAGTTTCAATACATTCATTTCTAATCAATCTATGCTTATGTCTACTATCATTTGGCCATCTTGCATTCCTCTTGAAATCATATTATTAACATAATGTAATTTAATAACATTACACCTTAAATATAATTCACAAAAATTCAAAAATTATATTAAAAAAACTCTCACATAATGATACGATAATACTAGCACACTTACATTTTTTTTTGGTTTTAAATCATCTAAAAGTCAAAGTATAATAATACAACCCATCAAGGCCAAAATATTTCTTTTATACAAAACACTCATCTAACTTCCATGTAGCAAAAAAAAAATCCCAAGATTAGACAAAAAAATATTACATAATGTATTTATCATCCATTTGATGAAAAATCCCTTAATTCCAAAATATTATTCAATGTTAATATCTTATCACAATAATTTGGCACAAGATGTTTCAATGTTTAGAAAAATTAATGTTAAAAAA
>Ga0116229_10015109_pt1 | contig 10598 bp, 11 predicted proteins | sample S1TSphgellanicum_3_FD_87313 | JGI IMG/M metagenome (GOLD analysis project Ga0116229, IMG submission 87313) | Host-associated microbial communities from peat moss isolated from Minnesota, USA - S1T2_Fc - Sphagnum magellanicum MG | ecosystem: Host-associated > Plants > Peat moss > Unclassified...
CCGGGTATTCCAGGATAGGGTACGTCGCGCAACTGCGCTATCGTGGTATTCCCCCGTGCCCTTCGTGCTTTGTTTCCCGTCGCGTTGAAGCGCTGGTGCGCTTCAGAAAACGGATTCCCGCGTGGCCAATCTCCTCTGGCTCCAAGGCGGCGCATGCTCCGGTAACACGATGTCGTTTCTCAACGCGGAGGAGCCGAGCGCGGTCGACTTGGTGACCGATTTCGGAATCAACATCCTGTGGCATCCGTCGCTCGGGATGCAACTCGGCGACGAACTCAAGGCGCTGCTGAACGATCTGGTCGCGGGCCGCACACCGCTCGACATCTTCGTTTTCGAGGGAACCGTCGTGAACGCGCCGGGCGGAACCGGCGAATGGAATCGCTTCGCGGGCAAGCCGATGAAAGAGTGGGTTCGGCTGCTCTCCGGCGTCGCGACGTTCGTCGTCGCGATCGGCGATTGCGCGACCTGGGGCGGGATCCCGGCGATGGCACCCAACCCGTCGGAATCGAACGGCCTGCAGTTTCTGAAGAAGACGAGAGGCGGGTTTCTCGGCGGCGCCTTCACGGCAAAATCCGGCCTGCCCGTGATCAACATCCCAGGTTGCCCGGCGCATCCGGATTGGGTAACGCAAGTGCTCGTCGCCGTCGCGTCGGGACGCACGGCCGATATCGGGCTCGACGAATTGCAGCGTCCCAAGACGTTCTTCACGAGCTTCACGCAGACGGGCTGCACGCGCAACCTGCAATTCGCCTACAAGGTCTCGACGACCGAATTCGGCCAGCGCAAAGGCTGTCTCTTCTACGATTTGGGTTGTCGCGGCCCGATGACGCACTCGCCGTGCAATCGGATCCTCTGGAATCGCCAGTCGTCGAAGACGCGCTCGGGGATGCCGTGTCTGGGCTGCACCGAGCCCGAATTTCCGTTCTACGATCTGGCTCCGGGGACGGTCTTCAAAACGCAGACGGTGATGGGCGTTCCGCGCGATATGCCGGCGGGCACCTCGAAGCCGGGCTACATCCGGCTCACCGCCGTCGCGAAAACGACCGCACCGCAGTGGGTCGAGGACGACATGTTCGTCGTCTAGTTCGTTCGCGTTTCCCGTTCGCCATCGAAAGGACGCTGTATGGCAATCGCTCCCGCCCCGCCGACCCAAACGCTCGACATCTCCCCGGTGGGCCGCGTCGAGGGCGATCTCGACGTGCGCGTCGATATCGCCAACGGTGTCGTCGTCAACGCCTGGACGCAAGCGGAACTCTTTCGCGGCTTCGAGGTGATCTTGCGCGGCAAGGATCCGCAAGCGGGCCTCGTGGTGACGCCGCGCGCGTGCGGCATCTGCGGCGCCTCGCATCTGACCTGCGCGGCGTGGGCGCTCGACACCGCGTGGGGCACGACCGTCCCGCGCAACGCGATCATGGCGCGCAACCTCGGCCAGATCGTCGAGAGCTTGCAGAGTTTGCCGCGCCATCACTACGGGCTCTTCATGATCGACGCGACCAACAAGAACTACGCGAAGAGTCCGTTTTACGAAGAAGCCGTCCGGCGCTACGCGCCGTTCACCGGCACGCACTACGAGGTCGGCATCTCGATGTCGGGACGCCCGGTGGAGATCTACGCGCTGCTCGGCGGACAGTGGCCGCATTCGAGCTTCATGGTGCCGGGCGGCGTGATGTGCGCGCCGACGCTCAGCGATATGACCCGCGCGACCGCGATCCTCGATTACTTCCGCAAGAATTGGGTCGAGTCGATGTGGCTGGGCTGCACGCTCGAGCGCTTCGAGCAGGTCAAGACCTACGACGATTTCATGGCCTGGCTCGACGAGAAACCGGAACACCGCGATTCCGATCTCGGCTTCTATTGGCGCATGGGCCTCGATATGAAGCTCGACACCTACGGCAAGGGGATCGGCAAGTACATCACCTGGGGGTATCTGCCGCACGAGGACAAGTACCAGCACCCGACGATCGACGGCCGCAACGCGGCGCTGATCATGAAATCGGGCGTGTTCGACGGCCCCGCCGACCGCTTCAAACTCATGGAGCAAGGCTTCACGCGCGAGGACATGAAGCACGCCTGGTACGACGAGGATGCGATCGTCCACCCGTTCGACCGCACGACCGTTCCGCGCCAAAAGAACGACATCGCGTTCGATAAGAAATACTCGTGGTCGACGTCCGTGCTGCACGAGCAGAACGGACGGCTCGAAGCCGGCCCGCTCGCGCGGCAGCTCGTCGCCGGCGGGCCGCACGGTCTGCCCTGGCAGTGGAACGATCCGCTCGTCCTCGACATGTATCGGAAGCTGGGCGGCGCGAGCGTCTTGCTGCGCCACTTCGCACGCATGCACGAAGTGATCAAGCTCTATCGCGAGGCCGAGCGCAACGTGCGCGAGTTCAAACTGAACGAGCCGTGGTACATCAAGCCGGTCGAAAAGGACGGCATGGGCTGGGGCGCGACGGAAGCGATTCGCGGCGCGCTCGCGCATTGGGTCGAGATCAAGGACGGCAAGATCAAGAACTATCAGATCATCGCCCCGACGACCTGGAACGTCGGACCGCGCTCGAGCACCGAGGACCGCGGGCCGATGGAAGAGGCCCTGATCGGAACGCCGATCGCCAACCTGCGCGATCCGGTCGAAGTCGGACACGTCGCGCGCTCGTACGATTCGTGTCTGGTCTGCACGGTACACGCGCACGACGCGAAGACCGGCGCGGAACTGGCGCGCTTCCGGACCGCGTAGGCGAGGCGAGCGCGTGCTGACGATCATCGGGTGCGGGAATCCCACCCGCAGCGACGACGGACTCGGTCCGCTCGTCGCACGACGTCTGCACGCGCACGTCAGCGCGCTGGGCCGCACCGACGTTCGCGTGCTCGACGCAGGGACCGACGGTATTGCCGTGATGTTCGCCGCGCGCGGCTGCGACGCGCTCGTCATCGTCGACGCGTCCAGCACGGGCTCGGAGCCGGGCGCCGTGTTCGAAGTTCCCGGCGAAGCGCTCGCGCGCGATTACGAGTTGAGCCTGAACTTTCACGACTTCCGCTGGGATCACGCCATCGCGGCCGGTCAGCGTCTGTTCGCCGATGCGTTCCCGAGCGCCGTGACGGTGTTGCTCGTCGAGACCGAATCGACGAGCTTCGGTCTCGAACTCAGCGCGCCCGTCGCGGCGGCCGCAGAGCGCGTCGTCGCGCGCATCGAACAGCTGATCGCCGCTTATCCCGCCGCCGGCGCGGCCGCATGACCGCCCACGTGCGGGTCCGGGCGGGCCGGTTGTATATCGACGCCGCGACGTTCGCGCGCTTTCTCGACGAGCGCAGCGCGGTGACGCTCGTCCGGCGCGCAAACGATCTTTATATCGTGCCGCTGCTCGATTCCACGTTCGGCGGGTACCTGTGCAAGCACCGCACCCTGGCCGGCGACCGCGTCGTCGATGCCGAAGACTTCTTTCGGGACCACGGGTTCGACGAGGCGCGCGAGCATCATTTCGAGGCCGCGTGGCGGGCCGACGTCGCGGCCCTCGTCGTCCCCGGCGCGTTCGGTGCGGCTCGGCTGCGATGAACGGGGAGTCGCGTACGGCGGAGCTGATCGCCGCAGCGCTCGCATCGGCCGAGCGGGAGTCCGCTCCGCCGTACGAACGGGCCGACATGCTCATCGAAGTCGCGATGGGCCTGCAGCGTCATCCCAAGGAGCCGGCGCAGCTCCGCGGGGCGGTCGACCTCTACGAGCGCGCCATCGCGCTGTGCGCGCCGGACGACTACGTGCTCATCGCGCGGATCCGCGCTCGCCTCGGAACGGCGCTGCAAGCGATCCCGAGCGACGGCTGTGACGAGCTGCTCGCCGCGCGCGATGCCTACGAAGCCGCCGCAGCGATCTTGCGCGTCGCCGGCCTTCCCGCCGAAGTCGCCGAGCTCGATCTCAACCTGGGGCTCGTGTTGCAGGCCCTGGCGGGTTTCAACCGCGCTCGGATCACCGATGCGATCGCCGCCTATCAGCGTGCGATCCCGGTGTTCGACGCCGCCCGATTCCCGCAAGAATATGCGATTCTGCAGAACAACCTCGCCGCCGCATTTCTCTCGATCCCGTTCAGCGACGAGCGTTCGAAGATGCGCGAAGCCTTGGCGGTCGGTGCGTTTCTCGAAGCGCTGCGGGTCGTGACGCTGATCGATCATCCGGTCGAGTACGCGATGCTGCAGAACAACCTCGGGAACGCGCTGCAATATAGCTCCTCGAGCCACCGCGTGGAGAACACCCTGCGCGCGCTCGATGCCTACGACGAGGCGCTCAAGGTGCGGACGCGCGTCGCCGCACCGGTCGAATACGCGAACACGATCGCCAACCGCGCGAACGCGCTCGCGAACCTCCCCGACGACCTGGAACGTCCGCACGCAGGCAATCGCGCAAACCTGACGCGCGCGCTCGCGGACTACGCCGAGGCAGGCGAGATTTTCCGCGCGTACGGCGAGACCGGCCGCGCGCAGCTCGTCGCTGCCGCGGCGGCCGAGGTCGCGGTCGAACTCGATTCGCAAACCTAAGGAGTTTCGTCATGCATCCGAGTCCGTTGTCTCTCATCGCCGCCGTCGTGCTCGGCGGCGCGGCATCCGTCGCCGGCGGCTACCTCGCGGGCGGTGCCATCGGCAGCAAAACGATCGGCCCCGATCTGGCCCATTTTCTCGGCATGCTCTACGGCCCGGTTGCGGGTGCGACGGGCGTGCTGGCCGGGGCCGTCATCGTCGCGATCGTCGCGGCGCAAGGGTAGGAGCGGCGCATGTTCGATATGACCCTCGACACGATCAGACTCGTGCTCACGAACAAGATGTGGGCGGATCCGGTGATGGCGTACCGCCAAGTCGCGATCGGCGCGATCGGGACCGCGCTCGCGTTCCTTGCGCTCGCGTACGCCGGGCTGCCGCTCTGGTTCGCCGCGATCGCCGCCGGCTTTGCCGGCGGCTACGCGATGCCGTATCTTTTCCGGGACGTCAAGTTCCAGTAGCGGCGATGGACGCGCTGATCGCGGAAGTGGACCGTCTCGAGGCGCTCGTCGCCGGCTGGGGCGCGCCCTACGCGACGGAGGTCCGCGCGTATCGCGCGGCCGTGGAAGCGCTCAACGCCGAAGCGTTCCGGCGGTTCATCGTGGCGCTGCGTGCCGAGCCGGCGACGCACGCCGGCTTGCGCGCGGCGCTGGGTGACGAGCTCGTCTACGCGGTCCTGCGGCACTACGAACTCATCAAGCCCAGCCTGCAAGAACGCATCGAAACCGCCCTCGATACGGTCCGGCCGATGCTCGCGGCGCACGGCGGCGACGTGCAGCTCGTGCGCGTCGTGCTGCCGTCCGCGATCGACGTGCGCTTCACCGGCGCGTGCGACTCGTGCCCGGCGTCCGTCACGACGTTTACGCTGGGCGTGAAGAAGGCGCTCGCGGACGGCGTTCCGGAGATCACCGATGTCCGGCAGGTCAAAGGGCTCGTCGCGGACGCCGCGCCCGCGGCGGTTCGTTACGTGAGCCCGTTCGCGGCCGGCGAACGCGATGGCTGGCTGCCGGCCGGGACGCTCGGCGAGATCCCCGAGGACGGGATCCGGGCGACGGCGATCGGCCGCGAGCCGGTGCTGCTGTGGCGCCGCGGCGATCAACTCTCGTGCCTGCAGAACGCCTGCGCGCACCAAGGGTTTCCGCTCGACCGGGGGATCGTCGCGGACGGCACGATCGTGTGCCCGCGGCACGGCTTCGCCTACGAACTCGCCTCCGGTGAATGTTTGACGGCACCCGGCGTTCAGCTGCGCGTGCACGGCGTGCGCGTCGTCGGCGACGACGTGCACGTCCGGCTGGCGCGCTAGGGTGCGCGTCTCGCTCGCTCAGCCGCGCGCGCCCGCGCGCTCCGGCCGCGATCCGGCGCCGGTCATGCTCGGTGCGGCCGGCGGTCCACGCGTCGTCCTCGGCACGCCCGAGCGGGACCTCGCGCGGCCGATCGTTGCGGCCGCGAATACGCTGTTCGCACCGCGCGCTGCAGCCCTCGCGGATCCCGCCGGACCGCTCGTCGTGGCCGATACCGGCCACCACCGCGTCCTCGTGTGGCAGCGCGCGCCGCGTCACGACGGCGCGGCCGCGGACGTGGTGCTCGGTCAGCCCGGGTTCTCCGGCGAGGCGCGCAATGCCGGCGGCGCGGTGAGCGCGACGACCATGAACGTGCCGGTCGGCGTCGCGATCCGCGCCGGCATGCTCGCGGTCGCGGATTCGTGGAACCACCGCGTGTTGCTGTGGTGGAGCATCCCCGCGCACGGCGGCGTCCCGCCCGACGTCGTGCTCGGCCAGGCCACGCGCACGGCCGGTGCGATCAATCGCGGCGGCGCGGTCGGCGCGGGCACGCTGTACTGGTGTTCGGGCGTCGCGTTCAGCGAGCACGGTCTGATCGTCGCCGATACCGGCAACCGGCGCGTGCTGGTGTGGCAAACGCTGCCCGAACGCGACGGAACCGCGGCCGATCGCGTCGTCGGCCAATGCACCTTCACGACGCGCGATGAAAACGCGGGCGGCGCGTGCGGGGCTTCCGGGATGCGGTGGCCGCACGATGTGCTCGTGACGGACGGCGCGCTCGTCGTCGCGGACGCCGGCAACCATCGGGTCATGGTCTGGGGCCGGCTACCGGACGAAAACGGCGCGCCGTGCGATCTCGTGTTCGGTCAGGCGGATGTGGAGCGCAACGATCAGAACGGCGGCGCGTATTGGCCGACCGCCGCCACGCTCAATATGCCGTACGGCTGTGCGCTCGCCGGCGAGACGCTCGTGGTCGCCGATACCGCGAATTCGCGCCTGCTGGGGTGGAATCTGGACGCGCCGCGCGACGCGGCGTTCGGTCTGCTCGGGCAGCCCGATTTTCGCGCGAAGGGCGATAATCGCTGGGCGTTGCCGGTGCGCGATTCGCTGTCGTGGCCGTACGGGATCGCGGCCTGCGAACGCACCCTCGTCATCGCGGACTCCGGCAATAGCCGCGTCGCCCTGTGGGATCTCGCGTGAACCCGGCCGACGACATCGCGCTTGCGATCCGCGTGCGCGGCCGCGTGCAAGGCGTCGGATTCCGGCCCAACGTCTGGCGCCTCGCGAAGCTGTGCGGGGTCAGCGGCGACGTCCGCAACGACGCCCAGGGCGTGCTCGTTCGCGCGCGCGGCCGGCGGCGGGCCGTGGAGTTGTTCCTCGCGCTCGTGCAGAGCGACGCACCATCGCTCGCGCGGATCACCTCGGTCGAAGCGACGCCCGCGACGGATTCGATCGCCGGCGACGGGTTCGTCATCGTCGAGAGCGAGCCCGGCCGCGCGAACACGCAGATCGCACCCGATGCGGCCGTCTGCGCCGCGTGCCGGAACGAAGTGATCGATCCGTTCCAACGGCGGTACCGGTACCCGTTCGCGAACTGCACGCACTGCGGGCCGCGGCTCTCGATCGTGCGCCGCGTCCCCTACGATCGCTCGAATACGACGATGGCCCCATTCGCGCTGTGCGGCGATTGCGGCGCCGAATACGCGAATCCCAGCGACCGGCGCTTTCACGCGCAACCGATCGCGTGCCACGCCTGCGGTCCGCGCGCGAAGCTGGCCCGCATGGACGGCCGGCTCGTCACCTTCGACATGCACTCGATGCTCGACGATGTCGACGCGGTGCGCAGTCTCTTGCAGAAGGGCGCGATCGTCGCGATCAAAGGGATCGGCGGGTTTCATCTCGCCTGCGACGCAACCGATGCCGCAGCGGTCGAACGGCTGCGCGCGCGTAAGGTGCGCGAAGAAAAGCCGTTCGCGCTGATGGCGTACGATATCGAGATGATCCGGCGCTATTGCACGGTCAGCGCCGCCGAAGCCGCCCTCTTGCACGATCCGGCCGCGCCGATCGTGCTGCTCCGGGCCGACGGTGAAGAGCGGCTGCGCTGGCCGGTCGCGCCCGGGTCGCGGGAACTCGGCTTCATGTTGCCGGCGACGCCGCTGCAGGTGCTCATCATGCGCCGGATCGGACGCCCGATCGTGATGACGAGCGGCAATCGCTCGGGCGAACCGCAGGTCACGGGCAACGCCGAAGCGCGCGAACGGTTGGGCGCGATCGCCGACTACGTGCTCGACCACGACCGCGAGATCGCAACGCGGCTCGACGATTCGGTCGTGCGCGTCGTGGCGGGCGAGACGCGCGTGTTACGGCGCGCGCGCGGCTACGCGCCCGACCCGATTGCGTTGCCGCCGGGCTTCGCGCACGCCCCCGACGTCATCGCGCTGGGCGCCGAGCTCAAGTCGACGTTCGCGCTGGTCGTCGGCGGCGAGGCGGTGCTCTCGCAGCATCTGGGCGATCTCGAGGATGCGCTGACCTACGCCGACTTCGAGCGCAACCTCACGCTCTATGAAGAGATGTTCGGCGCGCGGCCGGCGGCGTTCGCCGTCGATCGCCATCCGGGCTATCTTTCGTCGAACTACGCTCGCGAGCGCGCGCAACGCGAGGCCCTTCCGCTGCTCGAAATTCAACACCACCACGCGCACGTCGCGAGCGTCCTGGCGGAACGCGGCCGGCCGCTCGACGCGCCGCCCGTGCTCGGGATCGCCCTCGACGGCCTCGGCTTCGGCGACGGCGGCGAGCTGTGGGGCGGCGAGTTTCTGATCGCCGACTATCGCCGCTTCCGGCGCGTCGGAACGTTCAAGCCGGTCGCCTTACCCGGCGGCGGCCAAGCGATGCGCGAACCGTGGCGCAACACGTACGCGCACCTGATGGCGGAGCTCGGCTGGACGGACTTCGCGATGAACTTCTCCGCGCTCGAACTGTTCTCGTACCTTGCCGGCAAGCCGCTCGCGACGCTCGATGGGATGATCGCCGGCGGGATCAATTCGCCGCGCGCGAGTTCGTGCGGGCGGCTCTTCGATGCGGTCGCCGCCGCGCTCGGTTTCGCGCGCGAACGCGCCGCGTACGAAGGCCAAGCCGCGATGCTGCTCGAGGCCGCCGTCGATCGCAACGCGTTTGCCGCGCTGAGCGACGACGAGATGTACCCGTTTGCGCTGCCGCGGCTCGGGGGCCGCGGGTTGCCCTACATCGAGCCGCTCGGCATGTGGCGCGCGCTGCTCGGCGACATGCTGCTCGGAACGCCGATCGGAACGATCGCGGCGCGCTTCCACTACGCGCTCGCCTACGCCGTGGCGGGGCTCGCCATCGCGCTCGCGCGCGGCGAATACGCGGGCACCGAGACGATCGATACGGTCGCGCTCTCGGGCGGCTGTTTCCAGAACGTCATCTTGCTCGAAGCCGTGATCGCCCGGCTCGAGGGGGCCGGGTTCACCGTGCTCACCAACGCCCGCGTTCCGGCGAACGACGGCGGGATCGCGCTCGGTCAGGCGGCGATCGCTGCCGCGACGCTGATTCCCGCAGAAAGCAGCTCCCGCTGATGTGCCTCGGCATCCCCGGTCAAATCGTCGCGCTCGATCCGCAGCGCGCGACGCTCGCCACGGTCGAGGTCGCCGGCGTGCGGCGCGCGGTCAACATCGCGTGCATCGTCGACGACGACCATCCGCCCGCGGCGTGCCTGGGCGACTGGGTACTCGTGCACGTCGGGTTCGCGATGAGCCGGATCGACGCGGCCGAGGCCGCGCAGACGCTCGCGCTGCTGACGGAACTCGGCGAAGCACAAGCGGAGATCGCGGCGATGCGCGGCGCGGACGCGGCGCGATGAAATACGTCGATGAGTTCCGCGACGGCGAGCGCGCGGCGGTGCTCGAACGCGAGATCCGCGCGCTGGCGAGCCGGCTGCCGCGCGTGCCCGGCCGGGCGCTGCAGATCATGGAGGTCTGCGGCGGCCACACGCACGCGATCTTCCGGTACGGCATCGAGGCGATGTTGCCGCCGGAGCTCGAGCTCGTGCACGGTCCGGGCTGCCCGGTTTGCGTGCTGCCGATGGGCCGGATCGACGACTGCCTGGCGATCGCGCGGCGACCGGAGGTCATCTTCACGACCTTCGGCGACGCGATGCGCGTGCCGGGCTCGACGCAGAGTCTGCTCGGGGCCAAGGGCGATGGGGCCGACGTGCGGATGGTCTACTCGCCGCTCGACGCGCTCGCGCTCGCGCGCGACAACCCGGAACGCGAGGTCGTCTTCTTCGCACTCGGCTTCGAGACGACGACGCCCTCGACCGCCCTGACCGTGCTGCAAGCCGAGGCCGACGGCATCACCAACTTCTCGCTGTTCTGCAATCACATCACGATCGTGCCGACGCTGCGTGCGATCCTCGAGGCGAGCGACGTCCAGATCGACGGCTTCATCGGGCCGGGCCACGTCAGCATGGTGATCGGCACGACGCCGTATGACTTCATCGCCGAGACGTACCGCAAGCCGGTCGTCGTTGCGGGGTTCGAACCGCTCGACGTGCTGCATGCGATCTATCTGCTCGTGCGGCAACTCGTCGCCGGCCGCTGCGAGGTCGAGAATCAGTACGCGCGGGTCGTGCCGGCGGCCGGGAATGCGACGGCGATGGCGGCCGTCGACCGCGTGTTCGAGACGCGCGCGTTCTTCGAGTGGCGCGGCCTCGGCTCGATCGAGGGCTCCGGACTGCGCGTGCGCGACGCCTACGCGGCGTACGATGCCGAGCGCAAGTTC
>Ga0116229_10015112_pt1 | contig 10597 bp, 8 predicted proteins | sample S1TSphgellanicum_3_FD_87313 | JGI IMG/M metagenome (GOLD analysis project Ga0116229, IMG submission 87313) | Host-associated microbial communities from peat moss isolated from Minnesota, USA - S1T2_Fc - Sphagnum magellanicum MG | ecosystem: Host-associated > Plants > Peat moss > Unclassified...
TATATAGTATGTAACCAAATCTGGCTAAATCCTCTTATGGGCGATCATCACTTCAGCTACATCACAAATTTGAAAGAAAATCCCTGCCTCCCAACCTTGCTCCTAATAGGTGGAATGGTCATTTGACCAAGACTAGCCTTTTAATAGAAATTTTGTATTTGGGTGTACAGAGATAAGGCCATTTTTTATATTAAAAACTCGAAGGAATCCTTTCTTATAAGTCCCTTTTTCTGATGGGAAGATTCATTGGACAATTGCTTGGGTTTGAAGGACTATCATACTTGCAGCTAAGGTTTGGTGCTTCTTAAGAAGGAAATGTTGTGTGTTCATGAAGAGTTTGGGGTGGAAGTATTAGGCCCCTTTATCTTGTTTTTGTTGATTGTTTGTTTTTGTTTTTTCTTCGGGGTTGTGTCTATTTATGTTTTCATTTGCCTTGTACTTTTGTTGGATGGGTTCTCATCCTTGATTTTTGTTTACACAGTTTCTCTCTTTTGAGGGACAATATGGTTCAAATGATTACAATATTAACTACGAACTAAAATTATACCGTAAATTAGAAGGATAAGACATAAGAAGGCCCTATTTGAAAGACAATAATAATAAGGCTTCCATTTTAAGCCTTAGTTTACAACACTAGACAAGACTATAATAATAGAAACTAAATCAATGTTTTGTGACAAAGATTTGGTTGGTCATTGTTCCCGAATCATCAATGGCACAGTGAAAAGTGATAATAACCATGTATAAGATATATCTGGCGATTTTTTTAAAAAGGTGTAATTATGGCTATTGAAAATCTCCCAAAGATATGATTTTAGCCCCTTTAATTGAATTTTCTTTTGTTTTATATAGCCAGAGGAAAAAAAGAAAAAAAATAAGCTGCTTCGTACAGTTGCCTCCAAAATCCCCAAAGGCTCTAAAGATAGGCCCTTGTCCTGTACTGTAGGAACCTCTTGTCTCCTCTATTCATTCTTCTTTGATGGCGAAGAGAAACAGCAAGCGACCAAAAAAGGAAAGAAGAAGAGGGCGACGACGAAGAGGAACAAGCAGCAACCAAAAAAGACTGAAGAAGTCCAAGACGACGGACGACGATGCTGACTGGGTCAAATAACTGCGGTTCACGTCTTCACCGAAGTCAGACGCATGAATAGTGCAGCAAAAGGACAGAGGAGAGCGGTCAACAGAAAAAGAAAAGAAAAGAAAAAAGACTGACTCTTTCCAGCGGACTGCTGAGGAGCGAGAGATCCGGTGCAAATTGCACACATCCAGCATGATAATCTTGCACAGCAACAGGGAAATCGATTAATTGTAGTTTCTCAAAATGCAGACCTTCGGTGAGTACTTTGGAGCTTTTGGAGAGAGAGAGAGAGAGAGAGAGAGAGAGATTCCAGACGCTGTTGATTTCGCGGATTTTTTCTTTTATACAAAAGTTGCTTTCTGCTTTTGCTTCTTCAAATCGTAATGTCATTGTAGCAGCATATTATCATTATTGTAAGGAACGAACTCTCGTGCAGAAGCTGGAGCGTCTAGTAGAAAGCGGCACATACTTTTTTGTTCGTTTTTTGGTTTTTTGGTCAAGAAAGAGATCGGGAATTCGGGGACACGCACGCAAGCACAGAAAAAGAAGGAAGAAAGGAAGAAAGAAAGAAAGAAGTTCATCAGAATAAGAAAGCACAAGCCACTTTCCAACTGTTCTATTTTTTTTGTTTTTGGTTCCCCGTCTTCCTTCTTGCAGTCAAGTCTTCACAAAGAAGTCTGACATAATAGCCTACACACACAAAGAAATCGACACAGAAAAACTGTACACACGCAAAACAAAACAAGCGTCTCTCCTTTCCTTCCTCTACTCCTTTTTTTTTTGCATGTGCTTCGCAACTATCCTTCTTGCAAGTTTGCTTGTTCAGAGATTTTCGTTCCATGATTGCAAAGAACTTGCGGTCTGTGAAATAGATCTTTGCCGCATGAGAGAGAGAGAGAGAGGGGGAGAGAGATGCAGGCTTTGAAGTAAGCGATATTTTGCAGCGAGCAATAGAGATTTCTATTTGAGAGGGAGTTCTTTCCTTTCCTTTCTTTGTAGAGAGTTTTCTTGGAGAGTCGTCGACGCAGCGATGGTTGTTGCGGCGGCTGCTGCCGCGGTCGTCGCCAATCCTGTTGCGGTGGTGCCAGTCGGCTCGTCGGCGTACCGGAAGAAGGCAGGAACAGCAGCAGGTGCTCTCGAGAGTTCTTTCTCACAATCGCCTTCTCTGTCGCTCCTCGTCAGAACATCGACGTCCAAACCTTTCGCGTCTATATCGATTCCTACTGCTCCTCTATTTTCTTGCTCTCAAGGAACGGTCAGTCTTCGGGTGGACAGAGCGCGTCAGCGCAGCAGCAGAAGCAGCATCAGTGCCAGCGCCAACGAGGTTCAATTCGGCAATCAAGATTCTGAATCGGTAAGATTTCTCCTCTCTTCCTCTTTTCCAAAATCAAGATTCTGGATAGGCAACTAGAGACACATTCTCAACTCGTTCAGTGCTCTTGAGTCTTTAGCGATGGAGCTCTTGTTCCAGCAAGCTTTAGGTTGTGCTTTGGAGGCTTGATGTGAGTTTCTAGCTTCTCCATCTGCCTTCTTTTCTTGTTGGCTTTGCTCGAGGCACCTGTTATGTGAATGATTGATGCCGTGATGGAATTGAAGCTTTCAAGTGAATTTGCACAAATGATTCCTTCCTTTGGTGGTGTTCTCACAGACTTCGCTCAATGCTTCAGTACAACCGTCTCTTCTGGACAACAATGCAAAATTCAGAAGTGAGTCAATCTCTGGCAAATGTTCTTCCTCTAGAGCTTTATGAAACATACATCCAGGGGACATGAAGTTAGTGACAGTAAGTGAATTTCAATGTGTTGCTGTCCTGTGTTGCCCTTGACAACAATACAGGAATTAGAGATGGCAATGAGACTACAATTGGTCATGCATGTGGAAAACTTACACCTAAGATAGATGAAAATATATATGTGGATAATATGAAAAGCTTCTGGATCAGGAAGCTACAAAATATCTCTATCAAGTTGACTGGAAACCAAAGAAGACAAGAGCTTTAAATATGGGTATGTACAGTTTGTTGCTGTCTGTTGGAAATGCATACTTACCAAAAAGATCTTGCTGCTTTGTGATGCTGCAGCTTCTGCAGAGGGTGTGACAAAAAATGCAGCAGCACAAGAGTTTGAGCAGCTTTTGACGGTGCACTTACTTAAACCCTTGTTCACGTGAGGAGAATTGGTTGTCATTGTCACCTTGAGAATGACTGCATCTGGACGTATCTTCTGATTTGCAGTTGTCCTCACTCTTCTTAAGTCATTTTCCACATCTTGTAGACATATATTATTCCCAAGTCAGAATTTCAGTTTGAAATTTCCAACTTTACTTTCCTGAATTTGGACATAATTACATGGTTACCAGCTGCCTTCTAAATGTCAATTATACTAAAGAACAAGGTCAATGTGAGCTCACTCACTCTGCTTCTGAAATATGCAGAGAAAGGCACAGGAATTGAAACAAGAGATTGAAGGAACTTGCATTTTCCTCATTGGTGAGTTGCACTCTTCTTCATACATCACTCTGTCGAAGGTCCTCAATTCATTCTGATTACAGTGCAAATGGTTGCACGGTTTGTTGCAGTCTGTCTTGAAGTACAGGTTTTCACAGCTGCTACTCAGAGCCTCAGGTTCAGCAACTTACCATGAGTATGTATGCGGATTTTGTAGGAATGATGGGGTCTGGAAAGAGCACAGTTGGCCGACTCCTGGCTGAAGCACTTGAGTACCAGTTTTTAGACAGGTATGAGTTCTTTCTCATCTGCTCTGCCTGTTTGTCATCAGCTATGGCCTCCAGATAACCATTGATCTCCATTATAAGATGTGCACACCATGTAGATTGTATTGTTATATATAGCCCTCCATAAACCTCTACACCAATTGGTGGTGGCTTTGTGACTGATTTGTGAACCCAAATGGACATGAATCTCACAGTGTAGTTGATTACAGTAGCAAGTAACTCAATGGCACTCATTAGGATAAGATGATGCTCCTGAGAACACTACTGGGCTGAGCTCTCTGCTAGTTGTTTCGTTTGGCTCTTTTTTCCTGGCTATTGGTAGCTCTGCTTTAGTGATGTGTTGATGATGTTGGCCACTTAATAGTGGTTGAAGTCTTAATTCTCTTTCTGTTGTCTGAGGACCAGTGATACTGTGATAGAGAGTTATGCTGGTGGGCTATCAGTGGCAGAAATCTTCAAAAAATGGAAAGAGGAGCGTTTCAGAGAGCTTGAGGTACATATCTGATGGTGCATTGCTATCTGCACACTGTGTTTGAAAGGAACTGCGGCCTTGGTTGTATCATGCAATGATCTTGGCATATTCAGTACATGTTTTCCACACTCTGGAGTCTGCTCTGCCAAGGGGTATTTAGGATTCTTGAATATCTATAATTGCCCCTTGGATTCTTCTTGACTTGGCAATCAATTTCAAACTCTGTGGCAAGATCTGTGCCACTTTTAGATGCCAATATGCACAAGTAATGGTCCTCTAATGAAAAGATTAGGTAGCTCATTGTAATGTCAATGAAGTTGAATGTAATCTGTGTAATGGAAGATGCTGATATCGAAGGCATTTAGATTATTTAAAAGACAGCTGGTTGCTGGTCTGTGGTGCAGAGTCAAGCACTGCAGGAGCTGTCATCTGCAGGTGAAGTGGTCGTTGCTACTGGTGGTGGAGCTGTTGTGCAGCCTCGAAATTGGTAATCCCACTCTCTCCAAATGCGCTTGTACTGTTGCCTCTGCCATAGTTAGGCGGCAGTCAGGTCTCTAAGCAAAGTAACTTTGCACCACTAGATGCAGGATCTCGAGTTCCTCCAGTGCAAGGAATGGCTGTTCCATAAATGAGCACATATTTAATAAAGACTCCATGGATAGCTTAGTATTTACCCAATTGAAGGTCTCTGCAGTTGATGGAAACTAGTGGCCTTGTCATATCAACCCTTAGTCTGACACTGCAAATAGAGTCATACTAAATTGGGGCTCTGTGCAGGGTTTATCTGCGAAATGGAATCACTGTCTGGCTGGATGTACCTGTACCTGCGCTGGCAAGCCGTGTGACTGCTGTTGGCACAGGATCACGTCCCCTCCTAGGTGGTGATTGTGGTGGCTATGATCAGGTCAGAGTCAACAAAACTCCAACTAACAATTCTTTGTCCTCTCAAATGCTTCTTGAGACTGTAGATGTCCCTCCGCCTGAATGTCAGTTTTCATTGTTGAAGAGAGAATTGTAAGTCTGAGGGACACATAGTGATAATGGACACAAAAGAGGATGTGAGTTTTATCAACTGACAGCAATTTGGTTTGCGGAAAGAGAATGTAAGACTTCTGGGACAAAATGGATCAACAGTGAAGGAGAAAGTCACACTAGCCTTGGCCCCACTGCCTTTGGAAAATGTACAGAAATCAAAAGGAAGAATTCATCTCTTAGGTATAGAATCACACCCAGACAGTTTACTGTCAAATGTCAAAATTCCTGAGCACTTGAGCTGATCAGACATTGCTGTTCTGTGTCTCTTCAGGCTTTGGCACGCCTATCAAAGATCTACGAAGAAAGAGGGCCAGCATATGCAAATGCAGATGTAACAGTATCACTCCAAAGTATGTTGAGACCATTTATGCTCATGTGCAGCTTGATTGTAGCTAGGGTTGCCTCACTGCTTGCTACATATGGTTTGAAACTGTTTTGCTTCTGTATGGCAGATTTGGCACTGAGTCTTGCCTGTGAAGATATTTCAGAGCTCACCCCAACAGCAATCACTGTTCAGGTAAAACTTGTATCCCCTTCTATTACTGGTGAAGGAAACACCTGTAATGCTATATGCAGCATGTATGGCAGCCTCCAGGGTGCAATAAAGGTCCTACTCAAACATCTTGCATGCTGGATCTAAATCCTTTTGATGAGTGATAGTCTCGTATGCTTTAGCTTACATGTTACAATACTAGAGAACTGTGGCAGACAGGAGCTCAAGTGTCAGCCAATATTCACCAAAGTTTTGGCTAATTGTTCCTACTGGCCCCAAATCTTGCAGGTCTTGGAAGAGCTCATTCAGCATGCAAGACTTAACAAGTATTTGAGAGCTCCAGTGGGCTATTGACACCCAATTTGCATGAAAAAAATCCATGGGTCGAGAGCAATACAAGCCATTCGAGCTTCAATGGTGAACAAAACAGATTATACTCAACAGAAAGGATGACCATATTCCCTCGGTGGCTACTCTGAAGAGCCAGTATTATGCTGCCTGGTAAGTGGGGACATACTCAATAGCAGAGTGGTAGACATTGGTGCTAGTGAGTGTCATTGGATGTTTGTCACAACAAACTAGCTTCATATGTGGTTTAGTGATGACATGGTTACAATTGTAACTTTAAGTTTTCCTAGGGGGACTATTATCGCCAAGTAGCCACACAGCTCTCACATAGATAATGTAAATAATGAACTTTAGAAGGGAGTTGGAACAGAAATCCATCAGATACTTCCAGGTATCAACTGACAAGGATCATACAGAGATACGGAGTTGCCTATGTTAAGACTCACATATGTGGTGCTTGAACTGCACCACATAGTGTGGAAGATCTTAGCACCAAGAATGAGGAAGCTTGTGTCAATAATCAAAGTGGTAATTGATTTAATAAGCTGGGAAATATGTATAATATGTCTTTTAAGTTCTCGTGTTTATGTGGGCTGTGTTTGTGTGTGTATCTGTTAATCTACATTTTGTACATTGCCTACATGAGTTTGTTTGTACATTTCCTATATCAAAACAAACTCATGTAGGCAGTGTACAACGAGTATGGAGCTTTTTGGGATTCGATAGGAGTTTTGGTGGTCATTCACAAAGTGCACGTAAACATAAACATCAAAAACTGGTAGAATTTTCCTAGTATATGTGAAGAGCACCTTACCCTAAACCCTAAACACATTAGGAAATTTCTCGGATTATGGATTGTATCAGCCATACTTTTTTGTGCAAATTTTTGCACAAATGAGGAAAAAGAAATGAAAATGATATATTCTGTCACATATTCCCTTTCTCTTAGGTGGGAAAAATCATCAATTTTTTTTCGAAAAAAGAACAATTTGAAAAAAAAGAATGGTCACATTTTAACTTGGAATTTAGAGGGGGGACACTTTTTGTACCAACTTTTTACTTTTTTGCACAAGTTCTAGAAACTTGTAGCCAATTAATGCTAAATCTCTCTTGGGATGCTCACATTAGACACAAAATTTGAAATTTGAAAAAAAGAAAAAAAAGAAACACTAGATTGTATACAAAAGAATACCCCAATTTAGAAATTGCACCCATGATCATTTATCAACAACAAAAATTGGGGTTTTGCAACTCACATTTTGTTATACTTATGAGTTGACATTAAAGACATGCAAGTAAGACCTAATGACTTCATAATTATTGAATTTCAACTATGTTTTAAGTTATTTTTACTTTATATATTTATGTTTCATGCATTTAGCTTTTAAAATCATGTTTGTTATTTTAGTTGAATACACCTAACGTATCTCATTGCATATGATGTTCATTTCAAAAGTTATGAAGGTAACATTTGCATGGGATATTTAATTCCTATTTAAGAATATCCTAAATGTTGAACGTGAATCATAAAACTTTTAACCATTTATGTGATCTTAAGGTTAGGTGAAGAATTTGTAATTCATGATTTTCTTGATTTATATTTTCTTATTATTTCATTTTCAATTTCCAACACGATGTCAAACATTAATTATTCATGAGAGAAGGAAATTTGTTAAATATGTTTTTATTATTTTTCATTTTAAATGTGTAGGAACTTTTGGTGAATTTGTATTACAATCATAATTATGACATTTAATTTTGATGTCTAGGGCATTGAAAAGTTTAATGAAAATAATGGTCATACATGAAAAATGAATATGGAGTTTTCTTTTTTCTTTTTTTTGGGTGAAAGATTACAATTAAAAAAAGTTGTTATCATTACAAATTGATTTTGGAAAGATTATTTTTAAAGGAAATTTTTTAAAATAAAATTATTCATGAAAAAAAACAAGTTGATTCATTGAACAATTTCTTTAGATGTTTTTTTTGTTACATTATGTCACAAGTGCAAAAAATGCAAAAGACACTTTGGATAGGTCATATGCAAAAGATAGTATGATATTTACGAAATATAATGTGGCCATATTACAAGTTTATTCAAATTATTTTATTATACTTTTTGAAATGATTACAAATGACATTTTTAAAAATTACATATTGATATTTATAATTTTACAAGGTTCATAAAATTTGACATAATAATAAAAATACAAATAACAAAATAATTAATTTAAGTTATTTAATACTTTCACTAATAATTTTATTAAAATTTAGTTTTTAAATTTTTTTGTATATTAATTATTGAAATTACTTTCAAAGGATAATTTTCATAGATTAGTATATTATTCTTAAATGGCCCTAGTGTAATGGAATGGTAGAGTGTTTCATCAAAACAATTAAACATGAAATCATAGTGTTATTTACAACATCTAAACATATTGATTTTTGGGATAAACAACAAGTTAAGGTAATGTTTGGGTATTGTTATGGAATTCAAATCAATTCTAAATTTTCTCTTTTCATTATATTAATTGGGTAGATGCCATGTTTTAAAATTGATAATTATGTGTAGTCCTTAATTGTTATGGTGGACGATATGGACGATGTTGCGACTATTATAGAACAATTCATAAAGAAAATGAAACTCATGGCTAATCTTCATGAAAATGCTTTGTTTAACGTGGAAAAAATCACAAAAGAAACAAAAGTGAACATATGCCATTAAGAAAGGAAAACTAATTTTTATGGGATTTGTTTCAAGGAAAACAATGGTTGAAAGAAAAAGTTTGAGAAAAAAAGGGTTTTGACATGTAATTAAGAAGGTCCTTATCATTTTGTAGGTTTTATAAATAACAATAATGACATTGACTTTGACAAAAGTAACAAAATATGCATGATTACAAATGCTAATGAACATTAATGCGAATAATCACAAAGAAATTTATAGATTTATCATGTTTAACAAAGTTGAAATGAAATCAAAAGAATCAAATTTTTAATGAATGGAAGGGTTACATATGTAAAATTAAATGATGTGATAGTGGATATGTTTTAAATGTTTACACATAAAATTTTAGGTTTTTAGATTTTGTGTCATTTTTTATTTTATGTATAGTGACATTAAAAAGTTAAATGTCATTGTTTATTTTTTCAAATTAAACATCATCATAAAAACTTGAAGAAGGCATGTGAGGAAGCAAAGTTATTTATTATTTGTGTGTAATGCAAGACTTATCATTTTTAAAAAGAAAATGATTAAAGATGAAACAACATTTATGAAACTTTTATAATTAAAATTGGAGAGGTTGTAACAATGGATAAAGGAAGGACCAAGGTTAAGTGATTAGTTCATGAGTTTACAAAATTGATAATTTGATTGTGTTGTTTATGTTGATAGTTATTGTGTTTTTCTTATGTTACACCAATAACTACTAAGGTAATGCACTATGTATTTCTGAAATTGTATGAATGATTGGTGTCAAGAATTGATGATAATACACGATGTTCTGAACTATAAGGGAAGTTACATATTGAAAATTTAAAAGTCCTACATTAATTTGAATCATATCTAAAAATTTTAATCAATTTGATTTGGAAAGTATTGTGAAGTGTTGAACATGAGAAATTTTATCAAAAATATGTTAAAAAGGAAGTAGAGAAATGTGAACAAAAATTAGATTTGTGTTATTTTTAAAATCATCCATATGCTTTTGTTTTGTGTTAAATTCTATCTATTCTTATAGTGATTTCATATGAATTTAATGTTTGTCACTTACATTGAAATTATACATTATAAAATGACAACATAAACAAAAGGAGGATTAATGTAATGATGTCATAGAATGAGTCAAACATAACAATGCATTGCATACAAATGGTTGACATAAGAAGAAAAAACTTGATTTGCGACCGGTGTTTACAACTGTTTTTTAGTCGAAAGAGACATTTTATAACTAACTATCTAGTAGTCGCCTAAGACAAGTCGTAGACGACAAATAGTCGCATGAAACATTACATCATGATGACATCACTAGATGGTAGATGAAGATTAAATTAATATATATTGTTTCATCTGATTGGGCCAATATATACAAAATGTATATGGGGCATCATTTTGCGACTATAAATTGCAACTATTTTGGTGGATCTAAACTCCAACCATGTGGAGACACGTGGCATTTGGTTACAGGGTTTGATTTTCCCAGATCATGAAATTAGATGATCTATAATTTTTTTAATCTTATGGCCAAAAAATGGCCACGTCTTTTGTGTTTGGCTATTCGAAATGTGCCACGTGTCTCATTATGAACATCATGGCATTTAAATATTTATTAAAAACCCTAGATATATCCCATTCATCAGATGTCAAGAATGAGGATCTTGACACGTGTCGCATTATTATTTGAATGGACATTTCAAATCTGCCACATATTCTAAA
>Ga0116229_10015115_pt1 | contig 10596 bp, 5 predicted proteins | sample S1TSphgellanicum_3_FD_87313 | JGI IMG/M metagenome (GOLD analysis project Ga0116229, IMG submission 87313) | Host-associated microbial communities from peat moss isolated from Minnesota, USA - S1T2_Fc - Sphagnum magellanicum MG | ecosystem: Host-associated > Plants > Peat moss > Unclassified...
CCAAATCGTCCTTGGATTGTTGTTATCATATTATGAGTCAAACAGTTCCCACCCGGGGACTGTTTTTATTTGGCAGGGGGTTGTACAACCAAATAAATCAGTAACTTGAAGGTAGTCTCATTAGATAAATATCAATAAATCAATCTATGATAGGTTTTCATTTTAAAAATTTTGATCCTAACGAGGAGGGGAAGCCCAAGTTCGATCAGTTGCTGGACATTTTCATGCAGCTGCTGAGCTATACAAACGGGGATGTGGGTGAAGCCTTACAATGGATGAACCAATTGGACAAGGAATACCAGCTGACGGATGAGGAGTATGGTATGGGGGACTTTATCGAGGATCTGAAGGATAAGGGCTATATCGATGACAACCGGGAAACCGGCGAGATTAAGATCACGCCGAAAACCGAGCAGGGTATCCGCCGGCGTTCATTGGAAGAAATCTTTGGCAAGCTGAAAAAGACAAAACAGGGCAACCACAATACATTCAAACCGGGCGGCGGTGACGAGAGCAATCCCGAAACAAGACCTTTTCGTTTTGGTGACCAGTTGGAGCAGATCGATTTCACCGAATCCATCCGCAATGCACAGATCAATCATGGGATCGAATCATTCAATATGCAGGAGGACGATCTGAAGATCCGGGAGACGGATTTCAAATCACAGACGTCAACGGTGCTGATGATCGATATCTCGCATTCGATGATCCTGTATGGTGAAGACCGAATCACGCCGGCCAAAAAGGTGGCGATGGCGCTCAGCGAGCTGATCACGACGAAGTATCCCAAAGATACCCTGGACATCGTAGTATTCGGCAATGATGCCTGGCCGGTAGAGATTAAAGACCTGCCTTATTTACAGGTAGGTCCTTATCATACCAATACCGTGGCGGGACTGGAGCTGGCGATGGATATCCTGCGGCGGCGGCGGAATGCCAACAAACAGATCTTTATGATCACCGACGGCAAGCCGACCTGTCTGAAGGTGGGTAAGCGTTATTATAAAAATAGTTTTGGCCTCGACCGGAAGATAACGAGCCGGTGTCTGAATCTTGCAGCACAATGTAAAAAACTGAAGATACCCATCACGACCTTTATGATCGCCAGCGATCCTTACCTGCAAAGGTTTGTCAATGAATTCACGGAGACCAATAATGGAAAGGCCTTTTTTGCGTCGCTCGACCGGCTCGGCAGCTTTATCTTCCGGGATTTCGAGAGCGGGAAGCGAAAAACGGTCTATTGAGGAACCACGCACGGGACATCGGGCGCGAATCGGCGCAGGTCACCGAGCGGGTTGTCGAACACACTGAACTTCTAAATCGAACAAATGGACATTACAAAGATCAAGACACTGGGAGAACTCAAAAAAGCAGGCTATCACAACAGATCCGTCAAAGAAGAGATCCGGGAGAATCTTATCCGGAAGCTGAAAAATAAGGAAACGACTTTTCCCGGGATACTGGGCTATGAAGAATCGGTCATTCCGGATACCGAAAGGGCCCTTCTATCCCGTCATAATATCCTGTTCCTCGGTCTACGCGGACAGGCTAAAACCCGAATGGCCAGGCAGATGACCGAGCTGTTGGATGAGTATGTCCCGTATGTGACCGGCAGCGAGATCAATGACGATCCTTACCGGCCCATTTCGAAATTTTCGCGGGATCTTCTTGCTTCGCGGGGTGACGATACACCCATCAGCTGGCTGCATCGCAGTGAACGCTATGGGGAAAAACTGGCCACGCCGGATGTCAGCGTAGCCGACCTTATCGGAGATATAGATCCTATCAAGGCCGCCAATCTGCGGCTGAACTTCGCCGACGAAAACGTCATCCATTTCGGCATCATCCCGAAGAGCAACCGCGGCATTTTTGTCATCAATGAAATCCCCGATCTCCAGGCCCGCATCCAGGTATCGCTGTTCAATATCCTGGAAGAAGGCGATATCCAGATCCGCGGTTTTAAATTACGGATGCCGCTGGACATGCTGTTCGTCTTCACAGCTAACCCGGAAGACTATACGAATCGTGGATCGATCGTGACCCCGCTGAAGGACAGGATCGAGAGCCAGATATTAACGCATTACCCCAGGAATCTCGATACGGCACTGGCCATTACAGAGCAGGAAGCGGACATCCATGAAGAGCAGAAAAGCAGAGTGATCGTCAGCGATATGGTCAAACGGCTGATCGAACAGGTGTCTTTCGAGGCGCGGACCAGCGAATATGTGGATAAGAAGAGCGGGGTCTCCGCCCGGCTGACTATTGCGGCATTTGAGAATGCCGTCAGTGCTGCCGAACGCAGGGCCATCCTGAACAATGAGAAGGAGACGCAGGTCTGGATGAGCGACCTGGTAGGCATTGTGCCCAGCATTACCGGCAAGATCGAGCTGGTGTATGAAGGGGAGCAGGAAGGTCCGTACCAGGTGGCGTTCAACTTGCTGGAAAAGGCTTTCCGGTCGCAATTCGTCAATTACTTTCCCAATCCGGATCAGCTGAAGAAAAGGAAGGCGGATACCAGGGACGACAATCCTTTCCGCCCGGTAACGCACTGGTTCGACAAAGGCAATCACCTCAACCTGTTTTTCAATACCCCGGATGCGGAAAAGGTACAGCAGCTGTATAAAGTGGATGGGCTGCATGCGCTGGTGAAAAAATATTTCAAACATACGAATGAACGCGAAGCCGCGCTATTGATGGAATTCGTTCTCCACGGCCTGGCAGCCTATTCCCTGATCAGCAAGAAAGTCGTGGAAGGAAAGATCGAGTTCAAGGATCTGATCGGCTCGATGGTGAACCTGGGGTCTTCGGGCGGCAGCTTCAATGAAGAGGATGATGTCGAAGGAGATGATTTCAATTAGCCTCAGGCGAAACTCCCCGGCCACGTCCTTTATACAATGTTGACTTCCCTTTCGAGCGTTACGCCGAATTTTTCGTGTACGCTTTTCAGGATCTGTTCGCTGAGGTCGTAGAGCTCATGACCCGTGGCGTGGCCGTAGTTGACGAGGACGAGGGCCTGGCGGGCGTGGACGCCGGCATCACCATGGCGGTAACCTTTCCAGCCGCATTGTTCGATCAGCCAGCCGGCGGCCAGTTTGGTCGCGGCAGGAGCGGAGGTGGGGCCGGGGGCTGATGCGGAGCTTATGCCGCCCGGTGCGGGGGCGGATGTGGAGCCTGTGCCTGTGCCGCCCGGTGCAGCTTCCGGATAGCCGACGATGCCGGGAAACTCTTTTTGCAGGTATGCAAAATGCATACTCGGGATGATGGGATTCTTGAAGAAGCTCCCGGCATTGCCGATCTGCGCCGGGTCGGGCAGTTTGGAGGTGCGGATATTGACGACCGCCTTCGATATGGCCTGAATACTGAGATCCTGTACCCCCATCTTTTCCAGCTCTTCCCGTATGGCGCCATATGCCGTATGAAAAACAGGGATCCTGTTCAACCGGAAAGTGACGCTGAGAATAATGAATCTTCCCTTGTATTCTTGCTTGAAGATGCTTTCCCGATAGCCGAAACGGCAATCGTTGAGGGTAAAAGTATACACCTTATTTTCCTCCAGGTCCCAGGCCGTCAGCTCATGAAATACGTCTTTGATCTCTACCCCATAAGCGCCGATATTCTGCATAGGAGCGGCCCCTACACTACCGGGGATCAGGGATAGATTTTCAACGCCGGCCCAGCTCCGGCCCAGGCAATATTCTACAAAGCCATGCCAGCTCTCGCCCGCGCCGGCCCGGACATAGATGTACTCTTCATCCTCATCGACGAGTTCGATGCCTTTGATCTCATTTTTCAGAACCTGACCATCTATATCCTTGGTAAACAAGATATTACTTCCTCCCCCCAGCACGAATACGCTTTCCCTGCCGGTTTTTGCCTCCGCCAACAGACCGGCCAGCTGATCCTCATCGGAAAAAACAGCAAAGTAACGGGCTGTCACATCAATGCCAAAAGTATTGTACTTCTTCAGGGAAAAATGTTCTGTCCTGCTCATTACAATATTTTAGCCGCAATTATACGTTATTAATTCAATTGATTATATTTTAGCCTGATGACCTATGTATATGAAAAAAACACTATTCGGCACTTTAGTCCTTTTATCCCTGAGCACTACTTTTACGGCAACCGCGCAGCAGGAAAATCCATTGATCGTATCCGGTGATTTACTGCACCAGGGCATCAACTTATATGATTCGGGCGCTTATTCGAAAGCCATCGCCATCTTTTCAGCCATCGACAGGAACGATACCAATTATGTAAGAGCGTTGTATAATATCGGACTTTGTTATTATGCTGACAGCCTGTACGGTAAATCCGCCTGGTATAATCAGTTGGCGATTTCTCTGCCGGATGACCGGGAAATGGAACCGGAGCTGTACAATCAATACGCCAATTCCATAGATGCCGGTGGTGACACGAAGCGGGCCCTGGAGATCTTTGACTCTGCAATAGCCAGGTATCCTGCTTATTCGCTGTTTTATCTGAATAAGGCTTCCCTTCTGATCAAGCTTCACCGCTATCCGGAGGCCGAGCCGATATTGCAGCAGGTTCTCCTGATGGATCCCTACTCCTACAGTTCGCATTTTAAACTTGGGCTGTGCGCGATTAACGAAGGCAAGCTGATCCAGGCCATATTCAGTCTTATCGGGTATTTATTGATGTCCCCGGAGGGAAGGTATCATACGAATTGCCTTAGCCTGCTGAATGTCATTGCCCACAATACCGATGAAATCCAAAAACTGGTCAATGACCGGACATCGGCGACAGCCGAAAATTATCAGTTACTGGAACAGATCGTCCAATCCAAAATTGCGCTGGATAAAGGCTATAAACCAATGATTCAGCTCGATGACCCTATCTCAAGACAGATACAGGTCATTTTTGAAAAGATGGAATACGATGCCTCGGACAGCGATTTCTACACGCAATATTATATGCCTTTCTTTAAGGCTTGCTATAGCGGCGGCCAGTTCGAAACCTTTATCAATCACATCTTTTTGTCAGCCACTAATATTCCCATCATACAAGAGTACAATAAGAAACATAAAAAAGAGCTGGCTGATCTTACGGATAAGGCGACCACTTATTTTAGTTTGATCCGCCGTACCCGTGAGCTCAACTACAGCAAACGAGACTCCTTCACTGGCCCGATCTGGAGCGTTGGGGATGGTGAAAAAGGTCACGGGAAATACCTCGCAAAGGAAGATCGGGTAGTTGGACCATGGGTGTATTATTTCAACGCCGGAAATATCAAGGCTAAGGGTTTGTACAATGACCAGGGGAAAAAAGAGGGTCCCTGGACATATTATTATTTCGATGGTAAAGTAAAGGGGAAAGAGATCTACCAGGATGGCAAGCAGACCGGCGAGGAAACCTATTATTTTTCCAACGGAAGCGTTTCGTCCCATTCATCGTATAAAGACGGCGTGCTCGATGGCGAATCCACCTCCTATTACCTGGTAGGCACTCCCAACACCATTACCCAATACCGGGCCGGCAAAGAAGATGGAATAAAAACAGGTTTTTTCGATAATGGAGACACCAGCTATACAGAGACATACAGCGCCGGCGTCCTCAACGGACCGGTGAAGAGCTGGTATCACAACGGACAGCTGGAGACCACCTATCAAAACGTCAATGGTAAGACTGAAGGCCCCTACTTGAAATATTATGAAAATGGCCAGTTATCCTCGAAGGGAAATTACAGGCTGGACAAGATGGAAGGGATCTGGTATTATTATCACCCGAACGGGCAACTGAAAGTCGCACAGAATTTTGTCCATGACCAGCAGGACGGTGAGCGAAAGGAATTTTTTGACAATGGTGTTGTCAAAAACGAATGTCTGCTCAAACATGGCAAGCTACAGGGGGATTCGCGCGATTACGATGACGACGGGAAGCTGGCTGCCATCTTTCACTACGAAAATGACATCCTGCAAAAGACGCAGTATTTCGATAAGACGGGCGCGCCATTCGGACAATCGCAGCGTGAACACAAACTCCTGCAGCTGACAACTTATACGCCCGAAGGAACAAAAAGAACGCAGGCGACCTATAATGAGAATGATGATATTACCGGCACGGAAACCTTTTACCTGCCTTCCGGAGCCCTGGATGAAACGGACGAATACGTCGACGGCAAGCTTGAGGGGGCCGTTGTTTCCTATTATCCTGATGGAACAAAAAAAGTAGAAAATAATTATATCGGGGGAAAATTAAACGGCTCCCACAAGTACTATTACAGTGACGGCCGGCTGTCTAACCAGGGATGGTACCAGAATGATGACGCCTGCGGATATTGGCTGTATTACGATCACTTTGGAGCACTGACCGATAGCATTTACTATAAGGGAGGGCTCATCAGCGGCTTCAAAGAAACCTATCAGCCCAATGGGAAGAAAGAATATGAAACAAGGTACAGGTCCGGGTGGCTGCAGGAATGGATACAGTTCGACAGCACCGGCAGGGTTTTACAGGACATGAATTTCCAGGATGGTACCGGCAAAGTGCAGCTTGTATTTCCCGACGGCAAGGTATGGATTGAAGGCAAATATCTCCGGGGAAAGCTCGATGGCCCCTATACCACCTGGTACCCGGATGGCAAAAAACTGGCCGAAGAACACTATAAAAAGGGATTACAGGATGGCAGCTATACAACTTATTATCATTCCGGGCAGGTGTCAACGGAAGGCCACTACAGCTATGACAACAAATCGGGCCAATGGAAGAATTATTATCCGGATGGAAAGCTTAAATCGACGGAGGATTATGTGGATGGAAAGCTCAACGGGAAACAGACGGACTATTACGAAAATGGACAAGTCGAAGATGAAACGACGTATAAAAATGGCGACAAGACAGGTACCTTTGCACAATTCGATCGCGATGGCACACTGTTGTATGAACTGACATTAAAGGAGGGCCGGGTGATGAGCTATACGTCGCTGGATAAGAACGGCAATAAAAAGCCGGTAACGCCGGTCGTAGCGGAATCCGCTAAAATAAAGACCTGGTTCCCCAATGGGAAGGTAGCCGCCGAGATAGAATATAAGGACGGCTTTCTAAATGGAGCGTATAAGCTGTATTATACCAACGGACAGCTGCGGTACCAGGATAGCCTGAAATATGGCGAAGCAGAAGGCCGGTATGTTATTTATTACGACAATGGTCAGATAAAAGGCGACTATGTTTACTTACATGGCAGCATGAACGGGCCTTATACGGAATATAATGAAAAGGGCGTCCTCACCGAGAAAGGATATTATTACGATGGATCGGCGCATGGGGTCATCGAGCTGTTCGATGACAACGGGCATCCCAAGGAAAAAAATTTTTATTACTATGGCAATTTATTATCTATAAAATGAATCGGTACACCTGTCTTCTTTACTGCCTGTTTGCGGCCAGCCTGTCCTTTTCATCCCGGGCGCAATCCCCGGACGAGATCCGGCAAAAATACCCCGGCGAAAATGCGGTGGTGCTGAATCATTCGATCGCTTATAAGATCAGTCTCCAGGGTGGTCAGCCGGTCGTTCAAAGCGATGAAACACACCAGATCATGTACCTGTCCGCCAGTGCCGGCGCCTATCTCAGCAAATATGGCTTTACCCACAGCAGTTTCCACGAACTGCAGCAGTATAGCGCCTATACCCGCACGGCAACCGATAAAAAAGTGAAGGTGGACAATTTCACGACGACGGACAGTAAGTCGAATGGTATTTTTTATGATGATGTAAAGGAAACGTCTTTCGATTTCCCGGATGTAACGCCCGGCGCGGTGGGCAATCTTGAATTATCGATCTTACATAAAGACCCGCATCTGCTGTCGCCTTTTTATTTTACCCGGTCCATTCCGGTCATTCATTCTGCTTTAAAGATCACCTTTCCCAAAGAGATGTCCCTGAAATACATGGTGAAGGGGGATCATGCGGATAAGGTGGTTTTCTCCAGTGAAGAGAGACACGGAGAGATCACCTACACTTTCCAGGTCAAAGACCTGGACGCGGAAAAATCCTATGCCGATGCACCCGATGAAGACTGGTATGCGACGAAGGTCATTTTTTATATCGAAAAGTACCGGGATGAAACCGGGCAGAACATCAATTATCTATCCAGCCCGGATGACCTGTATCGCCTCGACCGGGGCTTTTTAAAGAATATCAATAAAGCCATCAGCCCCGAACTGCAGCAGCTGGTGGATTCCTTGTGCCGGAATGCGCATACGGATGAGGAAAAGGCGCGGAAAATCTACGGTTGGGTCCAACAGAACATCAAATACATCGCTTTTGAGCAGGGCATGGAAGGTTTTGTTCCGAGGGATGCTAACCTGATCTGCAACCGGCGTTTCGGGGACTGCAAGGATATGAGCAGTATCCTGACTTTTATGTTACGAACGGCCGGCGTACAGGCCTATTATACCTGGGTAGGGACCAGGGATCTGCCTTATACGTATACAGAAACGCCGCTGCCGATCGTGGACAACCATATGATCTGCACGATCAGGCTGGGTGACCAATATATTTTCCTCGATGGGACAGATCCAACCTGTGTGTTCGGGATGCCGACGGAATTCATCCAGGATAAGCAGGCCCTGGTGGCCATCGATGACAGCAGCTACAAAATATTAACGGTGCCTGTCATGCCAAAAGAGACGAACCGGTTGACTGATTCCACCTGGCTGGAATTAACCGATCGGGGATTGAAGGGAAAGATATGGGTGGATCTTACCGGTTATTATTCCATGCGTGTCCAGGGCATCCTGGCTTCCATGAATGAAAAAGACTATGAACAATACATGAAAAACCGGTTTTTCAGAGGTTCCAATAAATTCCAGCTCGATTCTTTCCGGGTGATCGACCTCCATGACAAAGGGCATAGCCGGTTAACGGCCAGCTTTACGCTGCAGGATTATGCCAAATACATCGACAACGAATGGTATCTGAACCTGAACCTGTTCAAATTCTATGTCCACGAGGAGATCGATTATCCCAAACGGAAGATGCCGATCGAATACAATTTCCTGGACCAACGCCATTACACTATTGCGCTGAAGATCCCTGACGGCTATAAAGTGGGCTATCTGCCGGCGGGCAAGTCTTATCACAACGCGGTCTGGGGCTTCGATCTCAGGTATGACCAAAAGGGTGACCAGCTGATCCTGACACAGGAATTCGATAACGATCACCTGATGCTGCAGCCCGATCAATTCGCCGACTGGAATAAGGTGCTCGAAAACCTGTTCCCGCTCTATAAAGAAACCGTAACCTTATCCAAAAAACAAATCGCCGATTGATGAAAAGAATATTTTACCTTCTACTGGCCATGACGGCTACCAACCGGATGACTGTTGTGGCGCAAACGGGGCAGCCGGCCCCGCCGGCTATCAAGCTGGAAGTATGGAATCCCACCCCTACCCTGCACGCTATCGAGACCCGGTATGCCAAAGAATCGGCCGTCATTCTGCTGGACCAAAGAAGAGTGGAATATGCAGACCAGGCAAAGGGCGACATGGTCATGTACAAGACCTTGCATCGTATCGTCAGACTGAATGACGACAAAGGCATAGAATCCTTTAATAAGATCTACCTGGGGGTGACCGACAACAGTGATATCGTGGATATCAGGGCGAGGACTATCTTGCCGAACGGGAAGATCATCGAGATCAGCAAGCAGAATATCAAGGACCTGAAGGAAGAAGATGGGAATATGTATAAGATCTTTGCGATGGAAGGTCTTGAGAAGGGTGCCGAGGTAGAATATTATTACACCTTCAGGCGGCCGGCTGTTTTTTTTGGCCGCGAGCAGCTGCAGGGAGGGTTTCCGGTGCTGAGCTGCCGGCTGGAGATCCTGGCGCCACAAAGGCTGCAGTTTCAGCTGAAAGGCTACAATTGCAACCCAACGGTAGCAGATACGGTATTGAACGATCAAAGAGTATTCACGACGGAGATCGATACCATCAGCGGGGCCGAAGATGAAAAGTATGCGGCCTACGAGGCCGACCTAAAAAGGATAGAATATAAGCTGTCTTATAATACAGCAGTGAGTAACGGCAATGTACGGCTGTTCACCTGGAATGAGCTGGCCAAAAGGGTCTATACGGTGTATGGGACGTTCACCGAAAAAGAGCTGAAGAGCACTGACGAACTTGTCCGCCATAATGGCTGGGACCAGCTGGGGTCAGAGCCTGCCAAGATCATCGCGGTAGAAAATTACCTGAAAAAAAAGATTGCCACCCGTGAAGACATCCAGTCGGACGATGCGGAAAATATAGAGTGGATCTTGAAGAACAGCATCGCCAGTAACCGCGGCATCGTACGGTTGTATGGTGCCATTTGTAAAAAGCTGGGGATCGAAGCGCAGATCGTGATGACCTGTGACCGGAGTAAATCGGTCATCGATAAAAGCTTCGAAAACTGGAACAGCACTTCGGAGTTCCTGCTGTATTTCCCGACAGAAAAAAAATTCCTGGCGCCTACCCTGGTCCAGACGAGGTATCCCTGGATCAATCCGCTCTGGGGTGCGACAGATGCACTTTTCTGTAAGACGACTACCATCGGAACATTTACAACGGCCATAGCAGAGATCAGACCTGTGCCGCTC
>Ga0116229_10015116_pt1 | contig 10595 bp, 9 predicted proteins | sample S1TSphgellanicum_3_FD_87313 | JGI IMG/M metagenome (GOLD analysis project Ga0116229, IMG submission 87313) | Host-associated microbial communities from peat moss isolated from Minnesota, USA - S1T2_Fc - Sphagnum magellanicum MG | ecosystem: Host-associated > Plants > Peat moss > Unclassified...
CAAAATCCATTAAGGCCAACAAACAAGTACCTTCCTCAATAGATAGATGTTGTGTACTTTACTTCACACATTGCAAATAATTGATCTTTTTTCTTGGTCATAAATGTGTAAGGTCCTCCCAAGTCTCCCTTACAGTACACATTGTCCATTATCTTCTCTTTCCTATCATTTTACAAGAGGATGACAATGGCGAGATCATGGAACTTCTTTCATGATCTAAAATGTGGCTGAGTGTCCTAAGATCAATTCATTTCAGGTCCACTTTTTTTCATTGTTTCTTGTTAAGTGAAGATCACTATGGGTTGGGGTCAAAAATATGAAAGCTAATCTTGCTATGGGTTTGGGTAGAAATACAACACCTGACCTTGACACAACCTTCATGATCTCAAATGCGGAATGGTTCTTGTGCTATGACCTACCAAGAACCCTGAAACAATTTATGCAATATTGAACTTCTAGAGTAGGCTGTACAATGCAGTTTTTGAGAAGGCATATGTTATTTTTCATTGCAAAAGTGAGTGATCTGTTGCTAGCAGCTAAGTCTTTTCTGAAGGCAGGTGCTAGGTTCTCTTGTGAGTTGGAACTTGGGCTTATAAGGTAGGTAGTCCTTTTAAACAAAAAGTTTGTACTAGGTCATACTAGATAGACAAATCCAAGTACAAGTGAGTACGCATTGCGGAGATATTGGGAGTCCCAATTGGCCAAAGGACAAGTAGTGCCCAACACACCCCACCCCACCCCACCCACCTTCTTCACCTCTCCTTTTCTTGTTTCTGGGACCATCCATCTTTGTACAACTCTTTGGTGCTCTAACCCTCTACTTGGGACCAGAGGCTTATTATTTTTAAAGAAGAGATGGCACACGTGATGGAACCCTTTTTGACAAAAATAGGAATGTGTAAGGTACTATGGTTTCTATTGGCCCTCAGAATAGCTAAGTTTCCACACCCCTTGAATGGATGTTGTTGGGATGACATCACCTCCAAAACCCTTTGGCATTATTAAGGCTTTAGGGTTGGTTTTTCCCCATTCCCTCTCTCAATTCTGCTTTCTCAGGTCCCACTACAAGATTCATTAGAGGTCACCCATTCAAATTCCTTTCACCATTAGCGAGCTCTATTTTGGTTCCATTTTAAGCTTCATCCTTCATAAGCCTTTCTTGTCCAAAGCATTTGATGGGCATGGTTTGCTTGCAATCCTACCATGTGTGCATCACTATGTGAAGCTTTAGAAAACTATATGTCACCAACTTGGAGTTCTTGAATTTAAACATGGGAAGGACATAGGTCTTGCAAGATGAGCTATTACAAGACACCTTGCCCAAGGAATTTCACTATCATGGTTAATTAAAAGTTTTGGTTTTTCCTATGAAGGGATTTGTGGGAAACCTTAAAAATTATTGAGAGTGAGGAATAAGACTTGTCATTCACATGCTAGCAAAAGAAAACTTCAAATATTTCATTTGACTAGCGCATATGACAATTCAAAAGCATAACGAGAAACACATAGCACTATTAAAAACTACAAGTTTGTAATGAATAGCTTTACTAGGATTCATGTTGAAGTTTGGATGCAATAAAGTACATCAATGATTGGCCCAAATTTGCAAGTTTCCTATCCTATTATTGATTAGGTCCAATATTCAAATATACAACCTTGACCCACAAAGTTCATGTTTCAACTTTGAAACTCAAAAGATACAAAAATAAAACATTTTCATGTTGATATTTGAATTTATTACACAAAGGTTAACAATTATTGTAGATTTTTCATTATTTAAATATTTTAATGATTCAAATTGTCACAATCCTTGCCTTTAGGTTGCAACAAAGACATGAATAATGTGGGGTTGAGTCAAAAATGGAGTTGAAAGCTTCACTTCAACTCCAAAGGTTTAAACATGGGAATTTTATATAAGCATCCCATAATGTTAATGAAGATGTTGATTTTAGTTAACTTGTGGAGAGCAATTTTTTTTTTTGGTGATCCTTGATGTTGCATAGTTGGCCTCCACATATTTAAGGAGGGTAGTTTTAGGTGGCAATTTCTAAAAGTAATGTATTGTTCATGTGGCTATATGTTATTTTGGGTCTTAACAAGATGGCAATCGTCTAGGTTAAAAATTCACAACACCGTGTTCATTTCGTAAACATAAAAGCAAATGTGATCAAAATATTAAGTTCATGGCACATGTGCAAATGTGAATTATGCAAATATGCCCATCAAATGTGCAAATAAAGTGCAAACATGCTAGAAATTTGACAAGTATCTACTTATCAAATTGCAACCAAGAAAAATAACTTGTAGTAAAATACATAAGCTAAAAGTTACAAGCCATTTTGTACAAAGCTAAAATTATAAGCCAAGTTAAAATTTGAATCATAAAAATTTAGGTTATGAATTTACATACCCTAAACCTAAAATTCAATGAACACATGATGAGAACTAAAGATCTAGATTTTGCAAACCCTTTCATGTAACAATTTGTGCCATCAAACTACCTTCCAAAGGAATTGAACCCTAATTTTGCCATATTCATTGGAAGGGGGACTCATAAAACAAAACACATAAATACCAAAATCCCTATCTACAAATAGAATTGACAAAAAACATGGATACACAACAAAAACATAAATTTTGAATTACATTTTGCATACACATGGAATTGGAATTTTAAAAAAAACTTCATTAGTTTTATACTACAATTACTTGAAAACAATGTTACAATGGAAAATTCTAAAATGTAAAAAATCATGTGCATACATTCTCACCACAACATCAAAATGAATGGTTAGTCAATTTTTCAACTTTGATTTCATGAAAATAAAAGTAGAGAATGCATGTTCATCCTCAACACTCCCCAAAACCATAATGAAAACATGTTCAACAAGTTTGAAATATTCAAAAATCTTGAACTACAAAATCTAACTACTAACCATTCATTTCCACATTAGAATGGTTGGATTACAATCATGAGGGGCAACATGATAGAATTGCAATTGGATTGCATTGTGGTAACAAAATAATATTATTATTGCTCAAATAAAATTACATTCAACAATGGACCATGTGAAACAAGATTTGGTTGTGTGGTCTAACATGCTAATAGTGTGTTTTCTAAATCTACAAATGACTAGGCAACATTGTGGCAGCTTCTAATTGTAACCAATATTGGGCATAGATGATGCCCATAACATACATCAATTCTTAAGTCAAAAACCATTTGTGCAATTTTGCAATCAAACATCTAACAATAGAAGTGCATTGATTTTTTACATTTTGGGCAACACAAGCCTAATCATTTCAGGCCACCATTGACACCATCTAGTGGCCTTGATAATTTTCTCCAACATGTATAGATGTTGGATGAAGAAAAAAACAACAAATTCCAATTATGATTGTGGCTTAATCCACCATTGAATGCATAGGGCATCATTTTGAAACATCACCAAATCCATAAAGCTTTGGAATTAATCACAAGAGTATTGCTTCTCAATATTCACATACATGGTGTAGATATCAACTTGACATGATTTGATAGCTACAACAAAATAAAAAATGAAAGTGTCTTTATTTTGAATAAGCTTGTTCAAGCTTTGCACTACTTCCAACATAAGCAACATACAAGTAAGGCCCATAACAATTTCCACATCACATAAAACATAGTTACTTCTAGCATCCAATAGAATCATCACTCATTTTGACCACCAATGTTTTGTATTTTCCAAACACTCATGTAAAGGGGCCAACATGGAAATCCGCCTTGTCTTAATGTTCCTCAAAATTTTCAAAACCCTTGACATAATCACTTCAATAAAACTAGTGCATTCAAGGTGTATTTTTGGGGACTAACTATATTAATATACATAGAAGTAAACAAACTCTAAATCTTTGCAACTTGAAACAAGGATGAAAGAGTTTGGACAACCAAGTTGCACTGATGTGCCATACAATGAACCAACAATGTAAGCATTATGGTTGTTCATGAGTTGGACAATAACACATGTCTTCAAGCCTTGGAAAACTATTACATGGTTGGCCTTAAAACCCACAACTTCGTAAACCCTAATATACCACCCAAATGAATAAAAAAACAAACAATGGCAACATTAAGATTATCAAATGTGGCTCCATTTACAACTTGTTGAAGATTCAAAAGGATTGACACTCTTCTCCAATTTTTAATAGCATACACATGCGTAGAAACCTAAGATTAATTGTAGTGGTTATTTCGTCACAACTAATGGAAATGAATCTGGTTTGTCGCAAAACCACCTTCATTTATTTCAAAATCACATTGTGCATGGTTCTTATCATTCTCCACCCATTCAAATATGTCCAACGTTTATTAGGGGCATTAGTAAACTTCAAAAACTCAAAGAGCTCCATATTATGTTCAAAATTTATCATGGGTTTCCCATGTTTCAGAAGGTGAAATGTTGTCACAAATTTAAAATATATATATTTAATTTTCAACCTTTCTTCCGTTTAACACCAATTGCATAACTAACTCTAAACCTTGGATAACATGGATCTTTTTTTTTTAATGTTGGCTTTCAAAACTCTAGTAATATTCACCCACTTTGACTCTTGGATAAACAATCAAAGAGTGTCTGCAAGTTGGCTACACATGTTGGGTGGAAGAGGCACTTTTGGCAACCAATGTGATTTTTTCATAGGTATAGTTGGCACCTTGCATTATTTTGAATTAGGATTTTGGCACCCAAGAAAACAATTGGGTAGCATAAAATGATGATATTAAAAATTGGGATGTATGATAAATGGTCTACATATATTTCTCCATTGTAAAGAACCAACAATCCATTTTACATCCACGTCCAAATTTCATTACATGAACATGTGGTGATGCAACAATTTTTAGTAGATGATATTTGTACTTTTGAGTTTTTTTCAAGTCTAGCTAATTAGTTATTGTGGTTACAAAATTGACTCATCAATTAACATAGGTACCTAAAGTTTTAGCATATGTGGTAAAACCACTTGTGGGCTTGCAAGTGGGTAATACCATTTTTTTCCTTCTTTTACATGAATAAATATAGCACTTGTAGGCTCCTAAGTGTGTAATATCATTATAATTCTCCACCTATGTCATTAAATAAAAGCCACTTGCAAGCCCATAAATGTGCAATATCATTTTTTTTCTTTTGTTTGTGAAAAAAAAATCAACATTTGTTGCCAATAACCTTAAACCACTTGTGGACTCACAAGTGTGCAACATCATTATTTTTCTCCAACTATGTGAATAAATAAAAATTACTTGTGGACCCACAAAGGTGTAATATCATTTCTTTTCTTCTTCGGTGTGAGAAAAAAACCACTTGTGAGCTCAAAAAAGTGCAATATCCTTTTTTCCCATGATCTATGTAAATATAAAACAATATTTATGGGCCCACAAGTGTATAATATCATTTCTTTTCTTTTCAAGTGTGAGTGAAAAAAATCACTTGCAAGCTTGCAAATGTGAAATATCCTTTTCTTTTTTTAGACCATGTGAATTTTTAAAAAAGCACTTGTGGGCCCACAAAGGTGCAATATCATTACTTTAATTTTCTGGTGTGAGCGAAAAAAATCACTTGGGAGCTCACCAATGTGCAATATCTATCTATGAAGAAAGGTAGTTTGCTTGTTTTGTTTGTCATGTTGAGATCTCCCAAACCATGGCGCCTTTTGCTTCATAAATATTGTATAGCATATGGTGTAGTCTATTGAGATGAAACTTATTATACATTCCAAGCAAAAGGTAACAATAATGAATATATTAGAATTATTTATAAACTCACCCTGTCTTTGGGCCTTAGTTTGACACTCTAAAACCTAATCATCCCCAATTTGAGGGTCAATGCAAAGTGAGCGGAATTGGGTACCATTTCATGAAACTGGGTATCAGTTTACAAGGATGCAGGATTTTCCTTTCACAAGAACAATTTGAAATAATTCAATATTTAATGGCCAGAAGGTGCAAATAATGCAAATCCAAAATTAGTGTTGACACTCATGTCCTCAGTTTGGGGGTGAGAAAACCAGTTGGTTCTCCTATTTCCAATAGAGTTATCCCTAAAGTAACCCTCTCTTCACCCTGTCTTTGGGCCAACTTTCACCCCCTATCCCCTCTTTCAGTGGTATCCGCAAAGTAAAGACATTTTAATTAATCTCTGTATGAAATGCTGATACTCAGCATTTAATGCATAAGGGTCGAGACTAATTATAGTAGTTGTACAATAAGGAGCATTCAAAATATATGTAGCAGTAGTGGAGGCGCTCAGGAAAAAGGAAAGCCAGGATGAAACTCAGTTTACCACCAAAATTGATTGTTTTCTGAGTTTCATTCCCCCTTGAATGCTAGTGTACTTTTTTGCAGGTTTTTTTTTTAATCTCGCCATGTATGACCAAACTCAGGGTTCTGGTGCTGTGTTTTTCTTACTTTACGGATAACTCTAATGTGTATTGCTTTCATCCTGACTTTTGATTTGGTACTCAATCTTGACAAAACTGGGGCCCGGTACCCCCAATTTGAGGTACTTTATGGATGGCTCTCATATTATTGTACAATGAGCTTTGCACAAACTTTGCACAATATATTCAGAACAGCAGGCAAAGCGTGACCCGAGCATTGGCGGCCAATGGCTGGCTGAGATCAATAAGGCGAATACGGAAAGTAAGTGAAATACACTTTCCCTCTTACTATGTGCTTCATCCCCATGTGACGGTTAGGAAGACAACCAACAAAAGTGTTCTCTTGCTGGGGAAGGCCCATAACATGGACACAAAAGTTAGGAAGAGAGTTAACAAAAGTGTTCCCTTGCTGGGGGAAGGCCCATTACATGGACACAAAAGTTAGGAAGAGAGTTAACAAAAGTGTTCTCTTGCTGGGGGAAGGCCCATAACATGGATTGTGTCTATTCCTTTATTGAAATTCGACAAGTTGTTTGTGGAGTTTAGACTGGAGCAAATTTGTAGTTCTAGCACAAAATCCTCCCCATCCAACTTTTGCGGAATGGGGAGGATGCACTGAAGTTTGGGCAAAGGAGAGAGACCTATACCCCATCTTGCCAACTGTGGAATCCAAATTTAAAGGAAAGAGATTGTAAGGAAAGAGGCCTTGTCCTCATTACTCATGTACTACTGCCAAAGGAATCCCGATTGGGAGGACCCAGCCATGTGATGAGGTAACTTTGAGTTGGGTCTAACAAACGGCCATTATTTTATTATTACTCGGCAGTCACAACAGGGTTTTCACGTGCACCCCAGCAGGTTTGAACCCAGAACCTATTTTTAGTGGTATAATTCTTCTTCCACTTTTATCAATTCTAAGAACTCTAGGATGAAGCTTGATGATGGGGGGACTGAAAGTATAGGGGAGAAGCATGTTGCCTTGACAACAGGCCTTCCCTGAGGACCAAATGAATATTGTAAGACCTACCCTGGTTAGGCATTAAGTATTTCTTTTTTGACATTGTCGAAAATTCTTTAAAAAATGCTTCCCTACCATGCTGAAAATCTGAAAGAAACTCAAGCACACTAGCTTCACTATTTAATATAATGCGACATTGTAAAACATTATGATTATTATTACTGCCAAGCATAACATTGACAAAATAAAATAAAATTATTAGGCACCTTGCTGCTGAAGCAAGCTCTGTACTCCCATAATTGAGGTTGCTCATCCTTGCAAAATGCTCCATTCCAAGGGAATTCCTGAAACCTCCTATGCCAGTCTAAAGCCCAAATTGCACTCAAGGAGGTCTCAAAAATTACACTGTAATTTTCAGCCAAGGTTGTTATGCATATGGTAATGCCCTGGAGGCTGATTATGTCATCCTATGGACTGAGGTTGGGGCTTGAGGTCTGAGGTGTAATGCCCCTGCCCAAAGGGCCTTTATCGATGTAGGGATCAAGGCAAGCCAGCTGCACAAGGGGGCATATGCACATATGGTGGGAATTTTTTAAAATTCTGGCCATGCAGGCCAAATCCTGCATGGGCATTGGGAATGTTTCACAAAACAAAATACCCACCTGCAAGGATATAAGGAAACTAGTTGAGCCAATTATTAAACATAGGCTTGGTTTCCCTTCCTACCTTTAGTGGAGGCTGTATGACCCAGCTCAACACTAAACATATTCACTAGAGAAGGTAAAACAACCTATATTGCAGGCTCTAAGTTTTATGGATATTTGATGTACTTCATCATCCATCTCTCAACATAAAGAAACCATAAGTAAGGATTACAACACTACCATTTAGTATTCGTGTCCTCATTGTCATGGCAGTTCCTTAACCCTCCTATTAGATGTTGTTCATTTATCATATTCCCCCCTGCACCACCCAATTCTTGAGCATGATACTTGGACTATGCAATGTAGCCTTTTTTTTTTCTTTTTTTTCCAAATCTGGGTTGTTGCACATGTGGCAAAACATTCCAGCAAAAAAATGCATATGTGGCAAAGATAGAGAAATGTTTCCAAAAACTATCTGGCACATGTGCCATCTTTATAAAAATGCCCTTGGGCCATTAAGTAAAATTGTGACGAGCCCCATTGTTCTGGCTATATCCTCTGGCTATTAAAGCCCCAAATCCATCATTATCCACCTATGTGTATTGGATGTCAACAAACAATCTGGCAATAAGCCTAAGCTAAAGAAGTGTTATCCAGCAACAAGCACTTGAAAAGAGGGGCACAAAATCACAAACAACATTCAAGCATATTAGCCTCAGGCCGATTGAACATTAGATCACATCTCATAGGTAGCCTTGTATGTAAAGCTGTCAAGTGTGAAAAGCTTCTATCATGCACACATCGAAACAACTAGTTGCATATGATTGTTGACACAATTGCGGACTTTGTTCTTCAAGAAAGCAAAAAACTAAAACACCTTTAGTCTTCAACAAAATCAAGCACATGAACCATGGCAATCTCTACCACATTTAAGCACCTAGGAAAAGCATGGGACAACAATTGTGATCCACAGATCGTTTGTCACATATGTGTGAAAGGATTAACATTGATGAGGTTAACCTTGTTGGATGCAAGGGTCACAACTTTAACCATGGCTTGAGTGGCATTGGATTTCATGGTCAACTTAAATAGGCCTTGTTGAGCATCCAAATTCAAGCCTAAAAGAATGGCAAGAACCATAGGGACAAATTTCCCCTCCTTGACTTGTCCACATGGATGTGGGTTGTAATAAAAAAATTCAGCACTTCTAGATGTAAAGGAAATGTCACCTTTGCATATGCTTTCAACCAATATTGGGGATAAATAATCCCCATAGCATCCATGACCACTTGCTTGGGAGACTACACATCCAACTTGGCTATTGGGCTCTTTGCAATTTCTACCATCCAACACGAAACAAAACAATCGATGGAAGACTTGGACCACAATGTTTCATAACCATGGTTAGTAAAACATTGACAAAAGGACAAGAAGACCATCAAGCTTTAGTGTTGGGCTTTACAAAATAGAGGTAAATGGAAATGAACACTTGTTTATCAAAAATACAACATTTGAACCATAACCACCACATGAACTTATGTCACTAGCAAATGTCACTTATGTCACAAGTAACATAACACCTATATTTGGGCAAACTACACCTTAGTGAACCCATATTTTCTCGCCATTTATATCAAAGGCAAGATGTTCAATACATTTGTATTGCAACCAATAATTCATTTCATATGGATTTGATTATGGTCACCTTATAATAGTCTACAACAAGACCAAAATTCATCCTTTTGGAATGATAAGGTGGTATTGCAATACAAAATGTACATCAAACCTTGGCATACTATCACTACAACTATGAAATCACATATGAAGATATCCCCCTTTTGAACAAAATTGAGGAAAAATTGCATGGTTTCCATAAGTGGCAAACCACAAGCAAGGCCAAGGACAAAATGAATGTTAAAGAGAAGGCATAGACTGGTGTGCCACATATAACAAAAAAACAAAAAAGGTCATTCAACATTGGCAAAATTGAAACCGAACAAAGTAGAAATGTCCATTTGTGCATTTTGTACACAACAAATTAAAGGAACGAACTTGGAAATCATGATATCTAGGAATTGTGAAATAAAGGAAAGAAAAAGGACAAACCACCATGGATAATCACTTAAACCAACAAAATAGATGTAATAAAAACAGAACCAACATTTTTTTTCTCCAAACATGGGTTGTTGCATAGGTGGCAAAAAAATTTAACAACAAAAAACACAACGTTCATTTTTGGGATTTAAAAGACAAAGGTAATGCAAAAGGACCACCATCGAATAGATTTGAAAAATAGAAGTAAAAATAAAAAGAGGACCATCTAATGGTTTGATTTCAGAACTATATAACAAAATTATAATTACTTATCTTTGGCACCTAGTTTGTAATGTAACCAACTTGCACCATTTTAAACAAAGGGCAATATTCTACCATGATCCTTTCAAAGGTTCTAGCATGGACATCCATCTTGTTTTCACATTCTTGAGGATTTTATTCCCTTTTGTTTCCAAGGTTTGAGCAAGTCCTTGGAATTCTAGATGTCTTTTCAATGAATTGTTGAAATAGCCATACATGTTCAA
>Ga0116229_10015118_pt1 | contig 10594 bp, 4 predicted proteins | sample S1TSphgellanicum_3_FD_87313 | JGI IMG/M metagenome (GOLD analysis project Ga0116229, IMG submission 87313) | Host-associated microbial communities from peat moss isolated from Minnesota, USA - S1T2_Fc - Sphagnum magellanicum MG | ecosystem: Host-associated > Plants > Peat moss > Unclassified...
AACATAACATAACATAACATGTGCAAGACAAGAATCCAATATGATTTTATTGCAAGAAGGAAATAAGAATAGAACAAGGTTGTGACAAGAAAATATACCCAAAATTAATGTTGAACAAATTGAAGGTAATGGGAAATTCCATTTCTATTTATACCCATTGAGCACCTAGCTCAAAGCATAATTCATGTTCACCCATATGCACTAATGTGTGACCCATGTCCACCCATGTGTGAACTATGAGTGAATTAAAATTCAACTAAAAGTGAACTTTAAAATATCAAAAAATTAACTAAGAATTAACTGGAAGTGAATTAAAAGTGAATTAAAAGTTAACTAAAAATGAACTAGGATTTAACTAAGAATTAATTGGAAATGAATTAAAAGTTAACTAGAAATGAACTAAGATTTAACTGGAAATGAATTAAAAGTTAACTAAAAATTAACTAGGATTTAACTAAGAATTATCTGGAAATGAATTAAAAATTAACTAGAAATGAACTAAAAATGAACTAGGATTTAACTAAGAATTAACTCGAAATGAATTAAAAATTAACTAAAAATGAATTAGGATTTAACTAAAAATTAACTGGAAATGAATTAAAAGTTAATGAGAAATGAACTAAAAATGAACTAGGATTTAACTGGAAGTGAATTAAAAGTTAACTAAAAATGAACTGGGATTTAATTAAGAATTAGTTGGAAGTGAATTAAAAGTTAACTAGAAATGAACTAAAATGAACTAGGATTTAATTAAGAATTAATTGGAAGTGAATTAAAAGTGAATTAAAATTGAACTAGAAATGAACTAGGACTTAACTGGAAGTGAATTTAAAATGAATTAAAAATTAATTAGAAGTGAATTGGAAATGAATTAAATTTTAATTAAAATTTAATTAAGAGTGAACTGAAACTAAATTAATCTAGCTAGGTACAAATTCATTACAATTCATAGATGAACATTCATATGAATGAACTCCATAGCATAAGCATAAGCATTTGTGACATGTTAAAACATACATGATACACAAGTTGACTTCATCTAAAATTGAACAGTTCAACATATTGCCATTAACTAAACCCACAATGTTTTGAATAATTTTGATTTAATACAAAACTTAGAACATAGACATAACAAAACTTTGGTATAGATAAACTTTGACTAACATATTATGAAACATGAACAACAAAATTGGAATTTTTTGACCTCTTTTCCAAGAAGGAAACAATTGTTAATTTAGATCCTTATTTTTTTCTTGTTGTACATGTGTTGAATGTCTTGTCTTTGCTCTAATTTACATATCTTTCCAATGTTGATAACCCTTTTGCCAAATAAAATTTCCTATTTTTGAACATTTCCCTTCGCACCCACATTAAAGTTATTAAAAGCACAATCACCGACCTTTGCCATGATTTGCAAATGACAAATCAAAAAATTACTAACTAGAATGATCTTGGCCAATGAGATTAAATAAAGAAAACCATACACAATTTTCAAATAAATCATCCATTTTCAAGACATTGCAAGTTATACTAACTAAGTAGTTGTTTTTGTTTGGCACTAGTAACTAAGGATGAAAGGCAATGCTAACAAAATTAGGCAAGCTTCCACATAACAAAATGTTAATGGCTCCCATTTTAACTTCATAATTAGTGACACCAAATACAAAAGTTTGATGCAATTTACAAAGACTAAGAATTTGAAACTTGAAAAGTTCAAAGATTTAAAGTAGAAACTTTTTACTAGCCTACAATATATTTATAGGTGACAATACACCTTGTAGTGTAGCAAATTAATGAATGTTAGATAACAATTTATTTGTTAGAAATGCTAGAAATTTGCGTACTATGGGTTGTGTACCCTTGGGAATTTGTTCAAGTTTGTAAACCATTTAAACATGGACAAACAAATGGTTGTGTTTAGATCTTGCATATTGATTGAATTCCAACTTAAATTATGAAAAAATAACCTTACTTTAGTTATTTTTGGAAATTGATGGAATTGAATTTTTTTCACAAAACTAGGAGTTTACAGAAATATTAAAAGATGCAATGCCAAAGTTTGGTGCATGATAATAATATTCCATACTGCACATGTTTAGTTGCAAGACCAAAACGTCCAATTTAATTTTTTTAAAATCCCTATTTGGTCACTACACCCCTATTTGTCTACTAACTACATTTTATTTAAATTAAATTATGGATGAAAAATCCTTGCATCCAAATTGTGGGTAAAAAACCCTCCACTTCGATTCAAGAAATTTAAAATTTTAAAAACCTTGAAATTCTTAACAAAAATAAAATGGAGGAAAGGGGAGGCCCAAATTGGACTTGTTTTTGCCCCTTATTTTGGACCTTGTTAAGGAGTTTTAAATTGAACCCCTTTTATAGTATTATCCTAACTTGGCCCAAAACATTCAAACTTTAGTTTGTGCCCACACTTGGTAGGTTCAAGGAGGAGTTTGAAGCCCCTTGGAGAGTTTATTGCCACCACCAAGCTCCTTTTCCCCCACATGTTTTTCTTGGTTTTTGCTTTGTGTTCATTTGACAAGAACACCGTTTAAAGGTAAGAGTTTGAAATTTTTATCAAAATAACTCTTATTATTGCATTGCATTGCCATTCTTGGGAAGGAAGAGGACGAAGATAACAATGTTGTTGCTACATAATGAAGGTGACAAAGAAAGGATTGGTTGTGCTATTGAAATTTTAAAAAATTCCCTCCTTGTTGCTATAACCAAACAAACCACAAAAAGAAAGGAGGCACTTCTATGCAAAATGGTAGGGGCTTTCTCTTCCTTTTCTTTTTTTTCCCTCAACATTCTAGATTACACAAACCCTTGGTAAGGTTCAACTCCTTAGTGAGTTTTTTGCCAACAAACTCAAAATCACCAAAACCACCAAGTGAAGCAAATAATAACCTTGTAGTTATAATTTTTACCCAATTGCAAAACACAACTATGCAAGAAACACCCTAAAACACACCCACACCACATGACATACATAGTAAAACTCAACTCATTACAATCATACCACATCGTGCATACAATAAAATTTTAAAACCATAAGTTTTTTTACACTTCAATTAGTTTGCATAAAGACCAACTATTTAATTAATTCTTGTTGTTTCAAAATTTTACGAGTCAACCATTGTAACTAACTAGAACAAAATACAAACTACCAATGACTAGCAACCACATCCATGACATACCTTGTGAAAAACACAAACAAAACTAATGCCACATAATGAATCTAGCTTTAGCAATTTCAAACTATACTCAAATTTTTGAATTCAAAATATTATTCACCTAGCACAAAGAAGTACAATTGATCCCTTGCAAATTGAAAACAAACTTGCAGAAACTCTTGCAAAACAAGCACAACACAACATAACATAACGGTGTGATTTCAAATCCAAAAAATTGAATTGAAACACCACACTCAAGATCTTATCACGTTCCAAACATCTAAATATTTGAAACCATATTCACATTGGAATCAATTCCAAATCAATTTATCCTAGTCTACTTACTGTAACCAAGACATAATCATCTAAACATAATAAAACACCCAACAAATGATGAAAAAATGTTCATATATTTAAAAAAATTATAATGCATTACCATATTAAAACATATACATTCATGTTAGATGCAAGTTACAATGGCTCACTTTTTGCATCTTCATGAACTTTTTGCAAAGTGTATTCTATTCAAATGTCACAAACACATTGTAAAATCATCAATTTGACAAAAATATTTATGGATTAAAATTGCCAACTTGAATAAAAAAATTTATTAAGGGGTGAAATTCAATAAACATACACCAATCATATAGTAATGAACTTTTAAAATTGACATATGTACTATAATATGGGTTTTACATTAGCATTCAAATGCATTTTTTGTTATGATTTTATTTCAATATTTTATATAATTATTCAATATATGATACATGATGCAAAAAAAAATATGGATTGAAAAAATTTACATCAAAAACTTTAACCAACAAATAACCATGGATATTTGAATGACCAAATTTGGGCCTTATTTTCAAAAGTCCCAATTTTGGTCATTTTTTGTTGGATTGATTTTTTTTTCCCCCTAAAATGTATAATAAAAAAAATTCTAAACAGGCAGCCTTTCATATGGACTTTATTAATTGATTAATCACCACATAGGGCCCATTCAACATTTGTTTCTAATGTTTGTTTCCATTGTAATGTTAATTTCTTCATTTATATACACTTTTGGGACTAGGACTTTTCTTACTTTTGATCCACTGTAACTTGCATCTACCTTTCAAGTTTCTTTATTATATTAGGTTCTCATAATCATCAATACATGGTCATCCATAAAATTTCAAGATTAATGGTATAATAAAGGATTTTCAAAATGTCAACCCCTAATTAACATTGAACTATCCATTGTTTATTATTTACTTGATTCCAATAAAACAAACCAATTTTTTTTTATCATTGAAATAAAACTAAAAATATATGAAAATTTCCAATTATTTTAGCACATTTCAAAACATACATTCTATGTAGTTATTTAAAAAAATCATTGAGGTGTAAGATTTTATCCAAATCAGCAGAATCCTTGGCTCATTTTATAAGGCTTTCACCTCGTATCCTAGGTAACTAGCTAACCTTGGTGGATAAGTACCTACGTAGATAGGTAGGTACTTCAAATCTACTTACCACCAAGGCTACTTAGTGAATTAATTGAGTAGGTTGATAGGTAGCCTAGTTAAATATGTAGGTACATTAGGTAGTTGGGTAGGTAGCCTATGCAAGCAAGTAATTAGGTTGATACATCACATAAAAAGATAGGTTGCTAATTGTAGCCCCTTCTTGCCTCGCCCTGCCCCAAAGAGAAAAGAACAAAAACACATTTGAACAACAAAGTTGCACATTGGGTAGCCAATAATGAAAGAAATTTGAAAATCATTTTGCCAGCTTGCAAAATGAAGTCAATTGGAAAGTTGGCAATGTAGCATTGGAGATATGGAGTTGATGATTTGGCATTGTGGGAGTTGGCAATTTGGCAATTCTTGGCTGCGTGTTGTATTCAAAATTATAACAAGATACCCCAAGGGCGATGACGCGGTGCTATAGGCCTTGTCTGGGACCATGGGACTCCAAAAAAGGTTTTGGGTTCCCTAGCATGCAGGGCCCTTTGCCACTGAGATTGATTTGGGGGTGGCAATGGCTTGTGGAGTTGGGCCTGTTGTTGTCAAGGTTTCTTTTATTGGTGAATTTTGAACTGAAAATTTATGATTTTGACCGGTATTAAAAATTTAAAAAAATTCAGGGAAAAAATGGTCCAAATTTGTTAGATCAAAGGATAAAAAATCCAAATTGCCAAATTTTAATGATAAGTTCTAGTAAGTAGCCAAGAATATACAAGGTTTCCTTTTTTCTTTCTACTTTCATATCTAGTATGTAGCCAAATTTGGCTAAATTATTTTTTGAATGATCTCCACTTTGACTACATCACCAAATCCCTGAAAGAAACCCTGGCTGTTGTGCTTCCAAAAATATATATAAAATAAAAATTATAACAAGATTTTTGAAAGGACATTTTTAATAACATGTCACCATTTATTCCTAAATTCCTCTTGGGATTCTCAATTTCTCACTATTGATGCTCCAGCCTATAATTGGGGAGGGGAAAAAAAAAAAAAAAACCCGCCAAGCAGGCATTAAATTTGAAAATCCCTTGTGCTTCTTCTTCACCTATGAAAACAAGGGGTGTGTCACATTGTGGCCTTGCCATTTACATTTAAAAGTATCTTAGGGCAAAAGAAGAAGAATTATGGAAACTCAAATATTTCACCATGCAAAAACATAATCTTCAAAAAAAACCCTCTAAAGGAAACCAAAATCCTTCAAGATATTATAACTCTATAACTAATCTCCAGTTTCAACACAAGACAAAAAAATATCATCTTTCAAAAATCCTCATATAAAAATACTAGACCTATTATTATTACCTAGGGGCCAAAATCCCTTAAGCTACTACCTTACTCTCTAAGGATTCTAAACACAATAGCCAACAAACAGATGATCCTACCATTCGCATTGGAAGCTTGACCTAGAAAAGTGCCCTTCACAATTTAGAGTGAAGAAGGGCAAAAATATTGAAGAGGCATTGAAGCTTTCAAAATGTAAGACCTGACACTGAGATAGTATGTTTGGTGGCTCAGATCCCTGAATTGTCCACTGGATAATACAGTGTCTTCATATTACTGTAGTACCTAGCCTCATTACGCACTAATTTATTTATTTTTGGGTGTAATTGTTGAAATTTTTGAAAAGCATTTGCCTAAAATCTAAAACAAACTAGCTTCATTGTTTAGTATAATGCCAAATTTACAAAATAATATTATTTTTACTCCTGTACATAAATGACCCCAGAAAAAACACCTCATTAGAGAGCTTGATACCAGGCTAGGCTTTAAGTAGTCTGGTGGTAGGCAAATGGAACCCCTTTTTAGAAAGGATTGGTTCCATATCTATTATCAAGACATTGAAAATATATATCCATTATCAAAGAGCTGCCCGGGGGCCCCCTTTGGGTGTTGTCCCTTGGTTCTGGCCCTGTGGGTTGTGTTTTGTTTGGCCTTGCGCCTACCAAGGCAAGGATATTGTGTTTAGATTCAATATCGAGTATAGTAGCTTTAAGGGATTTTGGCCCCTAGGTAATTATAGGTCTATTTTTATATGAGGATTTTTATATGAAAGATGATATTTTGGCTTGTGTTGAAACTTGAGATTAGTTATAATAGGGTTATGATCTCTTGAAGGATTTTGGTTTCCTTTAGAGGGGTTTTTCAAAGATTATATTGTTGCATAGTGAAATATTTGAATTTCCATAATTCTTCTTTTGCCTTAAGATACTTTGTAATGTAAATGGCAAGGCCACAGTGTGACACACCCCTTGTTCTTCTTCTTTGCAATGAGGATTTCCTTGTTTGCTTCAATATATATATATATATATACACACACAGATAATATAATATAATAATTTATTAGGGTTTTTATAAGTTCATCTCACTATTTCTCAACTCAGTTGTGGATGAACCTCAACTGAGTTAATATTTGGTTTCACCTTGGTAACCAATTCTGTAGGAAATAGGTCTCTCATATAGGTAGATAGGTAATAAAATAGGCAATTGCTAGGTACGTAGATGGTATATAGATAGGTATGGGCTGTTTTTACTACCTACCTACTAACAACCTGCTTCTGGGCTGTTAGTAGGTAGATTTAAAAAAAAGCAACTGAGCTACCCACCATGGTTAGCTAGGGAACTGGATCCCAACAGAAAACTGTTTCCGGACCACTGACCATTCATCCTTAGTGGTGTGCTGGTGGGTGCTGGTTCACTGTGGTTAATGCAACTAGCCACAGTGAACCAGCACCCACCAGCGCACCATGAAGGATGGATGGTAAGTGGTCAGGAAACAGTTTTCTGTTGGGTTCCACTTCCATAACTAACCATGGTGGTTAGTTCAGTTGGTAGGTTGTTAGTAGGTAGGTAGTAGAAACAGCCCTTACCTATATATAAACCATCTACTTAGTTAGATTTTAACTATTTTCCTACCTATCTACCTATATATGAGACCTATTTCTTACAGAATTGGTTACCAAGGTTAAACCAAATATTAACTCAGTTGACGTTCATCCACAACTGAGTAGTAACGGGCATCCCATGGATGGTGTGCTGGTGGGTGCTTGTTCACTGTGGCCAATACGACCAAAGACCAAGTGAGAATACTTTTGCACTTGTACAACGGGTTTTTTGAGGTAATGTGACCGACATTATTTGTTGATCTGGAGAAAATCTCCAGATCTGAGGGCAACCACCACAACCAGTGGGAAATCCATGAGAATAGTGAGCCAAATATCTCAACATTTTACATAAAAGTCCCAACTATTTGAGTGGGATATCTTAGTACAACTAATGTGCCAGTAGAAGATTGTGGAAATGTACCCATATTGGACCTCACATCATTGCATGGCACCAACAAGATAAGAGTCTATCTCTTAAGGAAGGTAGTTTGTCAGGTCCTCAAAGGGGGGGAAAGGATTGTCACTTCTAGCAGGTCAGCATTGGTTGAGATGTTTTGTGATGTTAAATTGTCGTGTTCAAAAGGGGATGGTTGAAGATTTTATTCTTCGGGTTGCGACATTCACATTGAGTGTGGGTTGTTGATAGTGGAATTACTCCGTCCAGACCAGGTGGGTGTGAGCTTATTGATTTTAGGGTTAGGTTTTGGTTTGGGGTGGTGGCTGATTTTGTGGTTGCAACAAGAGTTTGTTGCGGAATTGATGAACATATATGTTCAAGCGATTTGTGTGAAATGTGTAGAGAGAGTATATTAGATGGTGCTATGGAGAGGTGCTTGAGGGCGTTGGTTGCTATTGTTTGTTGTCTTCAATGACTTCCTTTGTTGTTCTCTTGACACCAAAAAAAAGTCAATAATAGCTATTGCTTGTTTCTTTATATCTTTTGTATTCCTCCTTTTATAGAAACAATGGTTGACTATGGGTATGGTGGCGTTCTATTCTCATCATTTCTTGAGTTGGAGGTTGTCGCATCAACTTTTGTGACTATTTTATATTGTTTTGGTTGCTAGTTTGATGATTAGTCTAACAAGAAGTTTGCAAGCATCGTCTTGATTTTCCATAGTCACCTTTTAAGGTTGTTTTCCTTAGCACACACTTGCTAGTGATGCCCTACGACTATTCCATGAGTCATATGATTACTATGCACAACAAGCACAATAGGTTAAGTTTTTTTGCAATGTATCAAGTTCAAAATTGTTGTTTGTGTTGAGTGATTTAGTTGGTTTCACATTAATTCTACACCCTTGTTTCATATGTACAAAGGTGAAGTTGTCATGATGGACATTACAAATCTTCCTCTATTTATTTTGATCAAGAGATTGAGATGTCTTGCCATAGAGAACAAATAGCCCTAGTTGGAGCCACTAGCATTGATATAGTTACAATTATGGTCAACATAGTTATTATGGAAGCACATGAAGCAAGATTATGGTTATGTTTAGCTTGCTAGTAGCAAGGATTTGCTTACGATCAACTTGAAGCAAGATATATTGTTGCACAATGAATTGAGACTTAATTTTATTTTTTTCAACTTGTTAATAGTCTAAAGTTGAAATTGTTTTTGTTTATTTTTTTAGCAACCCGAGATCTAAGTATGCATTCAAAGGAATCCTTAGGATTTAATTTCATCTTTTGTTGTTTATAGTGTTCTCAAAAGTTTCTAAAATAAAAATTTGCTATTGATAAGCATGACCGAGGTCTTGAAATTTTATCATGGGGTTAGTATCCAATGAGGAATTCTTACATAAGATTGTTGAAAGTGTAAGACTTCTATAACAAGACATAATTTTATATATTGGACATTTTTTAATTCCAAAGTTGGCGTGGCTTTGGAAACTTCTAGAATTGATCCACTACATTTGGAAGTTATGAGGTATTCTCTAGGTACATATTCACTTATATAGTTCGTAAGATCACTGCATCACATTTCTTTGTACTACATGTGTAATGTATGAAAACTTATATATTATTTTACAATATTATTTTGTTCTAGAATCATTGTTACAGTGGATGTTTGATGGATGTTGAGTGAAATGCATAGTGAATTGGGACATGTTTTGTAATAATGAATTTTCTCTTTTGATAAAGATGTTAAAATTATGTCATATGATGAAGAGGTTACCATGTGCGTAGCTTCTTTTGGGTCAAAAATTGTGTTGGTGGTGGCCTTTTGTAGGAGATGAAATTGGGGATGGGTTTATTTAGTTTAAAGTAAGTTAATTTTCTTTTGGAATGAATTTATTCATTGTAAGTTGGATTTTTTGCAAAGGAAAAAAGGAAGAAAGGACATGTTTAGGTGGTTGGTCTTTTTCTTTTTGCATATTTGAACATTGAATTGGATCTCATCATTAACTAGCACTAAAAGCAAATATGTTATTTGGAACCAATTGAAAAAATGTTATTGCAAACATATCCCAATTTTTTAGTTGCAAAATTTGATTGTAAATGAAAAATGTTTTATTCTAGTGTAACCATGGTTGAATGGACTTCACACAACTTTCTTACTAAAAGTGTTCATTTCCATTTCATTCTTTCATTGTAATCCCAAAACTTTGTTTATGTAATGTGACCAATGATGGTTTTGATTTTCAAATAGTCATGAATATTAATGTAATTGAATTGGTCAAAAAGCTTGGACATAAAGATCATAATTATGGACATCAAGATAGCTACTCATAATGATATGTAATTAAAGGTTGAAATTAACAAAAAATTGCAAAATTGGGGTTTTCAATTTTTTTAATTAAATGTTTGTCACAATTTGATCTCCCAAACTTTTATCAATTGGTTGGTGATAAGTTTTCTTTTTAATTTTTCTATAGATGTTTCTTGCAAAAGGATGATGTTTAACTACTAGGGAATTGGCATAAATGGTTAGTTATTTGAAAAAATGCAAATAAGATAGTGAGGTGTTGTAGCCCTACTAAACTTTATAGAAAGATAGCACCCAAAAAAAAAAAAAAAA
>Ga0116229_10015119_pt1 | contig 10593 bp, 12 predicted proteins | sample S1TSphgellanicum_3_FD_87313 | JGI IMG/M metagenome (GOLD analysis project Ga0116229, IMG submission 87313) | Host-associated microbial communities from peat moss isolated from Minnesota, USA - S1T2_Fc - Sphagnum magellanicum MG | ecosystem: Host-associated > Plants > Peat moss > Unclassified...
CATTATAAAAACCAACTTTGACCACTTCACTGATATCCACATTTTGCTAGGATTGGCATGTTTTTTGCCCATGTTTAGATCAATGCATAACCTCATGCAATTTGCACAAAAATATGATGTTTTTATACATGATTATCTTGTTTCAGTTAAAATTTGTTAAACTGATGTGTAATATGCAATATACTAGGATCCCACAATAACATACACACATGATCAATTTTGGGATTTTAGAGCACTTATTTAGGTGTAGCATGATGCCATTCCCATGAAATGGGTGACTAATCCTTTAGATATCAACTCAGATGGAAAAAAATATGTGTTTTGAACCAACTTTTGATCACAACATTTGAGTTGTTCATTGCAACCTAATAATGAAGATGTCAAGTCCCATAACAAAAGAAATCTACATTGTAATTATTGATGGGATCAAATTGTAACAACTAATAAGCTTCCTACTATAGTTGTTGCAAAGACCAAAATGTGAAAGCAAATAGGTTTCATCATATTTTACAATTTATATTCTTTTAATGCTTGGTTTTTATTTCAATGTTATTTGTAATATGTGTAGATGTAGTTTCATTATTGGTGGTAAATTTTTTTTCATAATTTCCAACATCACACATTATGGATGCATTCAACATGGTCTATTTACAATATTGGTTGGATTTGTAATTCAAAACAAACTTTGTTTGTTATTTTGTTGTTGTGACCCTAGCCTTGGGCTTGCGATCAAAGCAAGGGCTTTCAAAGGTGCGGGCTAAGAATGAAGCTTAATAGTCACATTTCATGTTTTTGGGAGTGTGAAAGGGTGTGAAGGAATGAACCCACACACTCCCAAGTGGGCTCCCACTTTGGGAGTAGAGTCCCAATGGACTTTCAAATTTTCAGAGAGTGATTACAGGGGTGAAAATTCATTGGATTGAAAAATTCATCACACCATTGAAAAGATCTTGAAACATAGATGTCTAAAATGGTCTCGCACATCCCATTTGAGTACTTAAAACACAAGTTATGGTCGAAAAAAAGGTTGGGAGTCAAAGTGTTAATTTGACTCTCGACCATTAAAAGTCAGGAATCACCTTGATTTACTTGTGTTCAAGTGGTATGCCACATATATTTGGAAAGCTCTCCACAAGAGCTACAATTTTGTTTCAAACCTTACCTCAATTGAAGGTCTGCACAAAAAGTTATGGGTTTCCAAATTCGAGGGAGGTCTAATTTTGGGAATTTCGGGACTCTCGCGACTTTTCAGGACAAAATGACATTTGGATGTAGCCCCCGTGGCTAATCACAAGGAATACTATAAGGGGGAAGGTGGTGATTTTTCCCAAGTTTGGGTCGTGATGAGTCTTATGAGTTCGTGTGTGCATGTGGCTTGTCCATGCATCAAAAGTGCTTCAATTATGCATTAACCAACTTGTTGTTTGGTTTGTGCAAGTCTATGTGAATAATTGACCCACTTGTCATTCGTCCTAATCCCCATCCTAGAGCTCCAGCACATGTTTTTACTCCCTCAAGTGTTGCGAATTAGGGATCATATCCCCACTCCTTTTTCTTTCGTTATTTTCACCTTCATACTCCCATTTGAATCTTTTGAAAAATTTGGGGTGCATCATCTTGTGGTAATGAAAAAGAAATATGGGTATTCCAAGCAATTATTTGTGCACAAGTCGAAGCCAATTCTTGAGTTGGACCCAATCCTGTCATTAACTACATTAGACATGCAACCTAGTTTGTTCAAGTTAACAATGCAATCCAATGCAACTACTGTGCTACAAAAGCCTTTTCAAATTAATCCAATGACTAGGATGTGACGAATGATTGACGACAACTTTCACTTGTGGTCATTTGTGATACTAGTCATCAAAATTTCGAAAAGTTGCAAAAATGGCGATTGTTACCATCTTGTATTTGTACAAGATGAGCACACATTTAGTACTTTGAGTTTCATGAAAACAAAATTGCGCAATCAATTGAATGAACATTTGCCACTTGTAGTTGACATGAAGTGCCAAGTTTTTCATGACCTCCAAACCTTCCCTTATGATGCTGCATACAACTCTTGAAAGGTTGATGGAGAGCCACAATGTGATAATTAAAATAATTATATTTAATATTAGTTTTGAAACCATTGTCGAACAATTAACATGTTTCCTTTCAAACTTGATATTGTGAAAGTATGAGTACGTAGTAGCATTGAGGGAATTTGTATTTTAGTGATCTAGAACAATTGTGTGATAAAATTGGTTTCTATATATATGTTTTGTTTGATTAGAGGATGTCATATGCTCAAGCATTAGATTTTGGTTGAATTGAAGGAACTAGCAAGCTTGGTGGTTAAATAACATTAGGATTAAGGTTTAAACTCGGTAATGTGAGTTGCTTGAAACATCATATAAGTGGCAGCAAAAGACCAGAAAATTATAATTGTCAAGACTTGCATGCATGCAATTATTTCATTAGAACTTAGAAGGGACACCAGCAAATAAACATAATTTTCAGTGACCCCATCAATTGTTAGTTTCATTATGAGTTAAAATTATTCAATTATATGTATATGTAGCCAAATTTCATTTTTAAAAAATGTTCATTATTCTACAAGTAGCCAGAATTTCGATATTTTTTGTCCATTCTTTAGCCAACTAATTTCACTCTACTCCTTTTTTGTTTTAGCCAATAAATCCTCAGTCCCACAAAAACAGAGGCCACCCTGTCTAAAATGTCCAAAATAAAGGAGTTGTTTAGTATAAAGGACAACTCCTTTATGTTTAAAAAGAATAGCCAACAGTCCCGGGCTTTACCCTACATAAAATAGACTGCATCCAAGGTAGGACCAGAAATCATTTTTTTTAGTGTGAAATGGGCCGGGAGATAACCAGAATTCATTTTTAAAGTGTGAAATGGGCTGGCAGGCTCAAGCGGTAGCTTTACTCTCCAAAAAACAAATCGGGTCGGGCCTAGGTGACCCGGTGACGAGACGGGTTCTATGCCTTGTTTTGCGAGGAGTGGCCAATGACCGACAACAAATACCCAACGAAACGCCGGGCACCGTCTCTCTCTCTCTCTCGGCAACAAGAACCAGCGATCATCATTTGCCGCTGCACGCTTTGTGTTTTTTCTCACGCGAGGAGACCGGGCCCCTCTGATCTTGAGTCGGAATGGGCTGATTTCTTTAATTGTGAGGCTGTGAACGAGAGGATATGTTGTCAAAACATCCTCATCTGTCTTCTTCTGGCAAGAAACGGGACGGAAATTGAGGAAGGAGAGACTTTGATAGAGGGATCAGAAGGGATTCAAGTTCTCTAGGGTGTGTTGAAGAAAGCTCACAACCCTGGACAGTTCCTCTTCTATTGGCAAACAAAATTGTGTGGGAACAGTGTGTGAGAGGACGTTTCTTTGTTGAAGATGGGAGGTGGAACTATGTGGAAGAACGTTGCGCGAGTAGTCGGAGTTGCTGCTGCTCCAACCATAGCGGTGTCGAATGCTGCGTTCTGCAGCGCTTGTACCGCCACACCTTCGCTTCAAGCGCCTTCTTCGGCCTCGGTTCGTGCGACTTCGTGCACGTGCCAGCAGGCGACGGCAATCCAGCATCGCAACTCTTTTGGCCGGGGGAAGCCCGTCTCTTGGGAGATTGATGACTGGGAGTTTGCCGGCGACGAAGAGAAGGATTACTATGTGTTCGGGACTCCTCCCTCCATCACGGAAGTCGAGGAAGCTACTGCGGATCTGCGGAGCGCTCTTCGCTTGTAAGTTCCCTCCCTCGTCCTTGTCCGGGACCACGCCCGGCTTCAATTGGTTCTTCTCCTGCAACTGAGATGATGGAAGAATGATCTGAATGGAGAAGCTTGTATGTGGAGCTTGTTTTGTCCCTTGCCGTTGACCTTGTCGGTTGGGATGGGCATGGCAGAGGCATGGTTGCAGCTCCTGCGGGGCCCAGAGTTGAGAGACCTCCATCGCCCTTATCTTCTGTCATTGAAATCGCTGAAGTGTCATCTGTAACTGCGGTCGGGGATGAGGAGGGGGAGACAAGCTCTGCGCTGATGCCGTTGCAGCCTGATTGGATGGAGCCTCCGGAGTCTCTGGAGCTAACAACCACAGTTGCCAGGGAAGAGACAACAGGTGCTCCCAGCAGTGCAATGCTGGAGGCTTTTTACCAGTTCCAACACAACCCACAGATTCAGGTACAGTGCTAGCTAAAGTGCTTTGTGAAGAATGTAGAGATAGATTTGCTAGGAAGGATCCTGTTGCGAATGGCAAGAAGAAATAGCAAAGTTGGATCCTGTTGCGAATGGCAAGAAGAAATAGCAAAGTTGGATCCTGGATGCTGGTGCAAATTGCAAGAAGAAATAGCAGAGATGGATCCTGGATGCTCTTGTTTTGACAATACAGGGGAATTGTTATGGAGTGCTATCTATGACACATGTGTGTGGCTTGATGTGCTGGGTTTGGAAATGTGTGTAGGGATTGGTGCTCTCATTGGCAACTGACAAGACAGTGTGGGAGGCAGTGCTGGCTAATCAGAAGATTCAGGAGTTCAGGCATGTGCTTCTTGAAGTTGAAGGTACTTCATCCATCTCCCTGCTAGAAAATTCTCCCAGTTGACCTGAGATCTTAAGAGGTCAATCAGCTGTTCCACAAAATCTGACACAATTTATCAACCATTGAACACTTTCTCTCTCTTCACTGCAGGTACTACTACTCCTGCAGCTGGTTCTGCCAGTTCAGAAACAACTCAGTCAAGCAAGAGTTCCAACATATTCTCGAGGCTGTACTGGAGCACAAAGACAGCTTTTGACAGTTTCATAAAACAATTCCAGGATTTCATGTCTAGTCTGTTTGAAACAGCAGCTGACAAGAATTTTGTATCCAGTAATGAGAAGGGGAACACGGTATTTGAGTGGTCAGTGAAGGCATGCATGATGCTTGCAGTGGTGGTTTTGGCCATTGTGGTGTTCAAGAGGTCAGCTGTAGTTCGCCGTGGGTGAGTGATCCAAGTTTAGTATTTGCCGAATAAAACTCTGGAAGTACATATTGTAGAGAACTGGCAGTCCAGGGTTTGCTACAACACTAGCATGTTGCTAAGCTCTCCTGGCAATATACCATGTGATCATGATGTTGATGCACAAATTTGTATTTTCTGTATACAGCACCCCCTTTGTATCTTCATATATCTCCTCATCTGCAGTTCCCAGTGCTGTGAGGCCTAACCCTAAACATGCTCCATGGTGGATGACTTCATTTGTTGCTGTTACTCAGACTCTCAAGCAGAAACTGTGTTGATGCCCTCTTCTCCATGGATGGAATGGATCAGACCCAGTACATCAAGTGCATTTCCCTCTGAATAAGGGCTTCCTCCACCTAGACCATTTTGTGGTAAGTAAGGCAGTGCCATGAGAGATCTGCCTTGTTGAAGGTAACCTTGATGAATCACCCATAAGCCAACAGTGTCACTGAGCTTGACCCAGTTTGTGGCCCCGGTCAGCAAGTCCAGATTCTCTCACAAAAGGTATCAATGGTTGTACCAGCAATCATAAGGGCATTTCATGCATAGATGGTTGCAGTGTGTCCCACACCGAATGCTTTTATAGTTTTCAGTATTGTGAGGTCTGACTTCTTGTGGTGAACAGAAATTGCAAGGTCGGGTTAATTGGTGTCTCTCCAGACTAGATTTTGCCCTCACAGGAGATTGCCTTCAACTTGGTTAATCTGTCTGCATATGCTGACATGTCTGTCTGGCAATCTCTCAGATGTTACAGGACTATTGCTCATGGATAATTGTCTCTCTTTCTCGCTGCTGTTTCTTCAGCTCCCGCCCAGTGATAGATACCCCACGAAAGAGAAAAATAGAGAAGTTGCACAAACACGCAAGCTTCATCTCAAGCTTCTCTTAGAGAGCGCCAAACCCTAATTCCACGTCTCAAAACGAGGTCCGTTTCCATGGGCCAAAGTCGTGTGTCCAAAGCACGGAGAGAGAAAAACCCAGTGCCAGTACCTAATTCCACGTCTCGAAACAAGGTTCGGTTGCATGCGGTAACCTTCTGGACTAGTGAATTGGTCAGGTAACTGGCAAAAGGTAAAAAAATCACGCCTAAGATATTTCCAGTAACTAACAACTGGATGTAACCTTTGGATGAAACCTACCATCCGGAGGTTCAAGAGTGACGGCATGACCCTCTTCTTAATGGATGAAAACCCATGTATGCCTCTCATGCATGGATGAAAAATCATGTAACCCACCTCTCAATGGATGAAAAATCATATACTGACGTCCTGTCCAGATGATGAATGTATAGTAAAGGAAGGGCGGCAGGTTATGCTTGGTGAATGGTGATTGGACGATGACTGGAGGAGGACAAATCAGACGGTCCAGGACGTCTGAACGGCAGGTTATGTTCCAAAGCATAGAGACACAACTTTCTGCTAAATTACAAAATAATTGATATTAGAAAACAACTTTGAAACTTTGTTAAAAATTTTATCTTTTAAATAAAAGATATGTTGTAAATTTATAAATAAATAAATAAATATATATACCAAGGATATTTGATAAATATCTATTAATGTGGAAAAAAGATCTAATTTTTTAATCAATTTGTATTGTATGTGACTTTGGATTAGGAAATAAAAATTGACTCAATTAAAATAGTTTTCAAGTATTTAAATGGGAATTTGTTTGATTGTTTGCCATGAAGAAGTATTGAGCAAAACCAATTTTCAATTACAAAATGCACAATTATGCAACTCCAATTCCTTCGAATTTTTTCCCCTAATGTTTTAGGATGAACTGCCCATATCATCAAACGTGTACTTATTGTTGACATTTTCTTATATTTTCTTAATCCCTTAACCAAATTGAGCATTTTTTTTTTTTGGGTGTCATTGGACTTGCAAAATTTAAGGATTACAAATGTTCTTTGAGTGTTAAATGTAAAAGAGCATCATAGAAAATACAAGGAAAATGATGAGTGATAATTTGTTTTCAAAATTTTGACAAAAAATAGCTCTAGATTTCTCTCTATCTCTCTTGAGTTCCAAACTCATGTTTTGCTCTCTTGAGTTCTAAACTCATGTTTTGCTCTCTTGAGTTCTAAACTCATCTTTTGCTCATATTTTTAGTTTTATTTTGAGTGATTTAAAACCTGATGATGAGTGCACCAACCAAGGCTTTTTACAAAAGTTCTTTGCATTCAAAAGATGCAATGATCAAAAAAATTTAAGCTTGAAATTTTAATCTGTTTTTAACTAACTCACCATTGTTGAATAATGAATCCCATTACACTAAACATCTGATATCTTTTCCATTCCTTTACCAAATTGATTGAGCAATTTTAACGACGTTAGAAGCACTAGCTTTCATATCTTCCCCCATTCCTTTATCAAATCGAGCAATGTTGGAAGCCCCTAGATGAAGGGTTACAAATACTCTTTGAGCTTCAGAAGCACAGGAGCAATGTGTGAGGAGGATTCGACTTCCCTTGACTTCTCAAAGGTTTGTTCACAAGCCCTACCTATATGTAGGGTAAATCCCAAGGCCACAAGCTTTAAATTTACGCTTCAAAAGAAACATTTTTAAGCAAACAGTAAATTGTGCCCCAAGAAAGGTTTTGGAAGAAAAAAAGCACAGCCCGCCCTTTCGCCAATATGGATGAAAAGACAAGCGAATGGATGATACATGTATCCATTTAGAACTCTAAATATACCCCCTCGCAGATGAAAACTATATGAAAGGCGCCGTTTGGATGAAACAAACTGGGCGGTTGAATGAAACCTCCTTCGGCGGAGCGAGGCGAAGCGAACAAGCGCGCTAGCGAGACTCTGAGAGAGAGAGAGAGAGAGGGAATTTGACGCAGGAGAATTTGGCGATGGCGGAGGAGGTTGGTGAGTTTTACGTCCGGTACTATGTCGGGCACAAGGGGAAGTTTGGGCATGAGTTCTTGGAGTTTGAGTTTAGGCCGGATGGGAAGCTAAGGTACGCCAATAACTCCAACTACAAGAACGACACCATGATCCGGAAGGAGGTTTTCCTCACCCAGGCTGCGCTTCGCGAGTGTCGTCGCATCATCTCTGATAGCGAGGTAGGTTTTATGGCTTCTCCCTTTTGTCTGTTTCTTACGTTTGAGTCATGGCTCTGTGTGTGTATAGCGCGCCCGCCTGGGAGTTCCTTTGCATGGGCTTTTAGGGTTAGGTCGTTCTGGGTCGTGTTTGATTCCTTTCTGAGTTTGTATGAGGAAGATGAATAGTTTTCTGACATGTTTTTGGAGGATATCGTGGAATGCACAATGTGTTTCTTTCTTTTGTTTGTTTGTTTCTATTACCTGATTCAGGGAGGTCAGTTTCTGTGTAGATATTGAAGGAAGATGACAACAACTGGCCCGAACCAGATAGGATTGGGCGGCAAGAGCTGGAGATAGTCATGGGCAATGATCACATCTCTTTCACCACATCCAAGATTGGTTCCTTGCTTGACGTCCAGAGTAGCAAAGATCCTGAAGGACTTCGGATATTCTACTACCTTGTTCAGGTAGGTCTTCTTTCTTGTGATCTTGATTATTATTATTACTATTTATTTTTTTTGTGGATGTTCAGCCTGAAAACCGGCTCTTCATATTGTGCACTTGGGAATAGTGTACAAATATTGTATGAAGGTCTAACCCTAACCCTAATTCTTTCTTTAATGCTTTGTTCGTTTTTCTCGCAGGACCTGAAATGCTTTGTGTTTTCTCTTATTGGTCTTCACTTCAAGATCAAACCAATCTAAAAATGCAAGTTGTCTTTGTCAGTGAGGATACTCTAAGCTGTTTCAGAACTTCTGTTTTTGGCTTGCTTCTTACACAATGTGGAGAGGACAGATCATGTGAGGGGACTCTGTCATGCATTTGCCTCCAACTTTTTTTGTTATTAGACCCATAGGGGACAACATGTACCATTTAGTTTGGGGTGCTGACAAACTGGCACAAGTGCAGTGGTTCATGGAAATTCTGCATGTCATTCTGTGAGTAGGTCTGAATAGAATTTTTTACAGAGTCACACTGGATCAAAACAGCTGTATATGGTCTTGAACATTGATTTGTTATATCTTCATGTGAATGCTCATTGCTTTCCATGTTAATAGCAAACTAGCATGCCATACTTGACTGGGGGAATTCTGGTTGTCATCATGAAATTCCATGGGTGCTTTTGACTCTTGTTCTTGAATTTAGCACAACTTTTCAGTCTATGAAGTGCTGTACCTTACAGACATAACTGCCAGGTCCTTTGGTATGTTATTCTTTCTGAAAGGCTTCCTGTATATCTCTTCACCCTCTTTTAACACTCTCAATTACCATGAGGTACCATTGATCAAAACTTTCATTCTCAAGCTCCTCATCTGTAAGGGAAAAGTCTCACATCTTAATTAAAGCTGTATTGGGAGTGCTGTTATCGATTATGAGGGTTTCAGTTCCCAAGCAGGCATGTTGAAGTTTTGAGCACTGAGATTGGAAGCTGAATTCCAGTAGATTTGAGTTTGTCAAGCATGGTCCAAATTGGAGAGAGAGATTGTTGACATGGAGATCTGAGGGATAGTGGCTACCCCCATGGCAATGCTGCAAGGTGACTCTGTGAAGGGGGAGGACAAGTGGCTGTACCAATCATTGTCACTGCCCTCCTGCCAACATTGGACCTTGTGGAGATTAACATGGGTGCACAGCCTTGTGATGCACAGTGAAGTCTCATTGTGATGTATTGTCCACAATACAAGGGTCAACTTGATGAGTTCATGGCCTCCAGTTTTTGGAGATCTTGCTGCTTGTCTCATTGGGGCCCCATGCCACAGTTGCAAAAGGTAATGTTTAAGATTCGGTCAGCAGGGAAGATGATCTTCTCAGAGTTGGATGGTGGCACAGATGGCAGAAATGTTGCTGTTCTTCAACCCCATGAAACACAATCCCATCTCCAAGAACATCAGGTAGTACCTGAATGGGGCAAGGAAGGATGGAAACACCCAACAATGGAGTGATATCTCCCACCTGGTTTACCCTGGTGGCCCTGCAATTCTCTGAGGTCAAGTGCAGATTAAACTCTGACACATTGCATGGAAGCTGAGATTCACTGTAGGAACATGTCAGCTGCCTTTTGTGCATGACCAAAACCACCAGATGCTCCAAAGTGTTTGGGTCTGTGACTACTGGTGCAGCCACTGACCATGGTACTTCGGTGGATTCAGACATCATGTTCACTTGTTGAGGTGTTCACCCAAACAAAGTGCATCAATAATTGACTAGATTTGTGAATTTACTAGATGAAGAGGTGGTGACCCAGTTTGTCAGATTAAGCCAGTGAAGAGAAGTTGCATGATTTCATCGAAGGATATCTTTTTCATTGACTTGTAGCATTACCATCTAGAATATACCAGATACCAAAATATTTTCTTTATTGAAAAAGGCACAGAATGACCATAGGAACAAGAAAAAACAAACTGAAAACAAACTTCTTTCCAATCTTGGTATGATCGATGTATGCATTATTAAACTCTTAAGTCCATAATTACTAATCAATAGAATTCAGTCTTGAATAATAGCCTTGAATGAAACATGAGTAAGCTCCATTAAACAA
>Ga0116229_10015121_pt1 | contig 10592 bp, 7 predicted proteins | sample S1TSphgellanicum_3_FD_87313 | JGI IMG/M metagenome (GOLD analysis project Ga0116229, IMG submission 87313) | Host-associated microbial communities from peat moss isolated from Minnesota, USA - S1T2_Fc - Sphagnum magellanicum MG | ecosystem: Host-associated > Plants > Peat moss > Unclassified...
GGAGGACATTTGACAAATCTTGATTGACACTTGAATTGAGGGTGTGGGTGGAGATGCTCTAAGTCCTCTTGTGGATGATCAACATACCACCTATCTCACAAAATTGAAAAAAAAACACTCAGCAGCAATTCTGCAAATAAATTTTTTAATTGCCATCAATATGAATTCCCTTAGATGTGTGAGCCGTATTAGATCCATATGCAACTTATAAGCACAGGAACTCTATAGTTTGATTACTTCAACTAATTCCTAATGCTTTAACTAGCTAAAGACAGTGTGCAAATCAACCTTGCATAAATTCTAATCAACAATCATAACAAAATTTGGTTTAGAACTTCCCCCTCTCATGCCTATCTACCAAGATCCTACAGTGTATTGAAACTCGAACATTTGCTTTATTAGACAAATGCTAATGACATTATTGTTCTCTATGAAAATGCTATGTGTAGACTTTTCCCCAATCCCATACCCAATGCTATCCCTTGTCTCAATTTCATCCCTTGGTTTTTGTTATCCATAAAGTTCACATATATGAAGATGAAACCACAAAACTAAGGACCATTGATGAAAACAAGGGATGACATAAAATTTGAAACCTTTTTTTTGACATTTCTTTTTCCAAGGTTTTCAATTGAAAGCATTTTCAAGGTTTGCATTTTTGGATTTGTTTTTTGTTTTCACTACAAAGACATTTTAGGGTTTGTTTTATAGATTGCATAGATTATTTTTAAGGTTTTTTCAACAGGAAAGTAAATAAATTATCTCTTTCACTTCTCACTTCCTTTTCATTTTCACTGTGGGAGTTCTTTGATGTTTCTGTCTTGTGAAATTTCTTTTTCTTCTTCCCCCTTTTTTTTTTAGGTTTGTCATTTCTTCTTGTTTTATTCATAAAATCAATTTCTTGTCTTTTTTTCTTTTTTTTTGCAAGTATTTTTATTTTATTTTTGGCTTCTTTTTAACTTTATACTAGTGTCTTTTTTTGGGGCTTTTTAGGGGTCTTTTCAGGGTTTTCCTTGGATCCTTTTTTATGCCACATGGTTTCTGAGTTTAATGAACTAGTTATATTAATGGTTTCCACCATCCGAACCAATGCAAGATCCACTAGCAAGGCTCGCATTGTGATAGGGTGATTGACTAAGTTGAACCCAAAGTAATGACTATTTCAATTCATCCTATACATGAAACATGACAATGTGATTATGTAGACATGTTCTTGTGAAATTAAAGAAGAAGTGCAATATATGGTTTGGTTTTCATTACATCTTGCATTATTGAAGTCATAGGTGATGAAATTCAATGGCCTATTATTAAAGAATTGATTACCCTTGGTACACATATCCTATAATTCCAAGGTTGTGTCAGATTCATTGATAGGATTTTCATCAACATTTGCAAGCCTTGGAAACAATGCCCATAAGTCGTGGTTCAATAAACTTAAAGAGATGTATTATATGAACAATATAGTGGTCTTGGACCATTGTGGATTGTTTATCTACCTAAATAACAAGTGTTTTGGTTTTTCCATGATGCATCTTACATGAATCAAACATATACAAAAACTAACATAAGTTATTTATATATAGGAATGGATGTTTTGAATATTTATTGGGGGACCCAAATTATTTAGGTGAGGATATGTTTGCACTGCAATGATTTGTGTAGTAGTCAACTTGCCCATGACCATGTGTTAAGCCGAATTGAACACTTGTGTAGTAATCCCCAAGATTGCCAAGGGGTTACCTTAATGAGAGGCGTGTTGAGGCCAAAGGTTGTGGATAAATTGTTGTTATGCAAGAATAGAACAAAACAAGTGGAATTGGTTGAAAATTTGAAAAAGGAATTATTGGCAACAAACCTTGATTTAGAACTTGTGCATCCATGGCCACAAGTAGATGTGCAAAGAAATGATCATGATTTTTTTAACACAAGTATGGAGGATAAAGTTATAACCCTTTTGGGTGAGGTGGCTACCCATGATGTGTTGGAGTGACACCTTCAAGGCCTCAAGGATGTGGAAATCAACATCAACAATTTACCAAGTTTTGAACAAGAATTTGAACATACCAAAGGAGAAACCCCTGAACGTGGGGATTTGTGATTACAAAGATCCTTTCATCGAATGTCATTACAAGAACCTATAAACATGGAACAACTCATTCGCGACATGGTTAAAGACATCAAGGCTGAATTTCAATCATTCGAAGAGCGAATTGTTGCAAGAATAGCAACAAAATTGGAGGAGGTGTTTGCAAAAACAAAGCAAGAAATCAAATGTATGGAACAATGGTTGTATAAGAAGTTATCAAAGAAGTTAGATGGGATGACAAAATTACTCTTACAATTGCATTAACTACAAATACCATGCAATGTTTTCTTCACCACTGGAGGAACCAAACAACGACGTTGACTTGTTGATAGGTTGATGGGGATTAAAGTAGTTTATCTCCACTTCTTGTATGAAGATATTGATGTCATTCATGTTGTGGATGATCAAAAAGGTGATGAAATTAAGTATGTGAAGGACAAAAACAGGCACAAAATTGCCCATTTGGTCATTGTTGGCTTCAAAATTGTGTTAATCCTTTTGAAGGTGGCTGCCCATGTTGTAGGAGGAGTGGGTAACTTGGTACCCAATTTTGCACAAGGACTTGCATTGGCGTATGATGCAGAAGACATAACTAATTGCATCAAGGATCCAAGAATACATGGAGGACCAATTCTAGGGCAAAGTAGACAAGCCATTTGCCTACTACGAGAGATGCATTGGTTGAAGAACACAAGGTTGCTACACAATGGCTTGTGGATTTCTTGAAAGGGAAAAACATATTCAAGTTGTTTGGTTTGAGTAGGGTGAAATATTTTACAATGGATAGTAGCCATGGAGATTTTTCAACTATTCAATGGGTATGTTAGCACCATAGACAAGAAGGATTAAACAAGGGCACACTAGAGGATTGCCCATAATTTTGTATGTATTCCAACATGGTTATCAATTATGTATATAGTAGGATTCATATTAATTAGTTCATGGGTGGGCTCACAACTTTTTTTTTTTTCAAGAGTCATATTGATTGACCCATCATTGATTTTTTTGGAACATTGGGCATCCCCCAATTGGAGCACCACTTTGCACCCATGCACGTTCCCCTTGGCCCACCTTTTTAATTTATATACATGAGAGTTGAACTTTGGGCAAAGCATATGGGATAAATTTCAAGTATTATTGGGAACATCTTGGGGAACTTTTTGTTAATTTGATGGTAACCACATGGGACCAAGGAATTTTTTTTTAAATCCCTCCCCTCCCTGCCCCCCCACCCACCCACCCACCCACAAAAAGAGAGAAATTGGATGCTTCATGAATGCACGTTGAACTTTCTTATTGGCTACATGAAACTTGTATTTCCAAAATTATTTATCACCATTTTTTAGTTTAAACAATGGTAGGGGCACAAATTATAAGACAATTTAATCTCTTGGACATATTAATATGTTAATTTTATCAGATTCATTGTAATGTTAAAATTGTGAATGACTTCTTATGTGTGTGTGAATGAAAAATGATTATTAAAGCTTTGTTTTTAAATTTTTTGATAATATATTTAATATGTTCCTTCTTGGGATGACTTTAAATCCATTTCATTTTTAGTAAATCTTTGAACACCCTCAATCATGCATTTTAAAATTTTATTATTATTAAATGGCAAGAATCAAACTAGGAGTTCCTTATGGAATACATTTTATGGGGCTAAATTATTTTGTCAATAATATAGCCTATCGAATACATGTATGAATAGTTAAAAGTTGAATATTAACATTGGTTGTCTAGTTTTGAGAATGAAACAAAGCTCGTGTATGAAAATAACTAAATGTCAAAGCAAAAATGAGACTAGGGATTTATATTTCATTGTGCCAAAACATGGCATCCATGACTAGTCTTTTTTATTGGGTTTTTACTAACTTCTACTAACTCAATGTTTTGGTTTTTTCTCAAATTATTTTTGCAAAATTAATGTAATTTTTGCAATGAAGACATATTTTATATTGAAAACACAAGTTTTGGCAAGATTCATCTTTGAAAAATTCATCAAACTAATTCCTTCCTATTCATTACCTCACATTATTGGATGATGGTTAATTTTATCCATTCATTAATGAGATTTGCATGGAACCTTTTATGAGCTTGATAAGTTTGTACTAATCATGTTTTTAATGGAACACATGTTGAAAAGCTTCATACATGCCCCCCACGAATGCCATACAAAACAATATTTTTCAATTTGAGAGACTAGGTACAATATGGTGAGCAACATTGCATAAGAATAATTTCATGTTATAACAAAAGAATGGATTTTCTTCAACCTTTTTTTGGTGTGAAATTCTACACAAACGTCAAAAATAAAAATAAAGGAATATTATTTCACATATTCCTCATATATAAGGAAATAATTATCAAAATTTGAAAAATAAAATTTATTTTTCATAGACGTTCACCACATTTCTATTTGGGTTTTAAAGGGGGGCCTTGTTTAGTAATATCTTTTTAACTTTTTGAACACCTTGTAAAAACCTAATACTCTTATTTCTTTTTAAATTCCTTGAGGTATGCTCATAGATGACACATGAGAAATTTGGATTAAAAAACATCGGTTCTTCTTGAATGTCCCCTTACTTTTACCAATAATGTTTTTTCATGCAAAGCACACCAACTTGCCCTATGAAAGAGCCTAATTGAATGATCTAGGCTTGTTTTGATTTGAGGTCTTCACAAACCATTTGACATAAAAAGAACATGGTTAAGAAAAATGAAGTTTTCAAGTGAAAGTCAAAAATTTTGTTTTGAGCTTTTCACATGAAATGTGAAAAAAAAGAGTTGTTATATAACTACTACAAAATGTGGGCACAATTCATTAATCCCCATTGACTAAACTAGTGAATTCATTACAATGAGTGAATTCAAAATCTAATGAAATCATTTGGCATGCATGGACCTCTTTTGTTGTATGTAATTTTAAAAATTACATAGAAAAGTTTCACCTCTTTATGTTTATTAGTAAAAAGGAGCTCCACACAATAGAAAAGATAAAATGAATAGCGAGTCAAAGCCCATGTATTACGGTCAAACCCATTAAATTTTTATTTTTAATCCATTGTAATCTGAAACATGGAAAAAAATAAATTACACCTATCACATGAAACACAACTTTTAGCTAAGCTTATCATAACCATAGTGCTTTTATTGTGGCCAATTTTTTGCCATTTTATAACCTAAAAAAGGACATTTTGATGTAAGCAAAGGAATTTGGACAAAAAGAAAAAGGCTTAAATTTGCCAAATTATAAGGAAAAGAAACTCCAAATCACCAAGTTTTTTTACAAGGATCTAATAATTAGGAGCCATGAATGAAGAAGGATGTTTAAATGTTTTCACTTTCATATTTCATGTATAAATGGAATTTGGCCCATTCTTCTTATGGATGGTCAAGCCTTTGGTGGGTCCACAAAATTGGAAAAAAGATAAATAACATTGAACCAAAAAAGCTCAACACCATGACTAATACAAATATGAAAATAAAATGAAATAAAGGGTAATAGAATAATCTATCCATTAAGAAAGGTTGTTTGTTTTGTTTGTCAACTTGAAATCCCCCAAACCAAATCATTCCTCTCATTACACAATTGGTATTGTTGGAAAGCCCTTTTTGAGTAACGGTGCACATAGGTGATTTCATATTGTTTAGACTTTTGGTGTGGGAGTTATTGAATATTCAATCACTTTTTCCCCCAAAAAGAAAAACTCAAAAGTAAAATCTTAAAGCATATTGGAGTGAACTCTCCCCAAAACATGAATCTAGGAAAAAAATGTCAACTTTTTTATTATAAAGAAAAACATTTGTCACATAATATTCATTTTTGTCATAATGTCTCTCTTTTGTGACTTTTCACCCCAAAAGAAAAAATGCTTTTAATGCAATAGGCATTGAAACCTCATTACTTGGCCATGAAAGATTCAATATCAATGAGTTGGGTTCAAATTCACACTTGTGAAATGCCATTTGATCATAAAACATGAAAAACCCAATCAACTACATGAATTGAAAATTGAAAGTAATGTGGAATGCATCAAAAAAATATCAATAAAAAAACTAGCACAATTAAAAAACCAATTAAAAGTGAATACTTACATGTCAAATGTTTATAATATATCCTAGGTTGATGACTTGGAAACTAGTTTAATTGGGTGGACGAACACCCACACTGTACCATTGTGAAAAACCCACCTTTTGTAATGTTAAAAAGTTAATAAAGATGATAGTTCAATGCCACAAATAAAAATTTAGATTTAGATGTAATTTAACTTCAAAAACAAAAATATTCTAATGACTAACCAAGTAAATAGGTATCCTAGTTCTTAAGAAAAGGTATTGCCCTAGGGGAAAAATGTTGATGAACAATTTTAGTTAGAAAAATTTTAGGTAGTCAACGGGAAGGTTTAACATGCATACATGAGTTCAATCTAGTTGCTTTCTATTTGAACGGGGAAAGGGGAAAAGGAATTTTTGTTTTTTTTCCTTGTTTTCAATGTGTTCACATCATCTTCCCAAATATTCCCAATAACATTTTGATTTTATTTCATATAGTTTGTATGAATGTATGTTTAACCTTCACTACTAGAAAACATGGTATTTTTTGATTCGCAAATCTAATAAAAAAATACCCAATTTGAACAAGCATTAAAAAGACCACTTTGTCATTTTTGACAAGTCAATTTTGACATGTCCACTATGATTCGTGTGGTTTTTATGACTAACAAAGTATGGACCATTTGACTAGTCATTTTGATTGGTCAAATTTCGACCCGTATGAAAAAAATTGTGGCAGGTAGGTAGGTAGGACAGTTGCCACAAAGTTGGAGACTGAGAAGGGTGTTCCCAGTATGCAGGGCCAATTGAGATAAGAACCTAGCATGGGACCCAACTCCCAAAACAGACCTAGCCACCAAACAACTGCAAAAAGCAATGTTTGCTTGGCTTAAAACCTGAAACCTCGATTAGCTAGCAGCCCTACACATAATTGTCACACTACCCTTTAAATGACATCGATAAACTTTAAACATACTAAATTGAAAACACATGCGAGTTAGCATTGTATGGTGAAGCCCACTTGGATCCTTTAGTTATGTCAGGAACGTCTCTAAAAAGAACTTCACAAGACCCTAGAATGCAGGGACAAAGCCCCTTTTTGGGTGCTTGGTAGTGTATCTACCTTGAAGGGCAAAGCCAACAAAAGGTTTGCATCCAATGTTTGGTAACATGCACCTTTGGACTCATCTCATTCAAGGTGGGCCTTTCGCTAGGACAACCATGGCACCATGGGAAGTTAATTTTCTAAGTTGTTTCCTGTCCAAACAGTTGGTTTTGTGTTGTCTCGAGACAACCATTAATTGTTGTTTCTTGGGATGCTTTGGAACAAGTTGGAGTTGTCTGGCCACAGTGAACCAGCACCCACCAGTGCACCATGAAGGATGAATGATAAGTGGTCAGGAAATAGTTTTCTGTTGAGTTCCCATTGTGGTTAGCTCAGCGGATTTTTTCTCCACCTGCCTACTAAGAACCCACAAGCAGGTTGTTAGTAGGTAATAAAAACAGCCCTAACCTATGTATAAACCATGTACTTACCTAGTAGTCTCCTATTTTCCTACCTATCTGCCTATATATTTCGTACAAAATTGGTTACCAAGGTGAAACCAAAGATTAACTCAGTTGAGGTTCATCCACAACTGAGCAATAACAGGCATCGAGTGGATGGGGGTGTTGGTTCACTGTGCCTGAGCTGTCTGGGTAGTTGGCTCGTGTGAAAGGGTCTGCATTAGACTAATCGTAGCTTGTCTTAGCTCATCTATAGTAGGGAGGCATATCAAATCCAAAAAAAGTTGGAAGACTTTGTGCCAACCCAATGTGTGGCGAGATGTGTAGTGTAATAGGAGTTAGGTGTGAGAACGTGTGCTGAGCTTGGGGGGCATATCAAATATAAAAAAATTGGAAAACTTTGTGCCAACCCGATGTGTGGCGAGATGTGTAGGTTGATAAGAGTTAGGTGTTAGAAGGTGTGCTGAGCTTGGGGGCACAAGAGCACGAGGGATGAGTGAAAGGGGCATCTCATTTGGTTCTAGTAGGATGTTGGCTTAGGTCCAGTTCCAATTTTTCCAATGAAAACCTATTATCCATGTGCCCCAGAATTAGACTAAAAACCAAAATATGATGTCAAATTGGGCAACACTAGTGCTAATACATAGAAACACTACTTGAACTAAGATGTGGGCACTGGGATTTGCAACAATAGGCAATATGTTTTGTGAAAATGCAAACCAGTTCATTTGCAGTGATTTTTTTTGTTGCTGAATTTTCTCCAAAGTCCAACTTGAAAACAATATAATTTCTTCCCATACAAAGTAGTGATTTCTTTTTTTCTGAATAATTCCGGTCAATTTTTGACAAAACATTGAAGGAAACTTTAGGAAAATGTGCTACTCTACAATAATTTCAACTAATTTTACCATGGGGGGGGGGGGGATTCGCCAATTCTTTTATGAAAAAAATTGAAAAAAACCCTGACACAAGGGATATTCATGTAAAAACTAATTCAAATTCACCAAATTCCAAAAATTCCAAATCACCATTTTTTAATCATAAATTCCAGTGGGTATATAGAGTTTTCTTTGGTAACTTTCATATCTGGTATATAGCCAGATTTGGCGGATCCCCACTTTGGCTACATAAAAAAATTGGCAATGAAAACACTGTTAATTCGGCAAGTTTGGCTTCCAGCCTTTTTTGCACTTGGTACCAATGATTAATTTAACTGGGCATGCATGAGAGAGGTTGGCAAATCATTCAGAATTTAAAAAGTCAGACACAGTGGCAGCAAAGCAAAAACTAGTGCATGTCGTAGGAAAGGGTTCAATGCATTCTCCTTACTTCATTTAGTTTCAAGGGTCTATTCTAATTAAATTTTTATATGTCTCATTTTATTTTGTTTTGGTGCCAGTTATGGTTTAGTTGGAATTTTGGTGTTTTGTTAAATAATATAAGTTGTCATATATGTATACTACTTCAGCCTCAAATTCTTTAGCTAGTAGAGCAAGAGCTACCTTTACAAATGGAGGATTGCATGGACTGTGCAATCACATCCAACAAATTGTGAATTAGCTTGACAATGTTACCTTTTACCCACTCATTCCAAAGGCAAATGCTTTTTGGATCTATCACATTCAAAATGCAAATTTCATGTCACCAAAGATTCAATTGAAATTTGTGATATTTAAATAGCTTTGATGACACCCATGAAAGGGCTAGACATGTTATACAACATATTGAGCTATTTGCCAACAAATTCAACTTAATCCTCATGGACCCATGGGGAGGCCACTCCCTATATATTTTAGCAAGCACTTCAAATAAGAACATATTTTTTGATGTGCTAAGAAATAATGGAAAATATAATGTATTTCAATAATAAATTATAGACACCCAGTTTGCATAAATTAAGTAAACTATATTTTTGTTAAACTCCAAGAAGTTGAACCCTATATTTTTGGGTTTTTGTTTGGAATGAAATAGAAGTAAGCTCCCAGCATGGACCCAATGTGGAAGGCTTGACAATCCTCCCAAAATTGCTTTCAAACATACATCATTATTATTATAATTTGGATGTTACACGTTTGGAGGAACACTGAATTATGATTTCAATGACCTGGATTTATTTTCACAGAGAAAGAGGCCTGCCACCAAAAGTTTAAAGTTCACATTGTGTGCATCATGTGAGGCCGTTATGCTAGTATGAAGCAACATTTTATTGCGTAGCAAAATTGGAAAAAGAAATGTGAATTCTCTTTTTTGGGAAATTTCGAGTTGCTAGAGTTCCAAGGTGTTTGGTAATTATAATATCAATGAATGGGTAGGCTATGGAGTTCAACGATTTTCATGTACATATTGCACAAGATGTGGTCACTAGCATAATGGCCTCACATGATGCACACAACATGAACTTTAAACTTTTGGTCGTGGGCCTCTTTCTATGTGAAAATTAATCCAGGTCCTTGAAATCATAATTCAGTGTTCCTCCAAACTTTTAACGTCCAAATTATAATAATAATGAATGCATGTTTGAAAGCACTTTTTGGAGGATTGTCAAGCCTTCCACATTGGTCCATGCAGGTGAGGTTACTTCCATTTCATTCCAGACAAAACCCAAAAAAATATAGGGTTCAACTTTTTGGAGTTTTTTTTTTTTTAATAATGCAAATTGGGTGTCTATAATTTAGTATTAAATTAAAAAAAAATTCATTATTTCTTAGCATAACAAAAAATATTTTTTCATTTGAAGTGCTTGCTAAAATATGCAGGGAGTGGCCTCCCTGTGGTTCCATGAACATTAATATGAATTTGTTGGCGACTAGCTCAATATGTTGTGTAACATGTCTAGCCCTGTCATGGGTGTCATTAAAGGTGTTTAAATATCACAAATTTCAATTGAATCTTTGGTGACATGAAAATTGCATTTTGAATGTGATAGATCCAAAAGACATTTGCC
>Ga0116229_10015122_pt1 | contig 10590 bp, 10 predicted proteins | sample S1TSphgellanicum_3_FD_87313 | JGI IMG/M metagenome (GOLD analysis project Ga0116229, IMG submission 87313) | Host-associated microbial communities from peat moss isolated from Minnesota, USA - S1T2_Fc - Sphagnum magellanicum MG | ecosystem: Host-associated > Plants > Peat moss > Unclassified...
AAGCGATTAGATAGGTTGCGCTTATACTCTGTGCAGCGAGAAAAAACAATGACCAATATCATTGAAGACTTCATTGATGGGCTTCCTGTCAAAGAGATTGGTAATAACTCAACCATCTCACTCCCTAATCAGCCTGACGGCTGATATAGGTCGGAGATGTTATCGTTATTACCGTGCCTTATATCTCGCCGTTGAATTCGGTACTCCGAATTCAACGGGAGGCTTACGGCAGAATAGCTAAAAGAGATGCGGGTATCCCAATCCCGCGAAGAAGATATTTTTTAACTACGTACACAGCCACAGCAACGCCAGTTTCAAACAATACCCGGACAACATGTCTTTTGACTAGTATTCTTATCTGTGTATTGTGCATTCTCTAGGAATGTTCCCTGTAGATTGGCATTCTCCAAGTCTGTCTCCTGTAATTCAGCATCGTTCAGATTTGCCCCCTGTTGTCTTGATCAGTATCCTAGATATCTTAAATTAGTATCTTAACTTCGGCTGTAAATAATTGACAGAAACTTGACTAGCTGTATTCTATATGATACAAGCGTCTTGCAAGCATTTCAGCACTCTACCTTACTAACAGTTTGCCTTGACTTCTTGCTGCTGCGATCGCACTACCATTAGCCGTAAAAACTTTAATTCCTGGCACAGTGACATAATCACCATCATCGGTAATTATCTGCGTAACTCCCGCTTTGTCCATTGCCTCCAGTATAAGCAAGTCGTAGCCGTCAAGCAATTGCGTTTGAAATCGTGTCAGTGCCGCATAGCTTGTTTCTTCACTAATCAAAACATCAGTGCATACCGCAGTCGAAGTCACCTGACTCCAAGCCGCTTGAACTTCAGCTACAACTTTCGCTCTTTGTGTTGGGTAGTTATGACGGTATTCCTTAGATGGAAACTCACGAGAAAAAGATATTTCTTTTTCTGCTTGCTCAATTCTGTGTGCTAATTCTGCTAAAGAGAGACCGCAGTACAAAAGCAATGAGTTAGCAGAAATGGCTTTAGCGATGTAGGAAGGATACTCTGTAATCTGATAGACAAGAGATGAAATACTGGCACTAGTATAGGTATACCAATACCAAGCGTTTGTATCTACTAAGAATATATCATCATTTTTCGGAGCGTCAGACCGGATATCAACCACTTCAGCCTGAACTGTGTAGTTGACCGACATTACTGTGTATTTGCTTGTTCGCTAATCACTTGCTCTACTCTACTACGGAAATCAGGGTCAGAGTAATAACGCTTTGAATTTTCGATGACTAGTTTGAGTATTTGTTTGCCAACTGTATTTAGATTGGAGAATTTGAGCAGACGGTTTAGGTTTTCTGGCTTAATATCCCGAAGTAATTGTCCAATAGCAAAGTTAAAGAACGGGGAAGCAAAAATTTCTACTCCTGCAAAGTCTAGCTCAACCTCGTGAAGAGCTAATAATTCTGGGTGAACCAAATCGTACACCTTCTGACCATCGCCAGGTGTAATACAGTTTTTGCCTATTAGGGTTAGGATTTCGTGTTTCATAGTCGGCACATCCCCCTTAAAACAACGGCTCATCATCTGATTCAATCTCCAAGGCATAATACGATTCGTCGCACAGGAGTTGCGCACAATGCTGATTGTAAGACTTTAAGATGCATGATACTAGATAATTTCCAGAAGGAAAGCAAGTTGGGGAGGAATGAGCGTGTAGGGACTCTTTATTGGCGACCCTTGTACTGGGGAAGTTCAGTTTTAAGATTTGGTTGGGGTCTGTATCCACATACTTATCTTCCCAATCCCCAGTCACCAATCCCCATTACCCCTAATCCCCTGAGGGGGCCCCGAGTTCCCCAGTCCCCAATTCAACGTAACCGACCAGAGCGTAAAATACTAATAATTAACCACAGCCCTAACAGACTAGCAGTGGCAAACAACACATTGCTCACAAAAGACAATTGAGATGTCTGCGCGTTGCTAGAGATAATTGCTGCGCCCATAATCAGCGAACCCACTAAGATGCTAAAAGACAGCCGATTGGCAGCATCATCTGTGGTACGGCGTAAACCATCAAGACCTTGCAGCGATAAATTCCACTGTAAAGTTTCTGAGGTAACTCGGTCTAATAACAGCTCAATCTGTCGGGGAAATTGTAAAGTGAGGTTTTTGATATCTAGCGCTGTTCTTAGGAGCGATCGTAACGGATTATCTCCGATCAATTGTCGGCGAAACAAATCTGTCAGTAACGGCTGAATTTCATCGATAAAATTCAGTTCTGGATTAAACGCACGAGCTAACCCCTCCAGGTTAGCTAAGGTTTTAGCATATAAGCCCATGTTGCTAGGCAGGCGAATTTTATTATTGCGAGCAACTTGCAAAATTTCATAAATGACTTGACTGAAATTAATTTGCGCCAAATTCACACTGACATACTTTCGCAGCATCCGGTCATAATCGTTTTCCAGGCGAGACAAAATCACTGGTGCAGTAGAATCTGCTAACTGCAAAGTTAATTGAGCGCAACGCCCTGCATCTAAATCTACAATTGCCAACAACATTTCCGTTAATATCTGCTGGGTGCGAGGATCAAGTCGTCCCACCATGCCACAATCTAAGAGAGCAATGCGACCATCTTTGAGATAGAATAGGTTCCCAGGATGAGGATCGGCGTGAAAGAAACCGTCTATATATAGTTGTTGAAAGAAAACGCGAAACAGCAACGTGGTAATCTCTCGGCGCTCTACGTCAGGGTCTTTACCGTTTTTGTTGCCGTCAAACTTTGCCGAAAGTATGGGTACTCCGTCCAACCACTCCATCACTAGTAATTTCGGTGTGGTCAAATCCCAGTAAATTTCGGCAACAACTATTTTTGTGGGATCATACCAGTGACTTTGAGATAAATTATGTCGCAGCTGGTCAGTGAAGCTGGCTTCCAGTGTAAAATCTAACTCAGCTTCTAGCGCCTTGGTAAATTCTTCAGCCGTCGATTTGATTTCGTAGGTTTGCCCAAATTCGGTACGAGCGACTAAATCAGCGATCCCTTGAATTAAGGCAATATCTTGGGCAACAGTGAGATCAATTCCTGGACGTTGCACTTTAAGCGCAGCTTCCCTACCATCTGCAAGTGTAGCTCGGTGTGTCTGGGCTATTGAACCAGCTGCAACTGGGATAGGATTGAGTGTGATGAAGGTTTCTTCTAGAGGACGTTTGAGTTGTTGACGAATAAGTATTTCTATCTCTGACCAGGGAACTGGTGGAACTTCGTCTTGCAGGGTTGATAGTTCCTCAATATAGGCGGTGCTCAGCAGATCTGGACGGGTGGAGAGTAGCTGACCAAGTTTGACATAGACTGGTCCTAAATCTACTAAGATGTTTTTCAAAACTGCGGGTGGAGGTAGCTGGGGTTTATCGGCTTTCCCACCAGTAAGTAACCGTCGCATGTAGTCCCAGCCATTGCGGAGCAAGACTTCAATGATTTCTCTTTGCCGAGGAACTGTTTGGGTGAGGAACATTGTTGGTTGTTGGTTGTTAGTTGTTGGTTGTTAGTTGTTAGTTGTTAAAAAGAATTATTAACTATTAACAACTAACAACTACCCAATCCCTTGGACACCCAGGTTATACTAGGGGAAAGACGTTTCTTGCTTCTGCCTAAGGTTTAGGTTTTATAGTAGATGAGTGAATCTGGGATCGCTGTGTAGGGTTTTGAGGATCTGCTTAATTTCCTGGGTACGGTCTTTTTTGGCGATGAGGGTGACGTTGCGATCGCGCACTATCACCACATCTTCTAATCCAATAGTAACAACGACATCTTCTGAATTAGTAGCGTAAACTATCGACCCCAGCGTGTCTAGTCCGACATGAGTAGCCATTTCGACATTGGGAGTCCCTTCTTTTTTAAGTAAACGCTCAATCGCATTCCAATCTCCTAAATCATCCCAGCCAAAATCTACTGGTAAGACATATGCTAGACTCGTTTTTTCCATTAAGGCAAAGTCTATACTCTTTTTAGGTAGTTGAGGGTAAATGTCAGGACCGTGTTTTTCAATAGGTTCAATGATTTCAGGAGCATGGATGTGCAGTTCTTTGAGTACAACACCTGCCCGAAAAATAAACATACCGCTATTCCAGCTAAAGCGTCCTGTAGATAGAAAACTTTCTGCCGTTTGACGGTCGGGCTTTTCTGTAAATCTGTTGACGTGGTAAGCTGGTATATCATTAAAGATACCAATTTTTTCACCCTGTTCAATGTAGCCATAGCCAGTTGAGGGAAAGGTGGGCTTGATACCCAGTGTGACAATTGCTGCTGTGTTTGCTGCCAGTTCCGAAGCTGCACTTAACGTGTGTGTAAATGCTTCTTGATCGGCGATCCAGTGATCGGCGGGGAAAAAGCCGATCAAAGCGTCCTCGCCATAACGCTTTTTCATTTCCAAGCTTGCCCAAGCAACTGCTGCAGCGGTGTCCCTTCCCTGTGACTCAATAAGTAAGTTGGGAGATGGTAGTTCAGGCAGTTGTTCTCGAACACCTTGTGCTATTTGACTAGAAGTTATGACCCACAGGTTGTCCCAACCATCTGTTAGAGGGAGCAACCGATCAGCAGTTGCTTGTAGAAGACTTCTAGAACCGCCGTCAAGAGTTAAGAATTGCTTGGGTCGGTTTTGGCGGCTTAAAGGCCAAAAACGTTCACCTTTACCACCAGCAAGGATGACAGAGAACAAGGATTTAGTCATTGTGTCACAAAGACTTACTGAAGAACACTACAAGTGTACTGTTACCTTTGCCACTAGCAAGATTTGTAGCTTGGTTTAACATACGTTTAGGGAGTGGTTGAGTGGGGAGAGAGTTGTGGTTAAACAAGTAGAACGTCAGGAAAATCAGGAAACATCTCAAAAAATACAACGGTTGCAATTAGGAGTGACAGCACAAAATCAAGCAAATGAAGAGCGCAACTTCATAGAGTCTGTAAGTTCCATTCCCAGCCAGCTTTACGATCGGCTAGGATTGACGATGCCTCGGTGGTTATTTTGGATACTGACAATTGTCGTAGGAATCACTTTATTGGGATTACTAATCTCGTCTTTAGCGCTTTGGACTCCGCTCTGGAGTGATATAGATCGAAGCGAGGAAGATTTAGCCATCAGTGGTAAAGATTTGCAAAAAACCCCAATGCCAGGAGATTTATGGAGTAATATCTCACAGTATCAGCTAACGCGACCGATAAATATTTTAATTTTGGGGATTCAACCAGTCTCAGGTAGTGTTGATAGCTCACCAGAAAGTTTTTCTGGTAAAAGTGAAACCATGTTGCTGGTAAGGCTCAACCCAAGCGACAAATCCCTTCGGGTGCTTTCTATCCCTAAGGATACCATGACGGCAATTCCTGAAAAAGGATTAAATAAGGTATCTGATGCTAATCCTCAAGGCGGTCCAGTTTTGGCGGCACGTGTGGTCAGTCGTACTTTAAACAATGCGCCAATTGATCGCTACATCCGCATTTCCACCAGTGGCTTGCGCCAGTTGGTAGATGAGTTGGGTGGAGTGGAAGTTTATGTTGCTAAGCCAATAGTTTATAAAGACAACTCCGGACGGCAAGTTAATTTAGTCAAAGGGTGGCAAACCCTCAACGGCGACCAAGCAGAGATTTTTGCTCGGTTCCGCGAACCAGGGTTGGGAGATCTACCAAGAGTGCAGCGACAGCAAGCACTGTTGCTGGCGTTACGTAATCGCCTCACCAGTCCCACTATAGTACCCAAATTGCCTCTATTAACCCGCGTCATGCGCAAGTACTTTGACACCAACCTAAAGGCGGAAGAAGCAATGGCATTGGTCAACTTTTCCGTCAACCTAGAGCGAGATAATTTCCAAATGACCATTTTGCCTGGTAATTTTAGCCGTTTCAGCAAAGATCCAAACAGCTATTGGTTGAATCTAACTGGGCAAACGAGTTTATTAAATGATTTTGCTGGGGTGAATGTAGCTGGTATTAAGCCAGATAACCGACCACTCCCTAGCCTCAAAATTGCTATTCAGAATGCTTCTGGGCAACCACAGCAGACTCAAAAAGTTATCAATTATCTCAAACAAAAAGGCTTTACCAAGGTTTACGTAATGTCGAATTCGCCCGATCCCCAAGGTCAGACTAAGATTATAGCGCAGAAAGGCGATCGCCAAGCAGGACAAGAATTGCAAAAAGTTTTAGGCTTAGGTCAAGTCCAAGTGTTGGCGATCGGCGATCTAGAATCTGACATCACAATCAGAATTGGTAAAGATTGGAAGTAGGTAGTTGTTAGTTGTTGGTTGTTAGTTGTTAGTAAGTGGAAAGGTGTAAAAAACACTGTATAACAAAATATAAAATTGTTAACTTTATCGTTGTGTTCTCTTTACGCTAAGGTGCAATTACGAGCCAACAGCGATTTATTCACAATTAACCACTAACAACTAACACCAACTAACAACTAACCACTAACAAAGGAAAAATTTATGAAAAAGATTTTGCTTCGCTTTTTTGCTTTGATTGTGATTTTGTGCCTTGCCTTTTTATGGATAATGCTCAATCCTAGACCAGCTTTTGCACAAGCAAAAACAATCAATTACAGTAATACCAATCTAGAGAATCGCGATTTTTCTAACGCTGATTTAGAAGGTGCAACTTTTGCTGCTGCTGAAATGCGGGGGGCAAATTTTCAACGTGCTAATTTAACTAATGCAATCCTCTCTCAGGGAGTTTTACTGAAAGCCAATTTGGAAGGGGCAAATCTGACAGGTGCTTTAATTGATCAAGTTACTTTTGATGGTGCAAACCTAAAAAATGCGATCTTCCAAGAAGCAATTATGACACGTAGCCGCTTCTACGATGCCATAATTACTGGTGCTGATTTTACCGATGCTTTGATTGACCGCTATCAAGTATCACTCATGTGCAACAAAGCTAATGGGATTAATCCAGTGACAGGTGTTTCTACAAGAGAGAGTTTAGGATGTCGTTAGTCAATGGGCATTGGGGGGCAATACGGTTCGGTTAGGGGAGAAAGGGAAAAGGGGAAATTGTAACCATTGCCCGATGCCCCTTGCCCCATTTTTTCAAAATTTGCCTGACAAACTGCTAGATTTCCGGTTAAATGTTCAAAGGATAAGCGTTTTCAGAGAGTTGTCGGGTATTGTTCGTGACAAAAGAAACACCATCTCGTTCTATTGCAGGAATTGCAGGAATTGTTGCCGTTGCAACTTTAATTAGTAAAGTCTTTGGATTAGTTCGGCAGCAAGTTCAAGCTGCTGCTTTTGGTCTAGGGCCTGCTGCCGATGCCTTTAACTATGCCTACACAATCCCTGGTTTTCTGTTGATCTTGCTAGGCGGCATTAACGGACCATTTTACAGTGCGGTCGTGAGTGTCTTAGCCAAGCGTAAACAAGAAGAAGCAGCGCCTTTGGTAGAAACAATTACGACACTTATAGGTGGAATACTGCTCATCGTCACGATTTTTTTGGTCATTTTTGCCCCTAATTTCATTGACGTGTTTGCACCTGGTTTACAGCTTAGTCACAAGGACTTAGTCAGAGGTATTGCTATCCGACAACTCCAGATTATGGCACCAATGGCAGTCTTCGCAGGACTTATTGGCATTGGCTTTGGAGTTCTCAATGCTGCTAATCAATACTGGCTACCTGCTGTCAGTCCTTTGTTTTCCAATGTTACGGTGATTATTGGTCTGGGCATTCTCTATCTGCAAGTAGGTAATAAAATTAGTGTTCCTGACGAACACTATGCTACGTTAGGTGGCATGGTTTTAGCTGGAGGTTACCTGGCTGGGGCAGTTTTGCAATGGTGGGTGCAGATTATTGCACAGGCAAAGGTTGGTTTGGGTAGATTGCGGCTACGATTTAATTTTAATCAACCAGGGGTGAGTGATGTGATTAAAATCATGCTGCCAGCCACCTTTTCCTCGGGAATGCTACAAATCAACCTTTATACCGATTTGTTCTTCGCTTCCTTGCTTCCCGCTACAGGGGTTGCTGCTGCCTTGGCAAATGCATCGTTACTTGTGCAAACCCCCTTGGGAATTATTTCCAACGTGATTTTAGTTCCCCTACTACCAATATTTGCCAGACTTGCTGCCCCAGAAAATTGGCCTGATTTAAAGTTACGTATTCGCCAAGGTCTTCTGCTTTCCGCCTTTACTATGCTGCCACTTGGTGCTTTGATGGTAGCGCTGTCTGTCCCAATTGTCAGGGTTGTGTATGAACGTGGTGCTTTCAACCGATCAGACTCTGGGCTGGTTGCTTCTCTATTAGTTGCTAACGGTATTGGGATGTTTGCCTATTTAGGGCGTGATGTCCTGGTGCGGGTATTTTATGCCTTGGGTGATGGTCAGACACCCTTTCGCATTAGTATGATCAATATCTTCCTCAACGCCTTATTAGATTACTTTTTAATCAAACCTTTTGGCGCTCCCGGTTTAGTATTGGCAACTGTGGGAGTCAATTGCTGTTCGGTACTGATGCTGTTATTTTTGCTCAACCGCAGGCTAAATGGATTGCCTTGGCAAGAGTGGAGTTTACCGATTCTGGGTTTAACTGCCGCTAGCATGGTGGGTGGTGTAGCAAGCTTTGGTACTCTTGAGGTTTCTCAACACTTGTTAGGTAACAATGGTTTGCTGATTCAGTTGTTGCAATTGTGTATTGCTGGTTTCGTTGGCTTGTGTCTTTTTGGTGCGATCGCCTCTTGGATGAAGTTACCAGAGGTGAATGTTTTTGTCTCTCGTCTGCGTCAGCGGTTTTTGAGGAGATAGCTAGTAGTCTGGCAACCCAAAAATGACGGGTGAAGGCAGGGGGAACTCGGGGCCTCCTCTGGGGATTAGGGGCAATGGGGAGTCGGGGGTGGGGAGCACTATATTGCCAACTTCATTCAAAATTCAGCAGCAAGTTCTTGAAAAGATTGCTGTTATTCCAACGGTAGGTGTTGAAGTCTCGCCGATCAACAGTTAGAATTCTCCATGTTCAAGGTGTTCTGCTAGAACGACTAGAGAAGCATCTGCCATATCCATTGGCAAATCTGCATATTTTTCCATCAGTATAACTATGCGGTCAATATGAGGGCGTTCTAAGTGGAATATTTCAAAAGCACCTTCGGACAAACTTCTTAGAAAAGTGCATTGCTCCGCGTTCCCGCCTGTGGTAAGAAGGAGGTAGCAAGTTTCTGTAACAACTGGATAGGTGGTAATTAGTGTCTCGTTAGTGGCTTCTAGAACATGCTGCGCCCTAGTATGGTAACGGTCATTTTTGTTCGCAATGGCATAGAAAAAGCCCGTATCAATGATGAGCATTTTTTTCCTGAATCATCGAGCGCAACATAGATTTATAGTTTGCAGACAGATCAGGCTCTGCTTGAACACAACCCACAAAACCACTCTGTTTCATAATCTCTAGGGGAGTTTTACGGATTGGCTGAAGTTGTTCGTGGTAAAGGTCAATTGCACGTTGAACGACTTGATGCACATCCTGGTTAGTTTGCTGCTGGATATCGGCAAGCTTTTCAGCGTATTCTTTATCTAGCTGGATATCAAAATGCCTTCATTACGACCACCTTTGACTGTTTATATACAGTATATTGTCCGCGTTAAATCGCTTAGAACAAAAGCCATAAGTTACCTCACTACCGTTAACCACTGCTATTCAGCTTGTTTGATCTTGTTCATCAAGATGGCTTCTACCTCCCCTTCAGGATCAGCAAGGTCAAAGGGATAAGGTTGATAGGCGGCATCTGGATCACGACGACTAATTAGCACTTCCAGTGCTGCCCGAAATGCTTCCTCATCATTTCTATGTTTTGAAATATACTGCTTCAATTCAGTATTCGTCATCTGGTGTAGGTTCTGTGTCATAGAACAAAGTCCCAAATTCCATCTTCTTTTATTATCAGCGCAATTTCGTCAGTCACTCCAGCCTGGATATAGAGCCTTTTCAACTTGTGATCATAGCGAAAAACCTGAATTGGTTGGTACAGATTGGAAAGTAACTGACAAAGGAATATCGCTGTGTTCGACTGTTTCTGTGTTGGCAAGTTGTAATTCTTGGAGATAGACCAAATGTAGCATATCAGAAGTTGATGCTCCCATTTACTGACCAAAAGCTCACCCTGCTGAGGCTTGTGTCTTTTTAGTGCGAATTTACCAGACGTGAATGTTTTTGTCTCTCGTCTACGTCAGCGCTTTTTGAATAGATAAAAGTTGTTCTGATGTATTAACAGGTCAATAAACGTTGACAGGTAGCTTATATTTCCCTGGCAATAAGTAGTTTTATTGGGTGCTAAAAATTACATTTATGCTAGCTTGTTCTTAGATAGTTAATTTTTAGCAACTTAGCATGAACCGCTTCAATCGGCGATTACACAACTTATCGATGTTAATCAATGACTTATTTCATCAAATAGGAATGATCATTAAAGAAATAAGTAATTCAACGGAGTACCTTTTAGACTCTTTTCCCGTTCCAATGTGTGACAACATCCGGATTTTTCAAGTCCGGTTGATACAGTCAGAAGAATACAGAGGTTATATTGCATCGAAAAAACGCTACTTCTACGGAGTCAGAGTCCAGTTAATGAGTACTAAA
>Ga0116229_10015124_pt1 | contig 10589 bp, 10 predicted proteins | sample S1TSphgellanicum_3_FD_87313 | JGI IMG/M metagenome (GOLD analysis project Ga0116229, IMG submission 87313) | Host-associated microbial communities from peat moss isolated from Minnesota, USA - S1T2_Fc - Sphagnum magellanicum MG | ecosystem: Host-associated > Plants > Peat moss > Unclassified...
AAAAACAAAAAAAAAAAAAAAAAAAAAAAAAAAAAAAAAAAAAAAAAAAAAAAAAAAAAAAAAAAAAAAAAAAAAAAAAAAAAACCCTTTATGTTTTCATATGGTTTTCAATAATTCATCATTATTTATGTCAATGTCAAATTTTGATTTGAATTAAAATACTTATTATGGACATGAAAAGACACATGTTAATTTGTTTTTTCATATCCATGTTGATGATGGGTAGGGAAAATGAGTGAGGTAACTATCGGGAAAATTAATAAGACAGGAGGTAAAAAAATTATTAAGAAAAAATCGAGATAGTTAAGCTTGGAAACAAAGTAATTCTCTTTGTAAATTGTCCATGGATAACTAACTCTACGATGATAAGAATCGTCCAAGCATGATGACCATACCGTAGATTCAAACAAATAAATCATCCATATATCAATTAGTTCCTTGAAACATGTTTGTCACTGAAATTAACTAAGGTTCAAAAAAACACTATTTCTAAAATATTCTCAACTATTCTTTAGTTTCCTCATTCACTAAAATTTTGGTTTTTTTGAATTTTTTTTTTTTGGGTTTTTGTTTTGGTGGAAAATTTCAACAGTTGTGGAAAATAATTAGTGTCAAAACTGCCTGGCAAGGTACTAGGGTTTAGGGTTTATGATGGTACTTACTGAGCACTAGTGGTGGAGTTACTCTAAATTAAAAGTGGGGTTTTCCTCACAAAAAATTTCTGTGTTTTGTCTCTCTGAGGGAAAGTAAAAGAAGAGTGAGGGAGGAAAAGACAAGACAGACCACTAACTAGTGTGAGAGCTTCATCATCATCTCTCCCAACCCAACCCCCTTTGCAGATGGATCTCTGCTGAAAGGATATATCATTATATATATGGAATATATCCTCTTGCAGTAGCAACAGCAGCAGCAAGTGGGATTTTTGCAGAACCAACTCTCTTTCTTTCTTGTACCCTACAACCCTTCTTCTTCCACAAACCTCCTTTTTAACTTTCCTTTTGTTGTTAGCTTTTGTGTGTCTATGTGTGTTTTTGTTTTTTTTTTCTCTCTCTTTTTGTTTTGTTTTTTCTGGGTTTTGTCTGGTTTGGTTTCTTTTGTGGATTTGAGAGGAAGAAGTAGTAGATGAGAAGAAGAAGAAGAAGAAGAAGAAGAAGAAAGAAAAAGAACAATTCTTTTCAAGAGGCTATAGTGGAGTGGCTGCTGCTGTTGCAGCAGGTTATATGATGATACAAGACGACAAAAGTTTTGATCTTCCCTGTCAAGGAAAAAAGGCAAAGAAGCTTTTTCTTGTTGAAACCTCCAAGTGTCACCAAGCCTTTTCTTCTTGACCCTCCTTGCAATGTAGAACAAGAATCAGCCGGTCTTCTTTCAGTTTCTGGAAGCTGATCAAGTTGTAGAGAAAAGGACAACAAACATATGGAACAAAAAAGGATTGCAACTCTCCCTCCCCCCTGGTGATGTTGATGAGGCACTTGTCTGACCCCCCCCTTCCCACCCCCCCAATCCCGGGCCTCAAGATGATGATGATGATATATAAGCTCTGGTCTTATGTGGTGAGGCCATCTCTCCTTCTCTCTCTCTCTCTCTCTCCAGTGAGTCAGCAACTGCCGAAGTATCTGAGCTCAACAAATTCTAGTTCTCACCTGAGGCACAAAAGCTTGAGATTCGCAGGAGTGCTTCAAGGGTTTCTTGTAAAACTGGGAGGGAAAATGGGGGCTCTCAAATGGTGATTGACAAGCTTGTGGGTTTGTCTCCAGAATGCAATCTGTTATTCATTTAGTGATTTAGGAGTGAGGGGAAGAAGAAGGGAAGGGAAGGGAAGGGAAGGGAAGGGAAGGGAAGGTGAGAAATGGAGAGATGGTATGATGAGAGGATGATGAGGAAGGCAAGCAAGAACCTTGATGAATTGTTGGGCAGAGGGGAGCTGGTGAAAATGATGGAGGAGTATACAGTGCCGATGCTGGTGGAAATGACAGAAAGGAAGTTGATTGGGGTGCTGGAGAGCAAGCAACTGGGCTTTCTTGACTACTCCTGCATTGCCACTGCTGTATGGTCAGAGAAAAAATTCCTTTCTCATCAACAACATACAAAGCAACGCGCACCTCGCATGCTCTTTTCTCGAGGTTTTTTTCCCCCCAAAGCTTTGAACAACACTATTGAAGACTAGCTCATCTGCAACTCATCTGTGCACCATTTTGGTTCGAACTTGCATTAACTGTCCTCTTTTTGGGTTTGTGTGAACGATCTCATCTTGAACTCTCACTTGTAAATTGTTTGAGATTGCCGATTTTTTTTTAAGAAGGGGGTTTTTGGTTTTTGTTTTCAGGTTTCTTTGTTTTAAAGCTGTGTGTTTTGAGGATTGCACTTTGTTTGTGAGAGTTTTTGAATCCAGAAGATGATGATGATGATGATGATGATGATGATTTTATTTTATTATTTTATTTTTTGATTTACAAACTTTGATTCTCTTTCTTGGAGGTATGCCTGCTTTCAAGAGTTTGCATTGAGCTCAAGATCATTTTCTGTTGTTGAAAGGTGCCTCTTTCCATGTGCTTCTTCCTTCCTGTCAAGCTTCTATTTTTTGGTCTTTTTCTTTTTATCCCCCTTTACAAACAAGCTCACAAAAGTTGTCTCCAGCAAGTTTTTTTCCCAGCTCTTGGTTCAATGGTTCAGCGTTCGCTAGGCTCTACTTGCAAGCCCTCCTCCTTTCAACAAGAAGAATTATTTCAGGCTTCAATATTTTTGGACCTTCTTTGTGTTTCAAAGAAACAGAATTTCAAGAACGCTACAAACCATGTCCATCTCTGTGGGTTTACCTGAATTGTGCTTTACTATAGAAAGTCATACTTACCCCTTTTTTCTCATCGTAATAACAATTTTATTTCAAGGGAATAAATAGCTTTAGAAATTATGGGAGTACATTAGAGCTCATGGACAGACTGAAAAATCATGGTGAATCAGAAAGGCAGAAAACCCACCTGTGTTTTTATGGACCCGTTTCCTTTCAGATCTAGAGATCTGATCTGCACATTTTATTTTTATTAAATTTTATTTTTTGGGGCTGGTTATCTGACCTCATGTATTAAAGCCAAGCTGTAAATATTGGGATGCTGCAACAGTGAGTTTCCATTGCAATATTTGAGTATTGTGTCACTAAAACGGATCTTGAGATCTGAAAGTTGTGAAAGAGAAAATGCTACGGATCACCAAAATGGGGACCAAGAAAGTAGGCAGTCAACATTTGATTTGTAGATGTGGCAATTATGTGTAGTGCTTTTTTGTGCAGTCGAGTAAACATTGCATCGAAAAATTGAGAAATTAGAGGAGATTGAGTGAAGAAAGGAACATGTTTTCTGTACCAATGAATGGGGTCATATATGAAAGAGATATAATGGTTTTGGAGAAACAGAAAATTCTAAAGCAATCTCTTTGTATTTCTGAATGGCAGGATCAAAGCAGAAAAAGACAAAACACATGGAGGAAGGAAGCTTTAGAACAACAGATATGGATGAAGCACTATGGAGCTTACTGCCTGAGCATCTGTTGGACCGAATCTTGGCATGTTTGCCTCTTCCAAACCTTCTTTGTATGCGGCCTGTCTGTAAGAGATGGAGCAGTCTGCTCACCACCCAGACTTTCCTGGAGATTTGCACCAAAGTTCCACAAAAGCCTTCACTCTTAGCTGTGTTTGAAAAGGGGGAGCATGGGGTGCTCACAAAAGGATGCTACACATTTTGCCCCAAATCGGAGAAATGGTTCCCCATGACCATGAACTCGCTACCTTTCAAAGAAGGTGATCAGATGGTGACATCCCAAGGCCTCCTATGCTATGTGCCACAAAAAGATGGTGAGAATGAAGATTTGCTAGTTGTGTGTAATCCACTCACAAAAGCATGGAGGTTGATCCCGCTTTCCAAGAGCATCCAAATGTTGTTCCTGTTGGCAATGGCAGTTGACCAAACAACACATGCATACAAGGTCATAGTAACAGGAGTAACAGAGAAGCTTGACGGGCAGCAACTTGATGCGTATTGCCTCATTACTCAAGTCTATGATTCAATCACTGAGACATGGCAAATTTCTGGAGAGCTGCCCCCAGGTCGTCTCTTCCCATTGCACTCGGTCTGGTGTGATGGCTTCCTGTATGGATGGTGTGGCAAGGCAGATCAGATATGGATCTATGACATCAACCATGGCTCATGGAAAGGTGTCAGATTACAGCTCCCTGAGCATGTCATGAACTCAGATGTGCATCTTGTTGAATGCCAAGGCAAAGTCTTGTTGGTGACAGAAACAGCAGGATACTCAGGAAGTTGGCCTCAGATTTGGGACCTTGAACTTTCTACTATGGCTTGCACCCAGATTGCTCAAGCACCTAAACACCTTTCTCACTCTTTTTTCGAAAATGTATGCGAGTTTCAGTGTGTTGGTTACAATGATGCCATTTGTTTTATTGCTCATGAGATTCCAGATGTTTTGATGTACCAACCCACGAAGAAGAAATGGCGGTGGATGCCAAGATGCCCCAAATTCTCTGGCTGGCATCCTTATGGCTTCATGGGAATGTCTTTAGAACTCCGAGCAGACATTGCAGTGTAGTAGTAGGGCCTTCCTCAAAACAGAGTGATCTGAATATCTTTCACACAACCCAAATTGTCAGTTATCCCTGCCAGCTACAGATAGAATCCACCTATGAGGCCCAGGTTTGGTGAGGGGGAGGTTTTTGTTTCTTCAAAAGCTAGAAAGGAATTTTCAATTTTTTAATCTTTTTTCTATTCAATTAAGAAATCAGCTCTTACAGAAATACACCGTCTGCAAAGGTTTCCAATTTTGAGTGTCGCTGAATAAAATGATGGGTGTACTTTTAACATAGATATATGCTCACAAATGCTCTGTGCTGACAACAAGTGTATGTACATTTTTGGGCAAAGTGGAGAGCAACCTTTTCATCTTTCAAACTCTGTAAAACTCTTGCTTTTTGTAATCCTCCTGCTGGTGAGCATTTTGGGATATCATACCCAGGCCTCCAGATTGGTCTGAAAACAGTTACAGTAGTTGGCACTTAAGAGTAGCACAAATTTTCATAACATGGAAAGGCTTTGATGGAGCACACATGCCTCAAATTTTGACCACCGGTTGAACTCCTGCATCAAACTTGTTAGAACTACAGCACAACAGAAACTCCAAAACAAACTGCACCATGTACAAGCCAATCATGCCTTAGTCATACTTCAAGACCATTTTTTGCCCAGCATCTGTTTTCCAAAGATGAAACTTTGTTTCAAACAGTTCCAACTGGGGAATGTAACTGGAAAAAGAAAGGACACTGTTGTGCAGGAAGCCGGCACAGCGGTACTGACCTTTCTGCTTTATTAGTTTGCTGGTGTACCCTGCAGTACTTCATATATTCGCAAGTTCCATCATATAGGAACTACCAAGTATCATAAAAACTTGCAGAGATATATGAATCTGATATTTGTCTGAACCTTGTCTGCAGGATGTGAAAGGGTAGAAACCCCTGCAAATTGTACAATCAATTTAGGCTTCAGGTTCAAAAAAACACTGGATGTGGCAAAAACAACCAAAAGTACGTTTGAGGATGGCAGCTGCTTGATCAAGGTCATCCTCACCTGCATGTTTCATCACTGACCCTACGACACTGAAAAATTCCCTTCCCTGTGAAGGCGGTAGCTCCCTACATACACAAGAGTGTAGGGAGCTGTCATTGTGCATGGCACATACCCACTTGCATTGAATATCTACAATTATCTTTTGATAATTTCATAGCTGAAGATACAACAAACCCTCTTATTCAGTACTGTGTAAATTCTAAAGATCCATGCAAAATTCCATGAGAATAGCTGATGCACGTCGTCGAGTCCTGGGTGTTACTTTCCATTTCTCAACTAGGACCTTCTTGAGGGCATTGCAAGAGGTGATGACAGTGGCCACTCCCACTGCTGTTACACCTGGACAATACACCATGTGACATGACTCCAGCTTCTTACACTTGTTCACCAATAGGCTTAACCCTACATCTGTGATTCGCCGACAATGTGATAGCACCACTTCCTTCAGCAATGGACATCCCTTCCCAAGTGCCACCAGTCCCATATCTCCCACATTCTGCACTCATTATTTAAACTGAACTTCAGTCCCAGATCTCTAGAAGTCTGCACAGTTTATCTACTGCACTGTTTATTTACTGATGAAGCATCCACGTAAAGAGGTCTAACTCTGATGGCAAAAAGATAGGATAAGTATTTTATTGAAGACTAGTTCTCAAATGGGTCTTCAGCTAAAAATAACTTCATCACTGGCTCAGAAGGACTTTTGGTGAGAACTTTTGACCACTTGTACTAGAGGACTTGACCAGTAACACTAGAGAACTTGACCTGCTACCTAATCCTGCAACCTCCCACTCTGAAGATAAAGCCAAAGCTAGATAGTCCTAATAGTATGGATGATTATTGTCGTAAGGTTACGAAGGCTCTCTAATGGCTCAATGGACTCCCAAATAGAATTAAACAGGAATTTTCCTACAGCTGAAGTCATCAGAGGATTTTGAGGTTGAATTGCAGTAGAAATGAAACCAAAGAGATTTAGAGATCAATTTAGGATGTGTAAGTTTTTGCTTTGCTGATTTGCTCCAACTTTAGCCCAGAAAATGCTACTGAATCTCAGGCAACTAACCTGACAGACACTGACGTCCAAGTGAAGGAGAAGAGGACATCCTTGTGCTATGGCAGAAAGGCCACTGTCTCCCACCCGATGACACCCACTCACATTGATCTGCTTCAGTTGGTGACACACTTGCCCTACTGCTATAAGTGCATCATCTCCTATCCTGTAAAACAGTGGTGTAAAATCATGATACTCGCCCTTGTTATGAAGTACACAATCATTTCACATTATTTGGTCCCTCCTGAGATCCCAAACTGAATCTCCATTTCTTCTTAAGTATGACTAACATAGACATCTAAAGCCACTCAATATATCAATCCACCTGTTCAGGCTAAGTCAGTGTTCAGGTCAAGACAACTTTTAAGACTGGAGGTTGCCTAAAGAATCACAAGAGTTCCAGAGTATCATGGAATCAAAGCACAATTAATTAGAGGATGTAAACCTGTCACAGAAACGGAGACTGAGGTCTATCATCTGTTTGCAGTGTGTACCAATTGCCACTATACCCTTGTCTCCAACCTGCACAAAAGAGGAGATAGTGTAAGTGAATGACAGAAGTTAGTTTGTTATATGAAAGGAAGCATAGCTTGACTTACCCCAGTGGGTCCACACAGTACAGCAGTAACCAGGTCAGGCCCTCAGTGCCCAGAGGGTGTAGAGAACACATTCTCATTCAGGTACAAGATAATTATCTCCCCCTCCCTAGTTTGAGGACCTTGCATTCTCCAGCCCCTTGCAAGAGAACAGGGTCACAAAAGGGAAGAAATAAGGGAGGTAAAAGAGTTGCCTTATAACAGCGGCGCACGTGGAGCCGACGGAGAAGGGGACAGCCAAGGGCTATGCTACCCACACCTACGTCGCCGATCCCTGCGCAGTCCACCAAGTGCAGGGCCCGGAGGAGAGGACAGCCAGCACCTACTTCGACAAGCCCTTCATCTCCAATCTTTTGGCAGTATTTCACAACAAGCTCTACCAGTTTCCTGCAAACCCGAATGAAATAGCAAGCCCATTTCCTGTCAGAAATAACTCTACAGAGCTATGAAAGCTTCAGGAAATCACTGAGATCTCTACCAGCAGGAATGGGAGCTTTGAACATGAATAAGAACTGTGGGTTCTGCAGACTTTGAGAACCTCAGTGGGTGCTTTCACAATATCAATAGGAGAAACAATAGGGAACTAAGGATCTTGAAAATCATTTCAACAAGTAGCCCATTGTCGATCTCAATCGGAATGTCAACATCACATTGCACATTTATTTAACGTGGATGCCTGGATGCCTTTAGGATGTCTTCCAGTTTTGTGACTTGATGCCCACATTCTGCTTGCATGATTGAACTTATGCCAATACTCAAGGACCTCAATTTTTTGCTTACCGACAAGAACGGCCAATGGCTTGGAGGCCAGCAGTACCAATATTATGGCACCCATTGATTTCCAGCACTGTAAGCTCAGGGCAGCCACTTGCTATAGCTGCCAAACTGCGGTCACTAACATAATATGAATCGCTCAGTGTCACTGCTCTCAGCCGTTTGCATCCCCCACCTATAGCCACCAACCCACTGCACCAGAATTCCACAAGTGGAGATGTCAAAATAGCAGGGTTTATGTCCTTTTAATTTCAACACATTGTAGTAGGATGGCAGCAAGGACCTAATTTATGTGGAATTACAACAAGCTGGATAGAGCAGGACAAAGGATGCTATACAAGGAACCATGGTGCATCTGCATCCACAACACCTTCTGTGCACTATGGTGGGATCTGTGTTGCTTTTTGCTGCATAATAACATGACAAGTGGAGAGACTAGTTACCTCTCAGTAAATTTCTGAAAGCTGAATAAGGCCATTGTCTCCAAAGAAAGGCAGGATTGGCCCACAACAAGCAAGGCCTCATCAGTGACATTTATGCACTTCAATTGGAGTGAATTTAATCTAGGGCAGCCTTCAGCAATGGCCGTAACACCAGCTGTGCGGATACTCTCAGACTCCAAATATAGTTTTTCAAGAATTTGACAGTTTGCCCCTACTGATTGTAAGGCAACATCTGTCACCCTTGCACATGATGCAATTCCAAGTGATTTCAGAGTTTTGCCACACCCTTCTGCAACTGCAACTATTCCTTCATCACCTAAACCTTCACAGAACTTTAGATTGAGCTCTTCCAAATGTTTTGATGACTCTCCAACTGCTCGTAATCCACAGTCACCCACATAACAGCCCTACAAATTCCATGCCCACATTTCCCATCAGATATCCCATGTGCATTGCTTTTACAACAGTCCACAAATATATCCATTGACCAACACAGTACGATTATGAGTCAGGGTAGACAGAAGAACAAGGTAGAACACACAAACAACATCCCTGCCATTCATGATGACAGTTGGTTGAGGAGTGCTCTGTTACAACTTGGACACTTGAGAACACTGAAAAACATTCTTTGGGATTTCAATGGCAAGATCTCCCAAAAGTGGTTCTTAGGAATCTGCAGGGTAGACATACATGGGAGGGAGAAGCACCTACCTGCATATCAAGAACTCTCAAGCCACTGCAAGCTTGCACAAGGGTGACAAGGCCACAGCTTGAGATGGCGGAACACCAAATGAGGCACAGTTTCTCCAACCGGGGGCAACCCTCTGCCAGAACTTGCAATCCTGTGTCTGAGAAACCTGTATCCCATAAACTGTTGAGTCCTAAATCCAGTCCTTCTGTTTCACTGCCCAATACGATTGCACTTCGCCGCCTTCGTTTCCTTGCTGATGTGGTGCCTTCATCCTTTCCCATCCTCCATATTAAAAAATAGAATTTGCATCTTTCATTCTTCCCACAGAGTGACTAACAACTTCACACTTACTACCAATTACTACCACCATTGAATTTTTTTGGCAACAATTCCATATCTTGAATATAACACAACATCTATGATTCTTCCCTGGCACATAAAAGCACATCACATTGCTGCTTTCTCTCTCATTATAGAAAAGCGTCTTTAGAGCCAATACCCTTTATCCCTTCCAGTTACTGCTTGGATATGTTTTCACTGTTTCGACATCCAAAGATATTGTGCCACCCCCCATATATACCATGGAAAGCATGTCCACTTTTACTTGAGCAAATTGTGAAATGTGCTACTATATTATACATTCGTATATACATACAGTTCAGAAACAGGAATAGCTTGACAAGCTTCGAAATTGAGAAACATATACTAAGGTATTACAAGAAACCCTAAAAACCTTCAAGGAAGGAAAAACAACTCCTCTCCGGAATCAAAACAAAAGAATTTTGGAGCCATTTATTGCGACTGAAGTTATCAGTGATTGATGTTGATGAGCTTCTTCTTCTTCTTGTGCTTCCGATTTGGAGTTGTTTCTAAGGGCAGGTCTTTTTTCTCAAACACCAGAAATGAATGCAGTAGCGGTTTTTGTTAGGATTTTCGTGTACTTACAAGAGGGCGTCGGATGAGACATTGGCGAGGAGCAAGCCTGGGGTGGTGGTGGTGCTGCATTGGCACTTTGAGCTTCTCATCCACACAGACTTGTCGCAGATCTGTGTATCTTTGTACTATTTTGGCCAAGCACTTGTCCGGGTGTCCTGTCGCTCCCAGTGTAATCGTCTGCCTGCTTGCACTCTCCAGCCTGCGCCATCTGTGACAAACCAGCGCACAAGCAGCTCGGTTTGCTCCCACTCTTCCCATGATCTCCATCACCGCCTCGTCTGGCAACACCTTGTTTATCACGTCTTCTCCTCCCCTCATCCTGATTCTCCACCTGCCGCCTTCCCCAGCTTTCTCCTAATTTTCCATCAACCTCCTGCAGATAGATAGATAGATCTCTTTCCTATCTCTGCTGTGCTGCTCCAAAACAGGAGCGAACAGCTCCTTCTTCTTCTTCTTCTTCTTCTTCTT
>Ga0116229_10015125_pt1 | contig 10588 bp, 12 predicted proteins | sample S1TSphgellanicum_3_FD_87313 | JGI IMG/M metagenome (GOLD analysis project Ga0116229, IMG submission 87313) | Host-associated microbial communities from peat moss isolated from Minnesota, USA - S1T2_Fc - Sphagnum magellanicum MG | ecosystem: Host-associated > Plants > Peat moss > Unclassified...
GATGGCGCGGATCCATGTTGGCCTGGATCTTGAAGATGAACGCCGAGAAGCGTTCGTCGGTCGGGTTGACCGGGTTGTGCTCGGCGTCCATGCGCGGCGCGGGCGAGGGCCCCATGCGCACGAAGCGGTCGAGGAAGAGTTCGACGCCGAAGTTCGTCATCGCGCTACCGAAGAACACGGGCGAGACGTCGCCGCGCAGCATCGCGGCCGGATCGAACGCGGCGCCCGCGCCCTCGAGCAACTCGATGCCGTCGATGAATTCGCGATAGGTGCCCTCGTCGACGAGCGCGCGGATGCGGTCGTCGTGCACGCCGGCGACCGACACCGGTGCGCGCTTCGCGCCGTGTTCGGTGCGTTCGAACACGTGCAGCTCGTGCGTCTCGCGATCGTACACGCCGCGGAACGTCTCGCCGCTGCCCAAGGGCCAGTTGATCGGGTAGGCACCGATGCCGAGCACGTTCTCGAGTTCGTCGAGCAATTCGAGCGGATCGCGGCTCGGCCGATCCATCTTGTTGACGAAGGTGAAGAGCGGGATGCGGCGCGCGCGGCAGATCGCGAAAAGCTTGCGCGTTTGCGGCTCCACGCCCTTGGCGGCGTCGATCAGCATGACGGCGCTATCGGCCGCGAGCAGCGTGCGGTACGTGTCCTCGCCGAAGTCTTGGTGACCGGGGGTATCGAGGAGATTGATCGTCCGACCGTGATAGGGGAACTGCAGGACCGTCGATGTGATCGAGATGCCCCGTTCCCGTTCCAGTTCCATCCAGTCGGACGTCGCCGCGCGAGCGCGACGCCGTGCCGCGACTTGACCCGCGGTAACGATCGCTCCACCGTAGAGCAAGAGCTTTTCGGTCAGCGTCGTCTTGCCGGCGTCCGGGTGCGAGATGATCGCAAACGTCCGCCGGTTCTCGACCTCGGCGCGTAAATCCATGACAGAACGAAATTCGACGGCGCTCCGGAGGTCCTTTGCGATCCTCGCGCTCTTCTCGGCGGCCTTCTTCTGGGGCGGCAACGCGATCGCGTCCAAAATCCTCTATCGCCCCGACGGCGGGCACTTCGACGCGTTCTCGCTGGTCGTCGCGCGGGCGATCTGGTCGCTCCCGCTCTTTCTCGTGCTCGCCTGGTTCGCACGCCCCGGCCGCTCGCCCACGCGGGCCGACGCATGGCGGCTGATCGCGACCGGCGTCTGCTTCGGCCCCGGCGCCTGCGGCTTCATGGCGCTTGCGGCGCAATACACGAGCGGCGCGCACGTGGTGATGCTGATGAGCCTCTCGCCGCCGTTCACGGCGATCGTGAGCGCGTTCGTGCTGCGCGAGCGGGTCGATGCGGCGCGCGTCGCGGCCCTTGCGGTCGGGATCGCGGGCGCGGCGCTGCTCTCGTTCACGAACTCGGCGAGCGGCTCGACCGTGACCGGCGACCTCTTCGAAGTCGTGCAGATGGTGTTCTTTTCACTGATGTTCGTGTTCACGCGCGGGCTCGGCACGCGCTACTCGCCGTTCTTCGTCAGCGGCACCTACGGCACGATCGGCATGCTGCTGCTCGTCGCCGGCGGCCTCGCGGCGGGCCGAATCGCGCCGTACGCGCTGCAGCCGTTTGCTTCCGGCGGCAGCACGCTATGGTGGTTCTTCGGCGAGATCGTGATCGGGCTCTCGATCTACGGGCAGACGGCGCAATCGTACGCGCTGCGCACGCTCGGCGCGGGCATCACGAGCCTGATCAGCGCGTACGGCACGCTGATCGTCGGCGTGATCGGCGCGGTGATCTTGCTCGGCGAACGGCTCTCCGTGGCCGGCTGGGCCGCCGCCGCGCTGCTCGCGATTGCGCTCGCGCTGGGCCTCGCGCCCGCACGCGCCGCGGCGCCGGGAGGCATGCCCGCGCAGGTCGTATCGTAGCCCCATGGTGTGGGTCGAAGCGCGCGCATTCGGCATACCGCTCGCGGCAATGACCGCTACGGTGGCGTTTTTCTTCGTAGCGCATCGATTGCACATGGAGGCCGGCGGCGCGATCTTCTTCGCGATGGTGATCATCGCCACGGTCTGGGTCGGCGGCACGATCTGGTCCAACGATCTCGACCGCGGTCGCAAAGCGCGCATTGCGCCGATCGTGTTCAGGACGATCGGCATCGGCGGTGGCGCCTTGGGGGCGATCTTCCAATTGTGGAATGTCGCGGCGCAGCAGCATTCGCGTCAGGACGCGATCTCGCTGCTCGTCGGCGCCGCCATAGCGCTACTGATCATCGCGATGCTCCTGCGCAATCTCTTCGCACGCAGGGCAGGACGCGCGACGCGCTGAGCGCATGACCCCCTCATGATCGTCGAAGAACGCGTATACACGGTGCAGGTCGGCAAGACCAAAGAATGGCTCGATTTCTACGAGCAGTACGGGTGGCCGGTGCAGCAGCGCCATCTCGGACCGTGCATCGGCTTCTTCGTGTCGGAGATCGGGACGCTCAATCAGGTCGTCCACCTGTGGTCGTACGACGACCTCGCGCACCGCGAGCGGGCGCGCGCGACGATGATGCAGGATCCCGATTGGGCCGTCTTCGTGAAGGGCACGCCGCACGTCGTGCTCTCGCAGGAATCGCGCATCCTCAAACCCGTTTCGTTCTCGCCGCTGAAGTAGCGTGTCAGTAGCGCCGGATCTCCACGGTCGTGCCGCTCCGCGCGACGAGCGTCAAGCGCCCGTCGACGCGATAGAGCGCGGACTCCGGCGGAACGCGCAGGCGATCGTCGCCGCGGCGCACGAGCACGTCGTGCGCGCGTACCTGGAGCGTGCACTCGCCCGCTGTCAGCATGGTGCCCGGCGGAATGCGCTGGCGTGCGCTCGGGAGTTTCGCACGTAGGTCCGCCAGCGGACCGCTGATGCGCGACTGCTCGTCGAAGCACAGCGGCAACGCCGAGAGCACCCACGGACCCTGCGCCGAGAACGCCTCGCTCGTCGCTCGCGGCTCCGGCCGCGCAGGCGACTCGACCGTCGGCGTGCCGGTCGCCTGCGCCGATACGCGCAGGTTCGGCGGCGCGAGCCGGTGCGCAAAGACGATACTGCCCAACACCACCACGATCAGCGTCGCCAGCAGATAATAGCGCGTCACGGCAAGACGGCTTTCCGGCGAGCGCGAACGTCAGCCCTTCGCTCAAGGAGCAACCCTGTGACCACTCGCATCGAATCGCCCGCGCATCCCGCAACACCCGCGCACCAGCCGCTCGCGGCCGTATAACGACGTTGCTCGAAGCGCTGGTCGATCACGACGTCGAGCTCGGTGACGTTGCCCTCGGCAACGGCATCGTGCCCAACGTCGTGCAGCGCGTCACGATCTACGGCCGGCCGCGCGACGACGGCGCGAACGTCGTCTTCGCGCCGCACGCGCTGACCGGCTCGTCGCGCGTCACCGAATGGTGGCGCGGGATCGCGGGGCCGGGCGCGCTCTTCGACCCCGAGCGCTGGTGCATCATCGGCATCAACGTCCTCGGCGGCTGCTACGGCTCGACGGGGCCGCGCTCGATCGCCCCCGACGGCCGCCCGTGGGGGCCGCGCTTCCCGGTCGTCACGGTCGAGGAGATGGTCGACGTGCAGCGGCGCGCGCTCGCCCAACTCGGAATCGAACGGCTCGCGATCGTGATCGGCGGATCGCTCGGCGGCTCGCAAGCGCTGGCCTGGGCGCGATGTCACGGCGCGGCGGTCGGGCACGCGATCGTCATCGGCGCGCACGATCACCTGCGCGCGCAGGCGATCGCGCAAAACGGGCTCGCGCGCGATGCGATCGCCCTCGATCCGGCGTTTCGCGACGGCTGGTACGAGGAAGAGCCGGTCGCGGGCCTCGCGCTCGCGCGCGCCATCGCCATGCTCACCTACAAGAGCGAAGGGCTCTTCGAGCAGCGCTTCGCGAACCGGCCCGACCGCAGCGGCGGCGATCCGGCGCGCCTGCTCACCGATCGCTTCGACGTCGACGGCTACCTCGCGTATCAAGGCACCCGGTTCGCCGAACGGATGGACGCCAACACCTATCGCATCCTGACCCGCGCGATGGATCTCTTCGATCTGCGCGACGCCATCGCGCCGCCCGGGCCGACGCGCCTGACCTTCGTCGGCATCACCGGCGATCAGCTCTACTATCCCGAGCACATCGAAGCGGCCGCCGAACGCTGGTCGGCCGGCGGCTGGAACGCGACGTTCCGCCTCTTACCGAGCGACCACGGTCACGATGCCTTCCTCGCCGAGACCACCCGCCTCGGCGCGCTGCTCGCCGACCTGATCTAAGCGGCGTTCTCGTCGGCCTCGCCGGCTGCGACGGCCGGGGGCGCGAGTTCCATGCGAGCACGCGCGATCTTCGCATCGGCCGCACCGTAGTAGATGTCGAACGCGCGATCGCCGACGACGTCGATGCCGGTCGGGAACACGACGTTGTTCACGACGCCGTGCAACTCGTCGGCGCTCTGCGGCGCGAGGACCGGCGCGCTCGAACGATAGCGGACGATGTGCGGCTGCTCGATGTCGTGGATCACGATGCCGGCGCTGTACGTCATCGCATAGCGGCCGTCGGCGACCTCGGATGCGTCGACGGCGTGATAGAGCGAGAACCAGCCCTCGGCGATGCGCACCGGCGGCGTTCCCCCGCCCGTCTTGAGCCGGCCCCAGGCGCCGTCGGGGGCGAGCACGATCGTGCTCTCCGTCGGAAGCAGCAGATTGTGGATGTCGGCGAGCACGGCGTCGAGCGGCACGTACGCGATGCACGTACACTCGCGCTCGGCCGCCGGCATCGCGAGCAGCATCGGCACCGCGGCGTGACCGTCGCTCGAGGAGATCTTCTTCATCGGCCGGTGGTAGAACGCGAGCGACCGCACCCCGGCCGGCGAGATCACGGGCTCGGGGAAGAACACGCCGTCTTTGTCGTCGCCGGCCGGCAGACGATGCGTCTGAAAGTCGACCGGGCCGAGCCGCGTCCAATCATAGCCGTCGGTGGAGAGCGCGACGACGATGCGCGGTCCATCCGGGCCAAACGCCGTGTATGCCATCACGTACCGGTCGAGGACGGGCACGAACGTGACGCGCGGATCCTCGCAGCCCATGCCGCCGGGCTCGGTGCGTAATTCATACGGCTCGGTCGGTTCGAGCGCATACCCGAGCCGCTGAAACGTCACCCGATCGGCGGACGCATGCCCGAGCGCGAGACCCACGCGCGAGACGTTGCCGCGCGCGACGCAGCGCGGATAGAGCAGCAAGGCCCCGTCGCGCGTGCGGGCGCACGCCGGGTTGAGCACGCCTTCGATCTCGTTCGGATCGCCGTCGGGCTGCAAGACGATCCCCTTGCGTTGCACCGTCGCGTCGAATCGCGCCAGTGCCGTCGTGATTGCCATTCGCTTCTCTTTACGGCCGGAATGTTCGGATGGATGCGGTCAGCGCAGGGTCGTCGAGGCGATCGATTCGCCCGACGGTGTCACGACGTCGACGTTGGAGCCCGGCCGATAGGCGATGTTCGGAACGAGCCACATCGTATACGTTCGGTAGGGAGCCGCCGGTTCTCCACCGTCGAGCGGCGCGCGTTCGAAGGCCACGATCCGAACCCGATCCGCATTTGCCCGGATCGACTCGATGAGCTGCACGTACCCCGTTTCCCGATGCGGCCCCATGAGCAAGACGACGACGAATTCGTGGCGGAAATCGGCGACATCGGGCAATCCGAGAGCATCGGTCTCCTTGCGATCCCGCATGACCAGCACTTGGTTCGGTCCGGTGACGGTGGTAATTCCGGTCCGAACCTGGTTCACGCGAACCTCGCGGCAGCCCGCCAATGCGACGAGCGCGACGAGGAGCAACAGCAAGCGCCGCATCGAAAAGCGCACTTCAACGCCGCAATCGAGGGAACCCGGCCGAACCGGCGGAACGGCCGGACCACGTATGTCGTTGCAGGCGGCACCGCCGCCGGGTACGCTCCGAGGGATGGTTCTTTCCCGATGAGTTCGACGCTCTCGCGCGTCGACGGCACGGCGCTGCCGCTGGCCGCGAGCGGTCCGCGCGCGACGCTCAACGACTACTACGAGCTGACCAAGCCCCGCATCATCGTGCTCCTGCTGATCACGACGGTCGCAGCGATGGTGATGGCCGCGCGCGGCCTTCCGCCGCTGATGACGGCCCTCTGGACGCTGGTCGGCGGCGCGTTCGCTGCGGCGTCGGCGGGCGCGTTCAACTGCGTCTACGACGCCGACATCGACCGCAAGATGCGGCGCACGATGTCGCGTCCGGTCGCTCGCGGCGCGATGTCGCCGAACGCGGCGCTCGCCTTCGCGATGGTGCTCGGCGCCGTGTCGTTCCTGATGCTCAACTATCTGGTCAACCCGATCGCCGCGTGGCTCTCGCTTGCGGGCAACGCGTACTACGTCTTCGTGTACACGATGTGGCTGAAGCGCTCGACCGCGCAGAACATCGTGATCGGCGGCCTCGCGGGCTCGATCCCGCCGCTCGTCGGCTGGGCCGCGGTGACGGGCTCGATCGGCGCGCCGGCCGTCGCGCTCTTCGTTCTCATCTTCCTCTGGACGCCGCCGCACTTCTGGGCGCTGGCGTTGATGACGAACATCGACTACGACAAAGCGGGCATTCCGATGATGCCGAACGTGCACGGCGTCGAGCGCACGAAACGCGAGATCCTCATCTACACGATCGTGCTATTCGTCTTCTCGGTCGCGCTCGTGCCGCTGCACGTGATGGGGCCGATCTTCCTCGTCGCGGCGCTGCTGCTCAACGCGCGCTTCCTCTACGACGCGGTCCGGCTGCTGCGCGACGACACCAAGCGCTACGCTCGCAGGATGTTCAAATACTCGCTGCTCTATCTCGCCGCGATGTGCCTGTTCATGGTCGTCGATCGCATCGTCTACTGAACGTCATGGCTACGACCACCGCGTCCAACTCCTCGACCCAAACCGTCGCCGGCCACACGCTCGACCGGTCCACCGTTCCGCTGCTCGTCACGCTCGGTCTCGGCGTGTTCGCCGGAGCGCTCGATCTCGGCGTGCTCTCACCGGCGCTGCCCGCGCTCGGCCTCGCGTTCGGCGTCGGCGCGCGTCAACTGCCGTGGATCTTCACGCTCTACCTGCTCGCGAACGTGGTCAGCATTCCGATCATGACCAAGCTCGCCGATCGCAACGGCCGCCGGCCGATCTACATCGCCTGCGTCACGATCTTCGCGATCGGTTCGGCGCTCGCGATCGCCGCGCCGAGTTGGCCCGTGTTCCTCGCCGCGCGCGCGATTCAGGCCTTCGGAGCCGGCGGCATCTTCCCGGTCGCGACCGCCGCGATCGCCGATCGCATCCCGCAAGAACGCCGCGGCGCAGCACTCGGCCTCGTCGCGGCGACCTGGGGCGTCGCGGCGATCGTCGGCCCGCTCGTCGGCGGGCTGCTCACGCACCTCCTCTCCTGGCACTGGATCTTCGCGGCGAACATCCCGCTCTCGATCGTGGTGATCGCGATGGCGCGCACGACGCTGCCGACGACGAAGGCCAACGTGCGCGGGCCGCTCGACGTGCTCGGCATCCTCTTCCTCTCGTTCGGTTTGCTCTGCCTCATGCTCGGGCTCACCGAGTACAACGTGCTCGGCACGACCAACAACTGGCCGGCGCGCGCGTGGCTGCTCGGCGGCATCGCGTCGCTGATCGCGTTTGCGTTCGCCGAACGGCGCGCGAAACAACCGGTGATCCCGCCGCACTTCTTCAACGATTCGCAACTCGTCGTGGTGTACGGGCTCGAGGTGCTCATCGGCATCCTCGAAGGCTCGCTGTTCTTCATCCCGGCCGCGCTCGTCGCGGCGGAACATCTCAGCTATGCGGCCGCGGGCGGCGTCGCCGCGATCGGCGCGTTCATGTTCGTGGCGGTGATCCCCGGCGCGGGTCGCGCGCTCGATGCGGCCGGGAGCCGCGTCGTGCTCGCCGTCGGGAGCGTGCTCACCGCGGCGGGTCTCATCATCTTCGCATTCGGTTTCGGCAACATCGGGATCGCGATCGCGTCGATGGTCGTCGCCGGCACCGGGTTCGGCGCACTGCTCGGCGCGCCGACGCGCTACATCGTCACCAATCGCGCGGGCTCCGCGCAGCGCTCGGCCGCGGTCGGCCTGCTCTCCGTGTGCTTGATCGTCGGCCAGATCCTCGGCGGTTCACTCGCCGGCGCGGTGATCGGTTCGCACGACGGCATCGCCGGCTTCCACGACGCCTACCTGTGGTTCGCCGGCGTCGCGATCGTCGCCGTGCTCGTCACCTTCGCCCTGCACTCAAAAGACCGCGAACGAGCCGAAGCCCGCACGTAACAGAGCGCTTCCATCTTTGCAATGTTTGGGTAACGCCACCGTGCCATCGTTGGAGCGGTGGAATACGCCTTTCATCCGCATGCCCGCGATCGCATGAGAACGCGAATGGCACCGATCGGAGTCAGCGAGGACGACGTCCTTGACGTGTTAGCTCGCCCGACAAAGACGGCTCCCGCTGATTTCGGCCGGACGAACGCATGGGGCTTCGCGAAAAACGGAATTCGCATCCGGGTGACATATCATCATCAAACCGGTGAAATTCGAACCGTCGCCATCGCCGATGAGAGGTTCTCATGACGCAGCCTCAGGCCGTTACCGTTTCCAAAGGGGCCGCATACATTCGCTATCGCGATGATAACGTCGCGCGAACGGTTGATCTTATCCCCACGGCTTCCGTCGCCGCCGATCTCGATCATGCAGGCCGCATCGTTGGCATTGAAATCCTCGACATCGCTTCGTCCACTCAAGTGGACATCGCTCGACGCTATGCGACCGAGCATGAGTTGGCCTTTCCGCGTGACATCAACGGCGTGACGACAAGCACGTTGGCGTAACATGCCGGCGTATCGCTATCGCGCGGTGGACGTGTTCACGACCGTCGCGCTCGAGGGCAATCCACTCGCGGTGTTCACCGATGCGCGCGGCCTCGATCCGGCGACGATGCAGCGCATCGCGCGCGAGCTGAATCTCTCGGAGACGACCTTCGTCACGCCACCGTCCGCGCCGGGCGCAACCGCACGTGTGCGCATCTTCACGCCGCATCTCGAGATGCCGTTCGCCGGGCATCCGACGCTGGGAACCGCGTTCGTGTTGCGCGACGATGGTCGCGCCGGCGACGAACTCGTGCTCGAAGAAAACATCGGGAACATTCCGGTACGGGTGGAGCACGCCGGCCAGCACGAGCGCTTCTGGCTGACGTCGCCGCCGATCACGTTCGGTGCGCGCGTCCCGCCAAAGGTGGCCGCGGCGGCGCTCGGGCTCGACGAAGCCGATCTGCTTCCCGGGATCCCACCCGAATTCGCGACGGTCGGGCCGACGTTTCTCTACGTCGCGCTGCGCGACCGCGGGACGGTGGATCGCGCGTCATTGACGTCACACGTCATTCGCGATGCGGTGCCGAACCACGGCCCACTCCAGGTCTTCGTCTTCGCGCCGGACGGCGACGGTGCATATTCGCGCATTCGCCGACGAAGCGGGCATCGTCGAGGATCCCGCAACGGGGGCGGCCACCGGGCCGCTGACCGCGTATATGTTGCGCCACGGCTTGTCGCCGCGTAGCAGCGGCAGCATGATCGTGAGCGAACAGGGCACGAAAATGGGTCGGCGCAGCCTGCTCTACGCGCTCACGCACGTAGACGGCGACGACGTGCGCATCGAGATCGGCGGCTCGGTCGTCGCCGTGGCCGAAGGCACGCTCACGCTGCCGTAGCCAACGCGCTATGCGGCGCGGGCGGTCTGGACGAAGCGGGGTTGGGCGGCGCCGAGGCCGGTGATGACGAGCGGGACGAGGACGGCGAGGAGCGCGATCATCGGCATCGTGTAACCGCCCGACACATCGCGGACGATGCCGAAGAGCAACGGCCCGAACGCGGCCATGAAGGAGCCGACGCCTTGCGCCATGCTCGAGAGTTGCGTCGCATGCGCGCCGTCGGGCGAACGCGCCATGATGAACGTGATCGCGAGGCTGATCGTCATCGCTTGCGCGGCACCGACGAGGATCACCCACAGCACCGCGAGCGGCACCGGATCGAGCAGAATGCCGAGTAACCCCGCGAGGTTGAGCGCACCCATCAGCCACACGAGTTTCGTCTGATCGCGCATGCGCGCCGAGACGAGCGGCACGATCAACACCACCGGCAGCGAGACGACGTTGGCGAGCGAGAGCAAGCCACCGGCGGTCGCCGCATCGACACCGTGCGCGATGTAGAGCGTCGGCAACCACGCGACGGTCGCGTAGAAACCGAGACTCTGGAAGCCCATGAAGAGCGTCACTTGCCATGCGAGCGGCGAACGTACCATCGCGCCGAGCGACACCGAAGCTCCGGCATCGACGCGATGCGCGGAGCGCAGTTGCGGCAGCCACACGACGAGCGTGAGCACCGGGAGCGTGACCCAGAGAAAGAGTGTGCCGCGCCAATCGAGTCCGAAATGCCGCTCGAGGGGAATCGTCAAACCGGCCGCCAGCGACGGGCCGAACGAGAGCGCGGCGACGTAGGCCGCGGTCATCGTTCCCGCGGTGCGCGTGAAGTCGCGCTTGATCAACACCGGGATGAGCACGTTGCCGATCGCGATGCCGACGCC
>Ga0116229_10015127_pt1 | contig 10587 bp, 7 predicted proteins | sample S1TSphgellanicum_3_FD_87313 | JGI IMG/M metagenome (GOLD analysis project Ga0116229, IMG submission 87313) | Host-associated microbial communities from peat moss isolated from Minnesota, USA - S1T2_Fc - Sphagnum magellanicum MG | ecosystem: Host-associated > Plants > Peat moss > Unclassified...
ACAACCCAGATATTATGCTCCGCTGCGATATTATAAACAAGCTGACGCCATTGGGAGACATTGCCGATTACATCGTCGCTAAATCCACGAGCAGGCGAAGCGGAGACAATATAGAGAATCTGTGCGCCCTTCAGAGCGGCGATAGTCGGGGTGATCGAGTGCCAAGCATCTTCACAGATAAGGGCCGCCGCCTTTACCCCGCCGAACCGAGTGGGAAAGCTGTCAATCGACCGCCCCCGGCTCACAAACCGCTTTTCGTCGAAAACCCCGTAGGTTGGCAGAAAGAACTTCTGGTGAACATGGACAATCTTTGGAAAGTCGTCACCGGAGCCGCGACCGAGGGTTGCATAGAGGCAGGAGTTGTAAAACTTTCGATCCCACTGCTCGTAGAAACCGACGACTATATCCATCGGCTTGTCTGGCCCGTGCTTTAGATACTGGTCGTTAAGCTCTGAGAATATCTCTTCACGGGTTCGTGCAACCTCGCGAACACCGCCTTCCAGGAAGTAACCAGACATCGCCGTCTCTGGCAGAGTCAGCACATCTACATCCAGGGATTCCGCTTTGATCTGCGCAAAAACCTTGCCGACAAGCTCCAGGTTGTACTGATAGTCGCCCTTCTTAGGCTTTATCTGCGCGGCCAGAACCGACAATTTCAACATGGTTTATTGTACCCGCTGATTTCAGCCTGGCTTTTCTTCTCGCTTCTGACTCAGTTAGGAGTCACCACCACTGGTGGAAACAGGGACGCCGGAGCTGCTGGAAGATAGCAGAACAGGCGAGACGCCTATACCACCGGGATAGTTAGGATTTGAACTGTCGTTCACACACTAGCTGTGATCAGAGCGGCGGATCTCAGTTCGGCTATCGCGGCGGCGGGGCCTTCGGGGTGGGTGAAGAGGGCACTGCCGGCAATGAGGACATCAGCCCCTGCCTGCACAACCAGCGGCGCGGTTTTGGCGTTCACACCGCCATCAACACCGATCTCAAAATCCAGCCCTTCGCGCTCTTCGATCTGGCGAAGCTCGGTTATCTTTGGCAAAACGCTCGTTAAGAACGATTGGCCGCCGAAGCCCGGATTGACTGTCATAATCAGCACCCGGTCGACAATCGACAGTATCCAGCGAATTTCTTCGATACCGGTGCCTGGGTTCAGCGCGACCCCAGCCTTCATGCCCGCATCTCGGATCTGTCCGATCACGCGGTGAACGTGGTAGGTGGCATCGGGATGAATGGTCAGCATGTCCGCCCCGGCCTTGGCAAAGCTAGTCACCACATCTTCAGGTCGTTCGATCATCAGATGAACATCGAACTTCGCATCCGACTTAGAACGGAGTGCGTGGACTAGCTCATAGCCGAAGGTCAGGTTCGGAACATAGTGATTGTCCATCACATCGAAATGCAGATATTCGGCTCCAGCTTCGCGAACCCTCATCGCATCGGCAGCGAACGCGCCAAAGTCGGCAGCAAGCAGCGACGGGCTAATTTTGACTGATCTTGACATAGTGTTATAAAGTGTCCTGCCTAATCAGCTTGCCATCGACAAATATCCGGAAAATAATCTTGTTTCCAAATCCAATGACGTTATCGTCGACAATATCACCGCCCTGACGATCTTGATCGTAAACGATATTTGTGCCGGTGGTGTCTTGGACCTCGATTTGGCAGTTGTGTGGGCCGTTCGGTGGCACACGGAAGCGGATCTCAAAGCGGCGCTGTTTGTCGGACGAAGGCGTTGTTGTCTCGACGGGCGCCCCGTTACTGTCGGTGTTGGTGCTTGCCGAACTGTCAGCCGTAGGTGCAGTGGTTGCCGTCTGATCCGGACTGCCATCGACAAGCGTGGTCGCCTGCACCGCCGCACTTTGCGGCGATTCGCCATTGTCGTTGACACCGGTCACCGTGTACGTATGCGTCTCACCAGAGCCCAAGTTCACATCGGAGTAGGCAGCCTGCGGAAGGGCGCTTTGCAGCTTAGTGCCGTCGCGATAGACATTGTATGTCACCGCATCGGGGTCGTCGTTCCATGTCAGATCGATTTCGCCATCGACCGAGCTGGTCGCCGACAGACCGGTCGGCGCAACCGGCGGAGCTGGCCCTTTGCTCACTACAATGTTAATCGGCGTGTCGTGCGCCACATTCGAGTCGGCTGCCGGCTGCTGGCTGCTGACAATACCCTTTGTCACCGTATCGCTATATTCAAAGGAGACCGAGCCTTGCGGAAGCGATGCCGCCGTGAGAGTCTGTTCGGCGCGGGCCAAAGTCATTTGGCTGAGATCGGGAACTGCCACAAGCTGCGGGCCGTCACTTACCGTCACCGAGACATCCTTACCCGCCTTAATCGAACGGCCTGGTGCCGGTGACATTTCATAGATCGAGCCAGCCGGAAGAATGTCACTGAAGTTGTCTGCGGCCTTAACCAGAACAAAGTGGTCACTTGCAGCGATCTTTTGAGCGTCGGAATACTGCTTGCCGATCAAGTTGGGCACAATGACGTCGGATGGCACACTGAGAATAGTGTAGAGGTAAGCACCGGCGAATACCAAGCCGATCACAATGACTGCGAGTATTGACAGCAGAACCTTGCTCCATACCGGATAATCAGGATCGTCATCCTGATCTCTATTGCGCTCCCTGCGTCGAGTCGTCATTGTTCGTGTCTCAGTAATCGGTTTGACCGCGATCGTCCTCGTGGTGGCCTGCGCCGTCCTCGCGGTCGATCTCGCTACTCCAGAACCGTTTGCTGGCCCGAGAGGAGACCATGAGAGTGACTTTCCGGCCTTTAGGTCTTCACGCGCCGACTGGAGATCCGCCAGTATCCGCGAAACGTCAGTATACTGCTTATATGTATCAAGGCTGGTTGCCTTGGCCACAATGCCGTCGAGCGCCGGTGGAACATTGGGATTGATCTGGCGCGGCGAGTGGCCGTCAACAACGACAACCTGATCGGCTGCCACACCGGTCAGCATCTCGTACAGTAGCAGCCCGATTGCTCGGCGGTCGTCTTGGCAAAACGATTCCTCGCCGAGTGCCGACAGGATCGCACAGGCGATCCGGAAATCGCCGACCCTCACCTGGCCCTCAGGAGTTAGCAGGATTGATTCTGGACGAAGAGCCTCGTGTGCAATACCAAACGATTCCGCGCGCAGCACCGCTTGGCAGATCGCGATGGAGATATCGAGACTGACCGCCAGGCTGAACGGTGCTACCCGCCTTATGCGTTCCCGGAGCGAAATACCCCGTGAATATTCGCTTACCAGGTAAACCCCATCTTGAATGTCCGTTTCGCCCGCAATTTCGGCGAGACCGTAAAACCGTTGAATATTTGGGGAGGACGGAAGCGATGCAGCTTCGCCGGCGGCCGCTCGTACATCCTTCGTATCGGCAGCGCGTGGGAGCTGGCGAAGGAGGACTATTCGGCCTTCGCTCTCTTCGGTGGATTTTGGCAGCACTCGCGCTTTGTAGGCGATTCGCGTGAAGTCGCCTTCGGCAACTGTCTGAAGGTCGATTACTTCGTAGCGCTCATTCAAAATGCTAGCCATCACGACCTCGCGAATTGCGAACTGCCAAAGAGATTACGGATATTATGACCATTAATGCATATGCTGGCGCAAGTACCGTCGCATCACGGGAGAATTTCGGGCTGATCACCGGCGCATAATAGGCAAAGGCGACGAGAACGATCCACAATGTCATGATCACGTCGTTGGCCAAATCTCTTGGCGGAGTGACGACATTTGGGTTATTCTGGCTTTTCTTCATAGACCAATCATGACACTACTTGGATCCATTATAGCTTACGCTGGCGAAGGAGCGCCGCTTTAATTATATCATTGGAAACATCATGCCCGGCTGTCGCCTTGCCCAAACGTTCCAAAAGCACAAACCTTGCCGAGCCGCCAATGCTCTTTTTGTCGAGGGCGCTCAGGCGAATTACATCGTTTGGATAGATCCGGTCGTCGAGGTGGAAGGGGAATCCGGCTTTTTGAAGGACATTCAAAATCGCCTCCGTTGCGTCCGGCGGCGTTATACCCATCTCCTCGCCAATAAGGCAGGCACTTACCATTCCAATTGCAACCGCCTCGCCATGGCGATAAACATGATATCCGGTCAGCGCTTCGACCGCATGGCCCACCGTGTGCCCGAAGTTCAGGATTGCGCGGATACCGAGATCGCGCTCGTCTTTCTCAACAACTTCCGCTTTGATACGGATCGTGCGTGCAATAGCGGCTTCCAGGTTCGACGAAGTCAGGCGCAGCATCGCATTGACATCTTCGGCCACAGACCGAAAAAAATCTGCATCGGCAATTGCGCCACATTTGATAATTTCGGCGAGCCCGGAACGGCGCTCGCGGAACGGCAGCGACGACAGTGTTAGCGGGTCGGCGAGAACCGCTCTTGGCTGATAGAACGATCCAATCAGATTCTTTGCCTGATCGAAGTTGACCCCAACTTTCCCTCCGACGCTGCTGTCCACCTGTGCGAGAAGTGTGGTCGGAACCTGCACATAATCGAGGCCGCGTTGATAGGTCGATGCGATATACCCGGCGACATCGCCAATCACGCCGCCTCCGACCGCGACAACCACGGTTCGTCTATCCACCGCTTTATCGTACAGCAGTCGGTAGACTCGCTTGACTGTCTGCAGAGTCTTATAGGTTTCGCCAGCAACTAGTACGATTGGCAGGTATTCAAAGCCAGCCTCTTCGAGGCTTGTCTGGACAATCTTGCCATAGTAATTCTCAATTTTTGGGTTGATCAGGACTGCGGCAATACGCCCACCGGCATCGCTGCCCAGTTCAAGATCCTTGAGGAGAATAGATCCGAGCCTGGGCAAAATGTTTCGCTCAACATAGATGTTGTAAGAGCGTTTGTCGAGGTTAACCCGGACTGTCTGGGCCTTCGGGGCGGCGACAGCCTTCGCGGTGCCGTTCTTTGCTGCCGGTTTGGTTGTCTTCTTTGAGTGTTTAATTTCCATAGTCGTGCTGTCCTTCGCACCCTCTAGTAACACTGGTCCAAAATCGACGCCGCAATGACGGACGCGTGCACATCGAGGTGAGTATCGAAAATGAGATCTGCCAACTTTTCGTAGGAATCGTTTCTTTCGGCACAAAGCTTTGCCATCCGCTCATGCAGGGGCAGTTCATCGACTGCCAAAAGCGGTCGCATCGCGAGCTTGCGCTCGACTCTCTTGACAAGGGTCTCCGGGTCGGCACGCAGCCAGACAACCGTTCCAAGCTGCCTAAGCATCTTGGCGTTTTCTTCGCGCAGTGGCAGACCCCCGCCGGTAGAGAGAACGAGGCGACGGTTGGGCGGACGGCGGCGTATACGGCGAAGCGTTTCAGTCTCCGCGTCGCGAAAGTAGGGCTCTCCCTTTTCGGAAAATATCTCCGCGACCGTCTTCTGCTCGCGCCGTTCGATCTCGCCATCGGTGTCCAGATGAAGGGCACCAATCTGCTGCGAGATAATCCGGCCAACAGTTGTCTTACCCGTCCCCATCAAGCCGATTAGTACGATTGCGTTACCGCGAGTCAGCGGCCTTCGCCGTCCACGACCTCCGGAAGGCGGACTACTCACCATTTCGTTGCGACTGAGTCCGCTGCTTTACTGTATTTGTGTAATTATCGTAATTAGAGCGCATCTCTGAAACACTGTCGCCGCCGAACTTCTCGGTAAGCGCCTGTGCAAGAACAATTGCGACCATCGCTTCACCTACTATGCCCGCCGCCGGAACAGCGCAAACATCGGATCGTTCGGCAAATGCGGGAACAGATTCCTTGGTAGTGAGATTGACCGACGGAAGCTGCTTCATAAGGGTCGCAATCGGTTTCATCACCGCCCGGACCACAATCGGCTCACCGTTGGTCATGCCGCCTTCCGTACCGCCGGCATTATTCGACCCGCGTATAAACCGCTCGTCATCGCCGTCATAGAAGAACGGATCATGCACTTCGGATCCGGGAATGTCTGCTGCGTGAAAGCCAAGCCCGACTTCCACACCCTTGATTGCTTGGATGCTCATCAGCGCCTGCGCCAGGAGTCCGTCGATTCGCTTATCCCAGTGGACATGGCTGCCCAGCCCAACCGGCGCGCCGAGAACCACCACTTCAAAGACTCCGCCGAGGGTATCGCCGCGGTACTTCGCCGCATCGATTGCCGCGATAATCTTTTCCTCGGCCTCTTTGTCGACCACCCGCACCGAGGAAGCGTCGCTGAGTTCGCCAATGGTACGCAGGTCTACTCGGTCGGCATCTACCTTGATCCCGCCGATATTGACGACGTGCGACACCACCGAAATTCCAAATTCCGCTAGCAGTAGCCGCGCCACTCCACCCACCGCGACAATAGTCGCCGTGTTACGTGCCGACGCCCGTTCGAGGATATTTCGAAGATCGTTGTGCCCGTACTTGAGCATACCGGCAAAGTCTGCGTGGCCGGGCCGTGGAACGGTGATCTCTTTTGGGACCTCGACATCGTCCGCCAATGGCTCAATCGACATCCTCGTCGTCCAATTCGCCCAGTCGCGGTTGCGCACAACCAGGGTGACCGGGCTGCCAAGGGTCTTGCCAAAGCGGATGCCCGAGAGGAACTCTACCGTGTCAGACTCTATTTTCTGACGAGCACCACGGCCATAGCCGCCTTGTCTGCGCTTTAGATGCGCATTAATGGATTCCGCCTCGACCTGCAACCCTGCAGGTACACCCTCAATTACTGCCGTGAGGGCAGGGCCGTGAGACTCACCGGCCGTCAGAAATCGAAACACAAATAGTCCTTCCGAGCAAATCGCAATCTACGAATTATTAGCCACAAATAGTACCCCATTATAGCGATTCCCCCACTCTTTGTCAAAGCCGGCTCACGCCTCCTCGTTCTCCCAAATAATCCGCACGCATAACGGCAATGCCGCAGCCAAAGAAGCGATCCTAGCACGTCTAGTGCAAAGAAAGATTCCATATAGATCCTTTGGCAATCTCAGGATTACTAGGCGCAGCGGTGAGAGCGGTGGCCGAAGGCCGGAGAGAGGCGTTGATAGTCGCTACCGTTTTGCCACCGCACTTGCAGCCGCAGTCAGCTCTTGGCTGCGGACTGTGTTCATTACTCTAAGATCGTCGGTGATGGTGTCATTTTCGGAGAGGAAGCGGATCACTAGGTCTGCGGGGAGATGTTCGAACATCTTGAGGACTGTGCTTGTGAAGAATTTCTCGTTACCAAGCGCAGCGGTGAGAAATACGTCGTCGAGCCATTTTCTACGGCGATCGTCTATTCCCATTTGGGCATCAAGCGGGCGGCCGAATTTGAGGATTTGGCGGACAATGTCTTTTGATTGACGCTGGATGCGGCTGAAGGCATAGCCGGTGGACGGCTTGACGGCACCCGACAGGGTGCCAATATTGTAAAGGCCGCTGGCAATGCGGAATGGGAAGCTCGATGTGGTCATGGGGATGAGGCCAGCTTCGACTGCGCCAAGGCTGACGGTGGCTGGGAGTGTACACTGAATATAGTGCTGTACTCGTTCTAGGTGCTCTTCTTTTTCGGCGATACGAACCGAGATGAGTGTACTTTCGATCAGTGCAGTTCGTCGCGAGTAGGGGAGGATATAGATAAACGCTCCCGAGTCGCCGTCCGGGACAACAAAGTCCATCAGTGTAAATGTGTCCGGGTCGAAGTAGTCGTCCGCAGTGGTCACAATCGACCCAGCGAACGATTGCCAGAGCCAGCACTGTTCTTCTGGGTGTTTTTTTTCTAGTATGTTGCGACCGTCAAAGACAAGAGACGAAGTGATGGTACCTGCGCTTGTAACGATGGACCAATCATGGCCATCTTGGTGCAGTTCTAATACCTCTGCGTTGGTCACAAGCTCGAAGTTGTTAACATTCTGCAGGGCGCCAGCGATTGTCGAAAGAAAGTCGCTCGCGCCGATCTGAAAGTACTTCGCCGATGTTGGGCGGTGAAAGCGGCCGGTCTTTCCGGCGACAACAAATTTGCTCCAAGACTTAGAGACAAACGGTTTGAGGATCGGGTCAAGAGGCCCCCAACTGCACCAGCGCTGTTCACGGTCGAAGTCTGCGCTTCGCTCAATCACTTTCACCGAGCCCGTATAGCCAGCAAGAAATAGTCGGTAGGCTAGGCTCATACCGGCACAGCCGCCGCCGAGTATCACAATATCGCACGCGCGAGCCCGAGGTAAAGACTCACTCACAAACTGCTCGTCTGCTGCGCCGGAGCGTTCATCTTTTCAAAAATATAACCATCGTTAAAGGTTGCCACCACAGTCATAGAGCATTTTGACACAATGTCCGACGGATTAAAGTCACCTGGCTCGATAGCATTGGTGAGCCAGATTGTGTACGAGCCTGGCGGTGCCTGGTTGAGCTGAGATTCGACATACGCCATTGTCGGTTCGTCGGTATCGTCCGCTGTCCAATCGGCCTCTTTGTGCCCGATCAAGTAGATTGCCGCACTGTCATTACTGAGCAAAGGCCCGGAAAAGTGGTTGTCGCGCACAAAGGCAAGAGTTTTCGATGATAGCCATTGCTGGGAGAGATAGCCGCCGCTTGGGATCTGTGCCGAAGTCATCGCGAAGCCGACGCAGACGGCGAAGAATATGGCCATGAGCACCGACAAGGCCTTTGCTATGTCCGCATAGACCACTAATCGCATGTACTCGATGAGGCCGACACAGGTAATCACTATGGGGACAAAGAGCGGCGCGGTTAGGCGGTCATCGATCATGTCGATATTGAAGTGGGCTGACGACCAAACAATCATCGCGCCGTAGAACAAGATATACAGCGGTGCGGTGCGAAGGTAAGGATAGGGGTTGTCTTCGCGGGTAAGTGCCCAAACAAATAGCCCGACCGCCGCTGCAATCAGCAAGATGAAGAGCAGCCAGGGCGAGACGAATACGTCCTCCAGGCAAGAGACGAGCGCAATCATACATTCGTGAATCGTATGGTCTCCTAGGTCGCGCTCACCCACGTATGTTCCCGCGTAGTGCTTATTGATAAGACACCAGCCGAAAAAAGGAAGAAGTGATAGGGCAATGTAGACCAGGCAATCAGTCAGCTTCTTACCAATCTTTGTGGAAGGCGCGAAGAGGATTGCGACAACTACTGCGGCGACAACAACGACACCGATGTAGCGTGTTAGGCAGCAAAGGAGGGCAGCGAAAGCCGAAAGCAAAAATGGCCCAATTCGCCCGCTCTGTAAATAGCTTCCTGTAAAGTAGAGGCAGACAATGGTAAGCGGGACAAAGACAGATTCCGAGAGACCAGAATTTGCAAGATTCGTCAGAGGAACCGAATACGCCAGTGCCGCCAGAGCCGCACATTGAACTGTCAGGCTTCTCGTGAGCTGGCCGAGCCAAAGGTAGCTAAAGAGGAGGGTGACGGCAAGGCTGACGCCGCCGACAACTCCCATCGCGAGGACAGAGCCATGAGTGAATTGCTGTGCAAATCCGAGAAAGAACGGATAGAGCGGAGGCCAGTCGCTGCACCAACTTCCGGTAAAGTCGGTGAACCCCTCACCCTTCCATATACTAGACCCAAGCGACAGATACCCAACCGAATCCGGTTCTAGGAAGAAGTGATGATGGAGCGCATGGATGATCGGTCTTGCTGCAGTGAAAATAATTAAAACACCAACAATAAGATTGGCGTATTCCTGTTGCGTGCGACGGTTTGGATCTTCGGTTTCAAGTGTGCTCAATGCAATGAAATGGCAATGGCTCCTTCGCCGCGCTGTTTCCTCCTGTTTAGCGTTGTTTATCCCACGAATACAGTTTAGCAGAGTATGGTACAACTGTTACCAGCAACATGATTCCTTCAACGTTTTTGATCACCGGCGGTGCCGGATTTATTGGCTCACATCTTGCTCAAGACCTGGTTCGTGACGGCCATTTCGTCACAATCCTCGACAACTTTTCCACGTCTTCGCGCGCCAATTTTGAAAAGCTGTTAATGGGTTCGCTTGACCGGGTTAAGATTATCGAAGGTGATATTCGTGACCGGAGCATCTGCCGCGCCGGGGTAGACGGTGCCGACTATGTACTCCACCATGCAGCAATGGCGTCGGTTCCTGGAAGTATTGCCCGGCCAGACGAATGTATCGCGATCAATGTCCACGGAACCACTAATCTGCTCGCCGAAGTGGCTGCGGCTGGAATCTGCCGACGATTCGTCTTTGCATCGTCGAGCGCAGTCTATGGCGACCTTCTACCGGTTACTAAAACTGAGGACGCCGCTCTCGAACCGCTATCGCCCTACGCCACCAGCAAGCTGACTGGCGAATTGCTCTGTAAGAACTTCTCTTCGCTTCATGGCGTGCCGACAGTCGCGCTGCGCTACTTTAATGTCTTTGGGCCGCGCCAAAATCCTAACGGTCCGTATGCGGCGGTGATTCCGCGTTTTGTCGAGGCAATCATGTCCGGGAAGCCGCCAACCATCTACGGCGACGGGGAACAATCACGCGACTTTGTATCCGTCAACGATATCGTTTTGGCAAACGTCAGAAGCTGTTTAAGCCCGGCAAGCAACGTATCGGGGAAGGCCTTTAATATCGGCAGCGGTCGGCAAACGACGTTGAACGATC
>Ga0116229_10015128_pt1 | contig 10587 bp, 7 predicted proteins | sample S1TSphgellanicum_3_FD_87313 | JGI IMG/M metagenome (GOLD analysis project Ga0116229, IMG submission 87313) | Host-associated microbial communities from peat moss isolated from Minnesota, USA - S1T2_Fc - Sphagnum magellanicum MG | ecosystem: Host-associated > Plants > Peat moss > Unclassified...
CATAAATTGTTCCCATTGTTCACCAAAAAAGTCGCATCCTAGTTGTAAACGACAATACATATATGACAAGTCAAAGGATGAAGGCGTATTTTGTTGACTTTTTCCTTCATCCAAAATTCGTTATCGTTTGCGACTAGTGTCGTTTGCGACTTGTCCAACGTGACTATTAAGATTTTAGTTGCAAATGTCGCTTGCAACTAAAACTTAATCACATGGACCAGTTGTAAAATGGCCATTTTCTATTAGTGTTGACTTGCCTTCCTAGCTCAATCTGCAGCTTGTGATTCGCACAACGAAAATGTGCCAAGCTTCTCCTCACCTGTGCATTGTCTACCCTGGAGAGGTATTCTTTGTACCCATACTGCGTTGAGCTATTCAACCCCACATAGGCTCTCACCCTGTTGGAGTCAGCTGCAGCCACTTGATGGTGTACAATGTATTGCCTTTCAGCCAATTGCTTGAGGCGAGCACATGGTGGTAGATGATCGCTATCGATGCACAAATTGTACGTCGACAGTCATTCATCTACTTGTGCTAGCCAGCAAGCAGGCAATCGGCTCTTTCTACCCATAGCACTCTGGTTCCCGAGTAAGATTTTTCGCCTGGTTGCAAGCAACTGCAACTGTACATCATAAGCTAGCCTGAGCATGCGATCTGAGTCTACCTCAGAACTGACACGTGAGAGAAAGCGCATGGTCTGTTGCCACTAAAATATTTCTAGGGGAAACCTGCCAAATTCTGCCAGCACGACGTAACTAGATGTCGTGGTGCTGACCCCTAGTGACGACTTTGGAAAAGCCCGATGAACCACCTATAATTGTTTTGTGTGCCATGTGGTTTGACCATACTTCACACCCATAGCTAAGCACTGGTTTGATTAGTGCATCAAATAGCTGGCATTTAATGCTAGGTCAAAGATGCGCAGCTCTGCACATCTGCGCCGCAATGCAAGTGCCTTTTTCCTTGACATTGCTAACCGCTGTATTGCCGCTTGCATACCTTTTGTGCCGTGTAGCTCAACACCTAGATACTTGAAAGAGTTTAGTTGCTCTATAGCTTCGCCCTCATATTAAAAAGCTTGACACACAGACTTGCGTGCTTCAAACACAACAACCTTGGTTTTCTTGACATTCATAGTCAACTGATGCTCATAGCAAAAAGCTTGCAAGACATCCAGTTGCTTCTGCAATCCAGTAAGAGTGTGTGACATGAGAGCTAAGTCATCTGCATACAAAAGTAAGCGAATAGCTAGCTGTCCCAACATTGGTGGTGTGTCACCCTCCAAAGCATTCATCCGTTTCTCTAGGCCATCTATGAAGAGGCCAAACATGAGCGGGCTGAGGGGGCATCCTTGCTTCACTCTAATGCAACAAAGGAAAGTGGGCGTGGGCCCCTCCTCTGGATGGTGCAAGCAGGCCTGGTCTTGACGATACATGGAGCACAAACACTCCAGTATCTGCCCACTGATGCCAGAACCCTCCAGCACCTGCCACAATAGGTCCCTTGGTACTATATCAAAGGTTTTTTTGAAGTCCACAAAACAAGTGTATAGCTTCTTTTTTTGAAATTTGGCTTGTTCGGTCAAAGTGCAAAGAATAAACAAGTTATCTGTTGTCTTAAAGTCCTTTCTGAAACCAGCCTATCCCTTTACGTGTAAATCATTGGTCTCCGCCCATTGACTGATGCGGGACTCAAAAATCATTGCAAACACTTTGGCTAAGACTGGTACTACTATGATCCCCCTATAATTGTCAAATTGACTACAGTCACCCCCTTTGTACAGTGCATGTATGATCCCAACAAAGAGTGATTCACAATAGGCCTCATGCAAAATTTTGTTAAAAGTAATCAATAGTGGTTACTGTAGGGCAACAGCCGCATCCAAAAGGAACTCTGGTTTGATGCCATCAATGCCTGCAGCTTTGTGTCGTTTTAGCTTTTTGAATGCTTGTTGTACTTCAACTAATGTGATGTCAACATTCAACTGTTCGCAATCAATACCATTGGGTGGAAAGGAAACCACCTGGGCTTGAATGGCAGCACCTGTCACAACTCTTGCTGTGATTGGTGCCGCCGGAGGCTGGAGCAGTCGCTGGAAGCCATCCCTGAGTGCTTCGTTGGTGATGCCATTGACACCTTCAACGCGCTTGCGGTACCGCTTCTAGAATGCTGCAGGATCCGCCTTCGCTAAACCACATAGTTGTTTAGCTTTGAGCACATCATAAGCATGTTTCTTCCTTTTGTCCAACTGTTTCATTTGCTTAAGTCTGACCTGCCTATTTGGGTGCGCATGTGACAATTTAGCAAATTGGCTTTTGGTCTAGCGACATTCTGTGTCAAACCAGGGTTTGTGGCTATGCTTTCTTGCTTTTCTTAAGGCCATTTGTCTATTTCCAAACACTTCTTATGCATATTATGTGATGCACTGTTGTAACAGATTGACTGTTGTTTGTATTCAGATGCATCAAATACATCTGGGCTTGCCTAGACACTGATGTTATGCTGTACACTCTTGCTAAACTCGGTTGCTTTGGCAGTGTCATATTTGAAACATGGTAGGTGTTTGATTGCCTTTTGCTGAACAGAAGGGGGTTGCCACTGCTGTGTGATTGTAAGTACCAATGGTTTATGATCAGAGTGTGCATCTTTGTGACCTAAGTATTTTTCATCGCAGTTAACCTTTAAACGTTGGACACCCTCTAATTGGTCAGTTGTCGTAAGAAAATAGTCCACAGTGCTAAAACCTCTATTGGATAGGCATGTGTACTCCCCTGATATGTCTCTTGGTGTGCAGCCATTGAGGATGAACAGACCAGTAGTTCTGCAAAGATCTAGGAACTCACAATGCTAGCCAGCTGTGACGGTGTCACGGTTCTGGCGCTCTAACATATCGTTGGGCAGGGTGTCTTCAATGGCTTGTGGCACCAGCAACACATCTGCTAGTTGACTACAATAAATGAAGTTAGTGTTTGTGCCTGTCCTTGCATTAAAATCCCCAGCAAGAAGCACACCGCCTAAGCTCATGGCTTTTCCAACCTCTTGGCATATGTGGTCAAACAGGTTGCTGTCTGCATATGGCAAGCCTTGTGGAGTAGCATATACTATGCACAGGAACAAAGGCTTTTGGAAAGCATTGCCCAAGCGTAGCCAAATCCTAGTCCCATCCATTGTAGTATTCCAAACAATAGTATTATTTGCCCATGTTTCCCTGACTAGTACCGCAATGCCTCCACTGTGCTTTCGAATGACACCCTGTGGAGTCACAGGCCTAGCAACATCAAAACAGCAGAACCCTGGTAAGACTGGGAATGTATCGCCCAGGAAGTGATGTGTTTTTATCAAAGCAACAACGTCAACATGTTGAAATAGGTCAAGCAAATGTTCATGTGTTTTTAGCTTTGTGATAGCGGCCCCATGGATGTTCCACAAGCATATGCGCAAGTATTTCTGGCCCCCGCCCCCTTATGTAGTAGGAGAGTTTACGACTTTGTGGTTGATGTAGAAATCGACCCCACGCCAGTAGACCCGTTCGCCAACCTCTTTGGCCTCCTTGAAGGTGGCCCAAGCAGCTCGTTTCTGGGCTTGCTAAGCGAGAGTCAGGTCCTCGTAAAGCCCAAGCTGAGTGCCATGCAGGCCTTTGCGAGTGCGCAACACCATGAACTTGTCATGTACCGATGCCAGCGTGATGATGACTGTCGGTGCTTTGTCAGTGGCCTTATCCAGTCGCCCCGACGGCATCTACCAGTGCACCTTCAGCACCTTCACATGGTCAGCAACCTTCAACCTGTCAAGCAGCTCCGTTTACACCAACTCCATAAGTTGTTTTGAGGTTTCCCCATTGTTCATGGTCAACCCGATGACCCGGATGTTTGCTTCCCTGGCCTTGACCAGGTCAGCATCTATTGCCCGGTCCACCTTGTTAGCAACCTTGTCAACCTTCCTGCCCATGACCTCCTTCCACTTCTCCCCACTGTCATGCATGGTATCAAAGCTCTTAACCATCTCATCTACTTTATTTTGCAACATTTCAACTTGGCTAGTAACGGTCACAATCTTAGTTTCCATTGCTGGAGCCAGAATATTTTCCGCAACCTGCTCCACAGTGACCTCAATAGCATTGTGCACATCTTGTTTCGTCACCACATCGGCCCTAGGGACCATGAGATGGTTGATGATGGCTGCTGCAGCGGCTGCCTTGCCGATCTTGGCAGGCTTGAGGTTGTAACGTGTACAGAGTGCCTGGAGTTTAGCCACCTGCATCTCCATGAACATCAGCGAGTCCTTGTTCCATTCCCATGCTTTAGCATCAAAAACCGTGGCATTCGTCATTAACCAAAACCCTAAACCCTAACTTTACTAAACCCTAACATCCAGTGGAAGGCTGTTGGGAATTCACAAGGTAAGGTTGGTCATGTAGTTTTTTTTAATGTGTAGAATCCTCATGATAATCCTAAAATTCTCCAAAATTTGATGCTGCACACTACTCTACAACTCTACTGCTCTGCTTTGCTCTCTCTTTCAAGCTTTTTCACTCAAAGATCTTTAAAGAATTGTTCAGTGCAGTTATTGTTGCAAAGCCGTCTTCTTCTTCTTCCAAGTAACCAAGCAAGCTCTCTTACAAGCTCCAGATACAACTCTCTTCTTCTTTTTTTTCTTCTTCACAATTCAAGCAGGAATAAGAAGAAGATGAAGAACCTTACTTGGCAATAGCAAGCGAAAGTTTCCGGCTACTGTACAAGGAAATGAATCCCAAAGCTTCGGTTCGCGTCTGCTTCTTCTACCTGTGCCCAGAAGAAGATCTCGAGACCTGAAGTTGGTGCGGAGGAGGTGCTACTGTTGTTGCTACTATTACTGTTGCCGCTTCTGTTGCTGCCACCTTTTCTTTCCTTATCCAAGTCTCCCCATTCACCGCACTTTTCGCTCCTAGTTACTGACCCCAATTTGAAAGCAGCTTGCTTGTGTGTGTGTGTGTGTGTGTGTGTGTTTGTTCTATCATGGAGGCTCTACCAACTACAAACTAGACTTATTTATTTCTAATAGTTTTACTTTTCTTCTTTCCATTGCCACCTTCACATTATGGATGGAGACACACTAGAGATGTAATGCCACAAAATGAAACTAAATACATTATGATGCGGACTTGGGTTTGAATTGTTGCATGGAGCACATCTCCTACTACAATGTTCTTTGTGAACAAACCATCATCAAACCTTCTCTTTTCCTCTTTGTCCAAGAATCGTACATGTTCCATAAATGTAAGTAATTTATTTACATTATGCGTAATTGTACAACCTTTTATTCTCATTTAGGCATTTGTAAATGCCTAACTTTGGCCATGTAAATGTAAATATAAATGGTTTATACATACCCATTATATAAATATGTGAAAATTCATGAAATTTTATGTAAAAAGAAATTTCTTTGTTTCAAGATTTAGAGCTGTCAATTCACCTTACTTTGGTTCGATCAAAATATATTAAATGCATGAATTTGAATGGGAAAAATCTTTTAATCTCATTGAGTTTGCCTTCATTAACAAATACAAAAAGAAAAGAATGCATGAAAAAAGTAAATAATAAATAAAATGCACAAGTAATGTGCAATAAACATGTCAATAAATAGCTTACCCATTACACATACAAAATTGTTATTTCACTAAAGGTAATTAGGAAAACAAGTTCCAACCACCACATCTAGCAATCCCACTAGCCCAAAAAAAATCTTCCCTTCTCCACACAACCTTATTTTGCTCAACATTGAATACCATCATTAATTTTTATCATTTCCATTGGTCCTTTGAAATGTTTACAAGCCTCCAAACCTTATTACACATTTAATTGTTCATTCACTCAAAATAATTAAGAAAAAAAATCAAACCACTAAATTCAGCAATTTCATTGGCTACAACATTTTTCCCTCACACTTACAAACAAGCCTATTTAGCACCCTCTTTGTATTAATATTGTAATAATATTGTAACCATTTTCTATATATAAGCAAGGTTTTAAACGTAGTTTGATGTAAAAAAAGATTGGATAAGAAAATTTATTAAGTTTCACCCAAACCCCAAAAGGAGAGTTTTGATGATGTGCCTACAATTGGAAATTGGCATCCAAAACAATTTGGGTCAAGTAGTATAGAATGCCTAATTCTCAATTGTGAAAAATGTGCACTTGCTATTGATTTTCAAAAGAAGAAACTAACTGAACCACAAAATGTTGGATGCATACAATAAGATTTATGGCATGTGAATAAAACATCTTATAAGAATTAACAAAATAGACTTGAATTCCAACAATTCATCACATGACCTCATGGACCCCAAGTGCAATCAAAGACCCAAGATTTTTAATGAAAACATGCTACATGATGCATTCACAAATAAAAAATCAAGCCAATTGTGTACTATTCTGATAACACATGTTTACTTGTCAACACCTAATTGCATGATCTTAAGGCAATATGTTTTGTAATTTGATTTTTAAGTTGCAAAGGACAACATTGATAAGCTCATGATCTTCCACATTCCCTAAAACCATGAAATATTTCACAACTTTATAAACTTGAAATATTCTCCCATGTAATGTTGAAAAATAGAATTTGATGATAAGTTTACGAAGAGGGAAATAAAAAAGTTTCCATCTAAGTTGTTTTCCAAAGAACACATAAGTTGTTTAACTAAGGTTGCCACATAAGTTGTGTTTCAAAAGAATGGTGGGCCTTCATGAGTAGGACCCATGCCCCAAAACAAATGTATAACCTTTGCATTTAGGTGAGATTGAGTTCAAGTTGTTTTACAAAAAAATAATGAGAAATTTTCCTAGTGTGTTTGGAAGGCACCTTGCGTTTGTGAATAATACAAATTTAAAAAGAAAAGGTGTAATAAGCTTCTTGTAAGTTTAAGATGCTTCATACTCTAAATATGTTTATGGTACATCACAATGGGGGACATTTTCAAAATGTAGGGTGAAATTTAGTTGCCACTTCATTTTAGGCATTTTAAGTTCATGCCCGAACCCTGGGTCTTACCCTACACAAATCATCATTCATTTTTAGAAGAAAAAGTCTTATAGCAGGATAGGAATTTCATATGCAATCTTAATTAACATAATGTTTATATATTTGAACGGCAACTTATAATGTGGTATATTGGACCCACATATTCAATTGTATTTTCATAAAAATGTGATGTGGTTTTCATTGTAAGTTGACCAATTTTGGCCTTAATTAATTTCTTGAATATTGTTTATTTAAAGTTGAATTGGAACAACAAGGTTAAGTATAGTGAACCGGAATGTTCTTAGAATGAATGACAAATATCCAATAGTTATCAACCGAAGGTATATAACTACTTACACACCAATTTTCAAAAAACCACACAACATTGTAAAATTCTTTTTAATTTAAAAAAAATTCCTAGGTATATTTGGAGGGCACCTTATGTTTACCTTTGCTTTTATGCTTTAAGAGCCCTCTTACACCTACTAAGTTGGTTTTCCCACTTTTATTGCTGATAATCTCCCAATGTTTACGTGTGTTATACAGAGTTTGGAGAAAATTCCTAGTGTATTTGAAAGGTACTTCGTGTCTATGAATATCCCTCCTAGAAAGAAAAGGGATATCATGGCTACTACTTAAAGAGTGGGAGGAATTTAACACTTATTTTTCATTCTTAGAGCATCCCTTCCACTTTTAAGCTAGATTTGTGCACCAAGAGTTAGTAGGCATCATGTTTTTATAAGCTATGTCCCAAACTTGAGATAGATCTCTTGATATTTAGTGACATGCAATCGTAATTGATTCTAGTTTATCAATGTTTGATTCAAAGGATCTAACTCTTAGGGACAAAGACCTAAATGGTGAAAATTGCACAAGCTATATTTTTGTTTGACATGTTAAAAAAAATTAAGCTTGCCATTCAATAATTGTTGATTTATTACATATTATGCATTGCCAAAATTCAATAACTCTTTTCACTAAGGTTTAACTACATGAACAACTTGGCAAGGAGTTGTATTATTTTTTTCATAGCAACAACAAACTCCATAGATGCAATCACATTCAATAAGTATACCTTGAAACTACATATTCTTGAAACCATCTTCTAATTCCCAAATATCTTGATGGTATTTGCAACAACAATTGTTGAATTCCTTAATTCTCTTTACAAATCAAAACTTAAAAGCTACAAATGATGACAATCCAATCATTGCATCTCCATCCTTCTCCTTGAATTTTGTAAAAAGTTGTAACTAAACCAAACAAACAATGATATATGACACATGTTTTACTCCAAGATTAAATAAGACATACATGACCATACACTGGAGAATCCTTTAAATTAGGATCATTCTTGTGTTGGTAAGTTAAACTTTAAATTCAATTAATTCAAGGACATGAAAGGACACACATGAATATACAAGAAGTTAAAGGATTTCATTTATATTTGGACAAGGAAATGGAAAGGAACCAAATGAATATATAAGTAGTTAAAAAGGATGTTGTGCAATATAGTGGACTAGGACATGAAAAGAACCATAAAAATATACAAAAAGCCAAAAAGCATTCCATTTATAATGGACAATGACATGAAAAGAATCACATAAATATATAAGAAGTTAAAAGGACTTCACATATACTTTTGCAAAAGGATATGAAAGGAACCTAAAAGAAAAACATGGCCATTCTTCCTAAAGCTACCAAAAACTCTTCACCCATTTAATTTGAGTGCATAATAATGTGAATATTTACATTACATGTTCTTGTTAGATTTCATTGCAAACATTATTTTAGGATAGAGCATACCATGGTAAAGCCATTGGTTCCAAATTAACCCTGTCTTGATTTGGGGCTTAAAAAATTGACTGAAATACGAGTAAGCTAAGCCTTGTGATGTTCACACAAGTGGGATAGGTAAAATAGTATGGTGAGGTCAATTGAACCTGACAATAAAGTGTTCACATTGAAGGATTTTTCAAACTATGTTCACATTGTATGGGCAGCCTGGGGAAACTTAGGATTTTTTTTTCATTCTGCCCGAAAATTTGGGCATTCTGAAATTTTCTTGAGAAATGTTTTCTAGGATGCTTGAAGTTTTCTGGGAAATTTGTTATGCTGCTCAATAATTTCTGGCAGATTATATACGTTGAAAAAATTTCTTTTCTACTCAAAAATTTAGCAACTCGAAAAATCTTGATGCTCGAAAAAGATAGGGGAGAAATTTTTTTGAGGATGCTCCAAAAAATTGGCAGTTTTGGAATTTTTAGGGTGCCTCAGAATGTTATAAAGGTTGATTTTATTTATTTATAATTCCATTTCTGCCCAAAATTTTTGGGCGCTCTGAAAAATCCTTATGCTAAATGTTTTCGGGCACATTGTAAATTTTATTATGCCCGATAATTTCGGGCACCTCATAAACATTAAAGAAAATTTTCATTTATACCCAAGCATTTTCGGCACTCTGGAAAAATCCTGACACTTGAAATATTTCAGGCAATTTGGTCATGCCTCAGGAGTGGGATGATGGCAAAATAAGTGCTTGCCTATGGTGTAGGCAAGGGGCACTTATTTCAAGTATGCTTCACTATGTGAAGCACTACAAAATTTCTACCAATGCTTTATGAACCAAGGACCCTCTCTCTCTCTCTCTCTCTCTCTCTCTCCTACACTTCATGAGCACCTTGGGCTGAAGCTTTACAATGGATGAAGCCCATGCTGCCTAAAGCTCGCATTGAGAGGGGGAACATTCTCAAAATGCCATGCCAAACTTGACTATAGCTTTTTCCTGGGCCCTTTATTTTGAGAATTGCCCCCCCACCCCCTCCCCAATTAGGGCTTTATCCTATGCATAATGACATGTCAAAGTTTTCCAAGTGTATTTGAAATGCACCTTTAAATCCATAAGATTCAATCCTAATATGCGAGGTCATTTTATGTTTTTCAACAAGATCTTATGTTTCTAGGCGGACTCTTACATCTTTGTGAGAGCATGCCATTTTTCTTTGCATAATGAATACGATTTTGGCCATTAGATATGAGAGAAAAATCTCTCATGAGTCATTACACATGGTAAGGCCATTGAAAAAGGTGTTACTAGAATTCAACACCTACCCTTGGCTATCACCTCAAGCTCAAGTGGGCACCTATTTAAGCATCATTCAAACCTAATGTTTGAGTAGATAGGGTTAAGCAGCTTAACATTTAGTTAACATCATAAAAGGAAAATATTTATGTTAAAATTAGCACTAACCTAAAATAGTAATTTTAATGTTCATTCAAATTTCACACATAGATTAGTGTTAAACTAAACAAATGTATAAAGAGGGAAAGCAACTTATCTTTCTCATGATGAACTTCACATAGGATAAATGTTAGTGGCTACAACCAACATTGTAATAAATTATTGAGGTAAACCTTGCAATCGAGATTGTGGTTTTGTAACATTGAATTTTTAAAAATTATTTTTGGGCTCTTGAGTTAAGATCTCAAAACCTAAGCTTTCAACTAGGCATCAAGGTTAACTATGACACAAATGCTAACACCACTTGCCCCCCCCCCCCCCCCCCCCCCCCCCCACCCAAACAAACA
>Ga0116229_10015130_pt1 | contig 10586 bp, 2 predicted proteins | sample S1TSphgellanicum_3_FD_87313 | JGI IMG/M metagenome (GOLD analysis project Ga0116229, IMG submission 87313) | Host-associated microbial communities from peat moss isolated from Minnesota, USA - S1T2_Fc - Sphagnum magellanicum MG | ecosystem: Host-associated > Plants > Peat moss > Unclassified...
TAATAATAATAATAATAATAATAATAGGTCTATCTATTTTTATATGAGGATTTTTGAAAGATGATAATTTTTTTTGGCTTGTGTTTTGAAACTTTGAGATTAGTTATAGAGTGATAATATCTTGAAGGATTTTGATTTCTTTTAGAGGATTTTTTTTTGAAGAAGATTATGTATACATTTGAATGGTGAAATATAATTTGAGTTTTCATAATTCTTCTTTTCGCCTTAAGATACTTTTTTTTTATTTAAACGGCAAGGCCACAATGTGACACACACCCCTTGTTCTATTTCCCATCTCCTTATGTTTGTCTTTTGTCTACAAGCAATTGTCTCTCTATCTACCGAAGTACGTTGGTCATTTCAACACATGTCCATCGAATAATTAATTAATTTTGAAATTTTCATTTCAAAAAATGAAATATTCCTAAATATTTACTATTATCCTTTCACAATATTTATTTTTTTGGATTTGGAAAAAAAATTTTAATTTTCAACATTTCTGAAAATAATATAATTAGTGCCCAATTGGCCAAGGTACTAGGGTATATATATATATATATATATATACAGGCACTTTCCAGACAGTTTGTCCCACTAAGCTAAAAAGGGTCAGACAAGTGGGAAACTAGGTAGTAGTCCATTTGCATTTCCATACTACTTTTTGAGAGAAACTATTTTAAATGTGTTTTTATCAATGTAATTTTTTTTGCAGAAATTCTTTTGCCACATCTGAATATATATATATATAATTTTTTTTTAATTTTTTTTTATTATTTTTTTTAAAACCAACAAACATATATTGGTTCAGCCATACTAGAGCTTCACTCAATTTTTTCCCTTTAGTGAAATTTGACTTGTAAATAATTATTTATTACCATTTTTTCCATAGACTTTTTTCTTTTTTCTTGGGTCAATTATATATTATTTTGATAATGAATCCTTCTGACCTGACCAGGTCAACCATTCATGAAGCATGCCTTCCTTCTCATGTGTTTTGTGTGACTAAAATTTTACATGTGACAATAGGAATTATGATGGGCATAAAAGCTGACAACCATCCCTAGTACCCTCCACAATAATTCTTCAACAACTTGTTAAGTTATATAAGAGGAACCCTAAAGTTTTGCATTGGACTATTGCATTGGATCCAACTTTTGGAAGTTTTACCTTATTAGAAGAACCATTGTCATATTCGGTGAATTGGTTCCTTTAGTGAAAGTGTTTAGAGTGTTTAGATTGGAATGGATTTTGTTTTTTGATGTTCAAAGTGTGGACAATAGAAGAGAGATGTACAAACATTTTATCTATTGGCAAGGGCCAGCGTGTTTGTGATGCCTTGTTTTACTTTGCTCTTTGACCTTTAGCCAAATTTAGCTAAGTCCTCATCACCATGATTGCCAACCCACCACCTACTTCACAAATTTGGAGAATTTATTTATTTATTTATTTATTTTATTTATTTTTATAATTGGTTTCAAGTTAAAGCCAAAATTTTACTCCACCTACTTCACAAACTTGAAAAATAAAAATAAAAATAAAAACATTGATTGGTTCGAAGTTGAAGCAAAATTTTTACCCCACCTACAAAATTAAAATATTGCTATTCTAGGATTTATTGGCCATTAAAAAGAGCAATGCCTCAAAACATGGTGTTGGGTGCAGTGTTTATTATCTTTCAATTTTATGGTTTTGAAATTTTTGTAATATTTTTCCATTTTTTGGGTAAATTTGGTCAAATTTACATTTTCTTTAAAAAAAATCTTCCAAATTATGATTTTGTCATCAGGTGGTGAAAATTTGGCAATAAAGAAAACATTGGTTGGGGTCATTCCCCCAACCAAATAGGTGGTCACTGTTTAGTAGCGAGTAAATGAAGCTTAAAAGATGAAATTTTATATGGTTGTTTATCTCTAGTAGCCTTGAGGGAATGGAATTGTGACATTTAATTAGCTTCAAATTATTATTGAATCATCTTGTATGTGGTTTTGGACAATGCATGGTTCATAGTTTCTAGTAGCCATTAAGAAATTCAGATATGACTTGTGACCTCATAAATTTTCATCTTTCATTGGTCTAAATAGCATAAGTTGATGATGATTACAACCCATTTTTCATTGAAGGTGCAAAACACACGCATCTTCCATTTTCAATGAGAGAAAAATAACTCATAGGGGGGAAAAAAAAAATTGTCGAGATTTCATAAAGTGGTGAGCTTTGATTATGTTGATTATTAACATGTCCTTATAAAAATGGATGGATCTACATTTTACATTTCATCATATTTTTAATCGTCAAGTGTAGGGTTAACCAAACATTCAATGTGAAAATAATAGCATTTCAAAGAGGTCGATTTTGTTTTGTCAAAAGTGGCCTCCATTTGCTTTTAATGTCAATTGGCACCGAGTTCATGTCCACCTCCATCACTACACATTCTCCACTTTTCAACTTGTGTAATCATTATATTTATATTTTCATTAAAGTGGCATTGTCACCTCACATCACCTCCCATCCTTCTTGCCCACCTTTTTTATTTTGTTGAGTAATGTTATTAGTGCCATATTATGTATGGTAGTATAAGAGGTCATTGTTTTTTTTTAATAACAAAAATGATACTTTGTTTGAGCAATCATTTGATCATGAACAAGATCATACATATAATTGTTTGAAGCAACAATCGTTGGTAAAGAACAACATGAAAATGCACTCTTTCATGGTGTCAAACTGAAGGTCATTGTAAAGGCACTAGATAGGAGCTTGCGTAATCCAAATGACTCTTCTCTTTCCCTCCTTGGTTTGCATGGATTTTACTTGAAAACCTTCCAAATCTTCAAATTAGAAGAAGGTACATTATTGTTTATGTTTTGTTGTTTTAGAAGGTTGATTCAAAGTTTGATGTTTTTATGTTGAACTTTTGTTTTACTTAGAGATCATGTGCTACTTTTGTGTAAAAGTCAATAATGTATTTTTTGTGCATGTAATGTTTGGTTGGTAAAACTCTATGCAATGAGCCCATGCAACCCCCTATTGGTTTTAAATACAAGTTTTGTTTCAATGTAACGGTTCATAATGTTATTGTCATAGCCTCATCTTCTAACAACTTGTGTCTATCTCCCTCAACACCATTGTTTATGAACCTTTTCAATCTTTTTTTTCTTAATCCTAATGGATTACATCTAGTCTCCAAGTGTCGAGTTAGAAAAAAATGTAAGAAGAAAGAATGGGGGTTGAATCATGTGTTTCAAGAGGTTTAGATAAAGGTCAAGGTTTCTTCCTTGGGTCACAATAATGTTGTAGTGTGTTAGCAAGTTCAATGTGGTACACTATAAACTTTATATTGAAATCAAAGGTATTGAAAAATAATTAGTATTAAAGTTAACAATATGTAAAAACCCTTAGGTAGGTAGGTAGAAATGCAAGGTGCATGAATTAAATGCATTATGGGGAAATATTAGATGTGAATGGATAACCAACATGCTAGGGGAAATTACTCTTTATATATATTAGGGAACACATAAAATAAATGCAAAGGAATATGTATGTTATGAAATTATAAAATATTTTTTAAATATTTTATTAAAAATTTTATATATATATATATATATATTTTCATAATCCAATTCTAAACACCCTATTTAAACATTTAAGTAATTTTTTTTTTCAATACATTGCACCTTATATTTTTGTTCATGTCATTTGAAAAAAAATGGAAGCAACTTCCCCTAATTAACATGCCAAGAATGAACAATTGTTTGTTAACAAAGGTCATAATATTATTGTTCAGTTGGTGCATATTTGAGGTGTCATTGTTAAAAGGAAACATAAGTTTATTCACTTTCTTATCATTTATTATGTCCCAACCCTAACTTGGGTCCACAACCAAGGTTACATGACATTACAAGGGTAAGAGGTCAAAAATAATGTTTTGGGATTCAAGCACACCCCAACCAACATACAAAAAAGTGAATCACAACACTCCTAATTGGATTTTCACTTTGAGAGTCGGGAGCCCTAAAATGTCAAAAAACCCCAAACCTTGTTTTAAAATTTGGGGATTGAATTTTGCCCATATTAGGTCCTATTTAGACCATTGAAAAAACAAACAATGAAGGGATCAAATCATCTCTAATTAGAACATTTGATACAACTTTCGAAAGGTCTTTTGAAGGCTACAACTTTTCACTTGCAATATTTTGAATTAAAGTTTGTTTGTGGAAAAAACATAAGTTCACAAAATAGTGTGACTTATAACTTGCCAATTTCAATAGTCTCCTAAGGAGTTTGGGAATTTATGTCATTTCAATGGCGTCTCCACGACCATTTATAGAGTATATTATCTAGAGAGAAAAATTGTGACACCTCCCAAGTCTAGGAAATGGTGAATTGTGTGAATGTGTGTCTCCTATGACTTTGTTTGTGCACCATTTTAGTTCCAATTTGCACTAATTGCCCTCAATATTGGTTTGTGACAATTTGAATTCAACTTTGTAAGTTTATTATATTCTCATTTTATATTCCCACCCATTTTTTCTTTGTGAAAACTACAAAATGTGCCTTGGGTTTGCAATTTATTGCAAAATAAAAAAATCAATAAGGTTTTTTATCCTCAATACCATTTAACAAACCTATGGGTACATCATATTGACTTTTGAAACTCATTTGACCTTTGATTGATTTGATTGGGAAAATTGTTTGAATTTTTGAAGGTGAAAACACATTTCACAAACATGGTGTGATGAACCACTAGTTAATAGATTTTTGAACACATGCATCAAATTTTAATTCAATTTATCAAAAATGATAAATACCTTGTTATTAATTGTGATGAAATTACCACAATTGACAATTGATCTTGGGGTGATATTCACATGTTATGCTTATGTTATTGATGTTTTTAAAAGGCACTACTACAAATGATATCATGTATGTTATCATCTTTTATTAAATTTTAGTAAAAAACAACACCAAAACAAGATGACTATACAGTCAAAAGGATTAGTTGTTTCAAACACTTAATAACACCTTAACCATGTCAAACATGACTAAGTTACTAGTTATGTGAACATTTGTCATGTCCATTTTTATTAAAAAATAACATGTGCTAATTGACATGGCTAGTCTATCGTGATTTTAAAATAATCATTGTAATTCAATGTGGCTTATCTTTTTTTGACTAAAATTTAGCATAGGTGATAGGTATTAATTTATGTTATTTCATAAATAGCATAAATCAAATAATTATGATTTAAAATTATTTATTAATTACAATTCATAAGGATGTAAAGTCTACATTTGAAGATGTAGACCCCCTAAACATGTATGTAAACCTCTTTTCCCTAAGCATGTAAACCACTTGTAGGCCTCCCCTAAGCATATAGGTCACTTGTAGACCTTAAGAAATAAACAAGGTGTCACAAAAGAAAAACCCTTCACCTTTATGGTGACAAGCCAAGGCCTTTTAATAACCATCCAACCAACATTTCACATGATAGCAAGTAATGTAATCTAAAAATATATATAAACACATGCTCATTTTAAAGTTCACACATTATAATTTCAAGTCATGAAACACAAGTCAACATATAATTATAAACATGAATTAGTTGATATTATGTAGGTAGATAGTGAATATTTCATTAAACTTACCTACCTACCAACATATTATCTACATATCTACCTACCTACCTTTTTATTATATATGTTTTTATTTACCAATGTAACTACCTACTTTAACCTATTGTCTACCTACCTACCTACATGCCTAGGGGATGTACAACCTACATTTGAGACATATGTATATAAGTAGCATTCTGAATGACTCAAATTTAACACATATAATATCTAGCAAGCCATGTCATCGATGGAATGACTAAAATTAGTTACATTAATATCATGCACTAGTAGAAATCCTATCATTTGTAACCATTCCATGTGCAATTATGTGTGACTAAATGTCACCTATGATTACGAATAGTTGCCTATGTTACTATTTTTCAAATTTGGATGGAGTTTGGTTTTCCTTTCAACTAGTTGCCACTATGACCTATTTCATCATTCCAATAGGCTGATTTTTCATGATGTTTTTGTATTTTTTACAACATTGTATATACATTTAGTTACACATGCAACCAAAGTAGTCACATCATAGTTGCATAAGGTACATATGCTACCTAATAGCTACACGTATAGATTATTTAATAATACATAGGTACTTATATGTATATATGTACCTACTAAATACCAATTTATTTACTAGGTACATACACCTTACCTATCTACCTATTATGTACATACCTACCTACTTAATTACTAGATACCTATGTACATATATACATACATACCCACTAATTACTTAATAGGTTATTTAATTATAAATAATTATTTAAAGACTATTTAAATAGGTATTTAAAATAAATAATTATGTATAGGCTATTTAAATATGTACATAAAATAAATATTATCTAAATAGGTACCTAGTAAGAACTTATGCAACTTAGTAGGTAGGCTATGTAATAGTATGTGCTAGGGAATAGTCACAATTAAGTTACAATTATGTGACTAGGCTGCAACTAAAATTTTATCCCATATCGTTTGTCTTCTCTTTCAAGTTTACAAACTATGTGAGAAAGTTGGTTTGGTGGAGTAAACACATTCAATTTTTTCAATTGCCATATGGGAGGAGCTAATCGCATAGGCTCCACCCAAAAGGTTAAACTTTAAATAAAATAGGATTTTGTTGTAAAAATTTTAGACCTAGACCTACCTACCTAGGCTAGACCTATGGCTAGGTGGCCTAGGCTTAACCTAGGTGCCACATGGCCTATTGTAAATGGCCTAGCCCAAAACTAGGTTAGGTACCTTAGGCACCTAACTAGGCTAAAGGTGACCTAACCTAGGCCTTTAACTTAGGCCTAGCCTAGGTGCTACATGGCCTATCATAAGTGATCCAACCCTAAACTAACCATAAATGATTATAGGGCAATCTTAAATTGCCATGTGGCATAATCTAGTTCCTTTAATTGATGGTTGAAAAAAATAAAATTATATATTTGGCAAAATATTTTGAAAATCCAAATGATGCCACGTGTCACATTCTTAGGCTACCACGTGTGAACATATTGGTGTGCACTATAGTTGCAAGTGTTGCAAGTATAGTCACAAAAATTCATCCCTGGATACACATCAAATCTCCACATTTGTATTCTACGAAAAAATATTCATCCATCGTCTACGACTAGTGGTTGCCTGCAACTTGTTGTTTTTTACTATGTTGATTTTTAGTCATTGTGTTGCTTGCGACTAAAATTTAGTTACAAATGACGTTTTTTCTATTAGTGGTGTATTTAGGACTTAATCCATGTGTAATTAACATTGTTTGATTTGATTATAAAAAAATTGACTTGGTTGAATAAAACATGCCTACTTTTTGGAAAAGGAAAAATGAACAAAAAACATCTTTTTAATCATTGTAAACAAATAAACTTAATTACATCTATCATTGTAGTCACAATGTTAAGGTCATAAAAACATGGTTTTGTAATTATCAAGATACCATTGTTGTTGAATCTTGAAAGGTTGATTAGTGGAAGCATCATTGATAATTTTATGCAACTAATATTGAAATCATTCATGCAATATGGAGACTTAACAACAAAAATAGATTGCCAACAAGCTTACATGTTTTTTATTAAATGGGGTTGTGGTGTTCACTAGCCTGCTTATTGGTGTTGCTACACAAATTAGATCTAAATCAACATTATTTTTTTAATGAAAGTGCAATGTATGACACATCGCACGAACAACCTAGCCATGCAAATTTAAATTATGATTAACCCCTAGTTGTTAAGCTTGAGAGTTTATTTCAAACAACATTTACTTATTATTCATCTTCACCAAAAATGCATCTTGTACATGGCAATCTTGCCAAGATCCTTGAAACCAAAGGTTTGAAACTTCTTTATAATGCAAAGACTAGGTGGATCTCTATGTTGTCCCCTTCATAGAATCCTTATACAAAGTACAATATTTTGTGGCATGAAAATGAACAATGATTTGAATAATGTAACAACAAAAAAGATAAACCTTGAGTCTTTCTTTGACATTCAAGTGGTCATGGGACCAACTTGTATCATGACAATAATGGAGGTAATCCATGCACTCAGTACATTTGCATAGGCTCTTAATGTGTTTGTATGTGACTTTGTGAATGTTGTTGAAGTATTGTTAAGATGTGTTGTGTAGAATTGTACAACATACTTTCAAACTTGGTAAATAAGTATAACTATTTGTATAACGAAATGTTCAAATGGTGTTTTGTGTTTAATAAATAAATTTGAATGATGATTCTCAAACCAAAAATTGGTGAATGCAACATGCATAATCTATCCTCAACATTGGTTTAATCCTCTTATTAAGTAAATATTTTGGAAACATTTAACCTTAATGAAGGCACAATTTTCTTTTGGAAAGGCTTGTTGGCCTAAAAACTAATTGTGCAAAATTCACAACTTTTGTTTAATGAAGGGAGACTTGATCTAGGAACATCTATCTTAAATATCACTATGCAAAACAACCGTGTTGTTGGTCTAAAATGTCATTATTGTGCAACCTTGTTATTCAATTATGTTCTAAACTAACATCCAAGACATTCTTGTAGCACCAATTGTTTGAGTATTTCAATCTAACAAAGTTGTTTATAGTTATGATCTTAAGTAATGTACAAACTGAACATTGTTTCTCCACCTATGTCATGCCTCAAGTCCAATTTGAAAAACATGTTAACCACAAGTCTATATTTGGTTGAGAAAATGTTTGCATAAGAGTAAATTACATTATGGATAATTTTCCTTGTGAGGATGTCATAAAGGATTGGACTAACAATATTAAAAGAGTTCACAACTTTTCAAGCATCTTCAACTTGATTGCATTTTTCATTTTGGTTAGAAAATATTGATCAATTTTTAGTAGACCCTAGTTATTGAAGTGACATGTTTCTTTTGACTACTTTAATTAGTTAAAATGACATTTTTCATTACTCAATTAAATGTGACATTAGTTGAAATATGACCAAAAAATACACTTCTAAGAAAAATGGACAAGGTTGTAATCACATGGGACACACGTGTCAATATTGACCATAATTCATTACAACAACCTATAAGGTGTACACTTGTTACATTTCATACATAATTAATGTTCCCAAAAATATTTATATATGTTGATGAAGCCTTAAGCTCTGCTTTCATTTATTTTCAAGTGTTTCGTACAAATATCAATGATAGAGTGATGCATGTCATAGTTTTAATTGATTTATTTTCTACAAGTCCATAACCAAATATCCAAACATTGGTCAATGGTGAAATGTCAAATGTTTAAAATTAATTAAGGAGATGTTTTTTCTTGTTTATTGTTGGTCATTGATAATTACTTGTTTCAAATCATTTGATTTATAATTACATTAACATGTTATCATATTATTTTTATATAGATAACGTGACATTGAACGGCACATGGTAATGTGTCTTTTCATATCCATGTAGCTCGGCAAGGGGGATGAATGAAATAATTAGGATTGGAAAAGGGAAAATGTAAGTCCAAACAATACAAACAAATATACATACATCATTTTTTAAATTTAGATTCATATTGGGGTTGTTTTGTTGTAAAACTTAAATTCATGTTTCAATATTGGATAAAATATATACATGTATTTCATTTCCTTTATGGATAAGATTACTAGTTATGTAAAATAATATTTTAATATATCCATTAATTACAAAATTATATATATAAGATTATGAAATGAAATTTATAATTTAATAAAATATTTGAATATAAAAATTGAAAAAGATGTTAACTTTAATCGTAAGTTTTCATTTAATAAAATGAAAAAAACTCTATATTTGCCTTTAAAAATTCTCTTCTTTGGAAATTTTTTGGGGTGAAAATTTCAACATTTTGAATAATACGATTAGTGTTGAGATTGTCAAGACACTATGATAATTATGAACAAGAAAAATGCAAGTACTAAAGAGATAATGAAATGACCCTAAAAGATTTTTTTTAAAGGCCACGTGGCAAGAAGTCAAACATGATTACAATGGGCAATGGACCCCATTTGGGATTTTGCAAGGGCATAAACTTGTGAGGCCCTTCAAGGGGATCATCCTTTACCCTAAACTTTTTGGGCAATGATCATGTACTAGGCACAAGGTTTAGTCAAAATAATAGAGTTATCCATAAAGTCACCCTCTCTTTCACTTATATCCCCTCTTTGAGTGGTATCCGCAAAGTAAGGAAATTTTATTAAATCTGAGTATGAAATGCTGAAACTCAGCATTAAATGCACAAGGTTCAAAAGTAATTATAGTAGTTGTACAGGAAGGAGCAGTGGAAATACATGTAGCTGCAGTGGAGGCGCTCAGGAAGAAGGAAAGACAGGATGAAACTCCGTGTACTACCAAAATTGGTGGAAAGACTAGTTTGGGCCCCAGTTATTTCGTTTTGTAAAATTTTCATTTCCCAGTTACACATTTGATTCCCTATTATGCCGAAACTGGCCGTTCTTGCCCCTTGATCGCATGACAGAA
>Ga0116229_10015132_pt1 | contig 10582 bp, 4 predicted proteins | sample S1TSphgellanicum_3_FD_87313 | JGI IMG/M metagenome (GOLD analysis project Ga0116229, IMG submission 87313) | Host-associated microbial communities from peat moss isolated from Minnesota, USA - S1T2_Fc - Sphagnum magellanicum MG | ecosystem: Host-associated > Plants > Peat moss > Unclassified...
CGCCCGATGCGGCGTCCCAGCGCACCGCGCGCATGGTCGAGCGGTTCATGCGCCGCTACTTCCTGATCGCCCGGGAGGTGGGCTCGCTCACCCGCACCTTCTGCGCCCAGCTTGAGGCCGAACAGGCTAAGCGGCCCCAAGGCCTGTCGCGGTTCTGGCCGAAGCGAAGCGGACCGGAGGCGCCCAGGCGCCTGCTGGCGCCGGGCTTCTACGAAGACGCCGGACGCTTGGCCGTTGAGCCTCTGACGTTTGAGCGCGCGCCGATCGAGCTGATCCGCATGTTTGGCTTGGCGGATCGCCATAACTTGGACCTGCACCCCGACGCCTTCGCCCTGGTCAGCCGCTCCCTGAACCTGATCGACGCGAAGTTACGACGGGATCGGCACGCGGCGCGGGCCTTTCTGCGGGTGCTGGCCCATGGGCGCGACACCTATCGCACCCTGACCCTGATGAACGAAGCCGGCGTGCTGGGGCGTTACCTGCCGGAGTTCGGCCGCATCGTCGGCCAGATGCAGTTCAACATGTATCACGCCTACACCACCGACGAGCACACCCTGCGCGCCGTGGGCATCATCGCCGACATCGCGGCGGGGCGCATGGCCGACGACCACCCCCTGGCGGTCTCGATGATGCCCTTGGTCTCCGACCCTGAGGCCTTGTTCCTGGCCATGCTGCTGCACGATACGGGCAAGGGCGGCGCGCCAGGCGGACAGACGTTGGCCGGGGCCCGCAACGCCCGACAAGCGTGCGAGCGGCTGGGCCTGTCTGAGGAGCGGATCGAGCTGGTGGCCTGGCTGGTGCAGAACCACCTGGCCATGTCCGACTTCGCTCAGAAGCGCGACATCAGCGATCCGCGCACCATCACCGCCTTTGCGCGCTTGGTCGAGAATCCCGAGCGGTTGCGCAGCCTCGCGATCCTGACGGGCGCCGATATCCACGCTGTGGGGCCGGGCGTTTGGAACGGCTGGAAGGGGCAGCTGCTGCGAGAGCTCTACACCGTGACCGAGGCGCTGTTCCGGGGCGGTCGCATCTCCGACGTTACGGCCGAACATGTCGAGGATATCCGCGAGACCTTGGCTGCGAACGCGCGGCGTCGCTTTATCGAGGGGCGCGGCGACGCCATCGACGCCCTGGCGCGCTGGGCGGCCTCGATGGAGGACGCCTATTTCGTCGCCTTTCCCAGCCGCACCCAAGCCGCCCACTATGCGCTTGGCCTCAGGGCGAAGACCCACGGGGGCGCCGCCGCCAGCGCCGACCTGATGTACGATGGCCACGCCACCGAAATCACCCTATCGGCCCAGGATCGCCGGGGTCTGTTCGCCGATCTGTGCGGGGCCGTGGCGGCGTTCGGCGCCAATATCGCAGGGGCCAGAGTCTATACCTCGAGCTCCGGGGAGGCGCTGGACATCTTCTATATTCAAGACCGTCACGGCGATCCGTTTGGGCGCGACGATACGGCCGGCCTGGAACGCCTGACCCAGGCGCTTGAGGCGGTGGCGCGCGGCGACGGTCTGAATTTGGAGCGGCGTCGGGTCGACTATACGCGCACAGCCGCCTTCGCGGTGGCGCCCAGCGTGGTGTTGGACAACGACGCCTCTGACGCCGCCACGGTGGTGGAGGTCTCAGGTCGAGACCGTCCGGGCCTGTTGCAGTCGCTTGCCCGCACCCTGGCGGATGCGGGCCTGTCGGTGCAGTCCGCCCATGTCGAGAACTATGGCGAGCGCGCCGTGGACGCCTTTTACGTCATCGACGACCAGGGCGATAAGCTGGCGGACCCGGACCGGATCGCCGGCCTAAAGGCGGCGCTGACCGCTGTCTTGCTTGAGGACGAGCCCGAGGTGCGCCGGGCCCGCGCCCGCGCCAGCCAGCGCGCGTCGTCTACGCCCTGACAACGGCGCCGAGCCTACAGCATTTCGCGACATCGTCGATTTGTAAGGCAACATTCTTTATCATTTCGAGACTGTTGTATATTGCATTAACGCAATAGAAATGCCGGCAGCTTATCTTGGTATACATGAGCGTAGCTGCCGTCCGTCGGCGATTTTCGTTGCAAATCTATCGTGACGCCCAGCCGGCACGGGGGTGGGCGACGGCCTTAGCCTTGATCGCCATTTTCGCCATTCTCGCGGTCGTCATTCGGGGTTTCTGTCGCGACGTGCAGGGTTGGTCGCCGTTTTGGCCGGCGAATGGCGCGATTGTCGTCGCCTTGCTCGTACTTCCCAAACGTGTGGCGGCCGCTGTTGTTCTCATTGATTTCCTCATAAACATAGCTGTCAATATATTCTTTAGTACGGTTTTAACGTCGCGCATCTCTGACGCCGTCTTGAACTGTTTCGTAGGTCTGCTGCTCGCGATCTTGGTCAGAAACGTCTGTGGAGCGGCGACGGATCTGTCCCGCTTTCGACGTCTCGTAACCTTTACCGCGCTTGCCGCCGCCGCCGCGGGCGTCGAGGCCGCGGTGGGCGAACTCATGGACTGCTTCGGGCGTTCGGTGGCTATTGATATCGGCGCCTGGTTCTGGTGGACGCTTTGCGACGGCCTAGGTCTCGTCATTGCGACGCCAGCTATTCTGCTTTGTGTGAAGAACCAGCGTTACGTAAAGTTCAGTGACGCGAGCTCCTCAAATCGAGTGCTGCTATTTTCACTGATCTTGTCCGTCGCGGTCTTTTCATTTTTGCAGAACCATTCCGGTCTTTATATTTTCATTTATCCGTTGCTCGTTCTGATGGCTTTTAGAGCGGGGCCGACCTGGGTCATGGCGTCAGTCCTGACCGTCTCAATCGTCGCTTCCGCCTTGACCCTTCACGGCCATGGCCCGCTTCTGAGCATCGCGCCCTCTGAGCCGCGTCTGAAGCAGAACGTCTTGCAGCAGTTTCTGCTTTCCCTCTTCATCTGCGCGGTGCCGGCCAACAATGCGCTTGGCGAAATGGGCCGCACGGCTCAGCGGCTCAGGCGGATCCATGCGACGGCTCGGGCGGCGCAGAGCGCGGCGGTGGCGGCCAACCTCGCCAAGTCGCAGTTCATCGCCAATGTCAGCCACGAGATTCGCACGCCCCTCAACGGGGTGCTCGGAATGGCTCAAATCCTGGCGGCGGGCGACCTTTCCGATCAGCAGCGCCAGCGGGTCGATATCATTCACTGTTCCGGCGAGATATTGCTCAGCATCCTCAATGACGTCCTGGATTTTTCCAAGATTGAAGCGGGAAAGCTCGATCTTGAGGCGACACCGTTCGACCTCATGAAGGTCGTCAGCGATGTCCAAGCCGCCTTTTCTGCGGTGGCGGAGAGCAAACATCTTGCGCTCAGCCTGCGGCTGGAGGGACGTCCCGGCCATCAGCGGATCGATGACCTCTATCTGGGCGATCCTACGCGCGTACGCCAAATTGTCAGCAACCTCGTTTCCAACGCGTTGAAATTCACGCCCTCCGGCGAGGTTAAAATCATCGTGTCCTGTCTGGACGAGAGCGTCGTCATTTCAGTTTGCGATACGGGTATCGGTATACCTGAAGACAGGGTTTCCAAGCTGTTTGGGCAGTTCGAGCAGGTCGACGCCTCGACGACGCGTCGCTTTGGCGGGACGGGGCTTGGTTTGTCGATCTGCCATGAGCTGTGCCGCCGGATGGGCGGGCGGATTGTTGTCGAAAGCCAGTTTGGGACCGGCTCGACCTTTACAGCGCACCTTCCCTTGCCAAAGGTAAACGGCCCTGGGGCGTCGTTCGCTCAGGCGCCTGTGCATGAGGCCGCCGCAGAGCGCAGCGAGCTTCGCATCTTGGCGGCGGAAGACAACAAGACCAATCAGCTGGTGCTGACCACCTTACTGCAGCAGATGGGCGTCGCGCCGACGATGGTCGAGGATGGGGCTCAGGCCGTCGAGGCTTGGCGGACGGGAGAATTCGACCTGATCTTGATGGATATGCAGATGCCGGTGATGGACGGGCTGACAGCCGTGCGCGCCATTCGGGCCGCCGAAGAGGTCGCAACTCGCCCAAGATCGCCGATCATTGCGCTCACCGCCGATGTGATGTCGCACCATTTGGAAGAGTATCGTCGCGCGGGCGTCGATGCCGTCGTCTCCAAGCCGATCCAGTTCGCGGAGCTGGTGCACGCGATGCAATCGCTGATGGGTCCCGATATCGACGCAGATGCGCCCGGGCTAATGACGGCCTAACATCCCCCTACGGTCCAAGACGCTCTGGCGGCGATCTGAACATAAGGGTTAATATTTCCGCCTCATTTATTATCCAATTTGCATTAACGCGTGCGAAACGCGAATATGATAATTTATTTGCATGAGCGTTGTAGTCCTTCCTCGCCGGTTTTCGTTTCAAATCTATCGTCCCTCACAGCCTACACGCGGTTGGGGGACGGCTGTCGCATTGGTTGGCGCATTTACGGTTTTGGCCCTGGCGGTTCGAATTTTCTGTCTGAACGGCGAAGCTTCTGTTTCGTTGTGGCCGGCCGACGGCGCCCTCGTCGTCGCCTTGATTGTTCTTCCCAAGCGTCTAAGCGCCTTAGTTCTAACGGTTTCTTTCGTAATAAATATAATTATCAACTTATTATGCCATTTTGATCTGAATATAAATATAGATACCGCCGTCTTGAATGACGTGCTCAGCTTGTTTTTAGCCGTTTTAATCCGAAATTTTTGCGGCGCGGCGACGGATCTGTCGCGCTTTCGGCGTCTCGCCACCTTCGTCGGTCTTGCAATCGTCGCCTCCGCTATGGAGGCCGCCATTGGCTTCGCTTGGGCGTCTATGAGCGTGCCGCGGGAACTGAATTTCTTTCGCTGGTTCTGGTGGACCCTTGGCGACGCCCTCGGTTTGGTCATCGGAACGCCCGCCGTCCTCTTTTGGGTAAAAAACAAGCGCTATGTAAAAGTCAGCGGCGCCAGCCTGATCGAGCGCATATTTTTGTTTACTTTGATAATTATTGTCGCTACGATTGCTTTTTTACAAAGTCAGTCCAATACATATATTTTCATCTATCCTTTAGTTATCATGATGGCGTTCCGGGCCGGACCAACATGGGTATTGACGTCGGTCCTGTTAGTTTCGGTCCTGGCCGCGTCTTTGACCGTCCACGGCTACGGCCCGCTATTCGCCATTGCAAAAAACAATCCGCAGCTTCTGCAGAGCGTGTTGCAGCAGTTCCTGATCTCGCTGTTCGTATGCGCCGTGCCCGTCAACAATGCGCTCGGCGACATGGGGCGGTCGGCCCAGCGATTGCGGCGGATTCACGCGACGGCTCGGGCGGCGCAGCGCGCAGCGGTGGTCGCCAACCTCGCCAAGTCGCAGTTCATCGCCAATGTCAGCCATGAGATCCGCACGCCCCTTAACGGCGTGCTCGGTATGGCTCAAATTCTGGCGGCGGACGACCTTTCCGATGTACAGCGCCAGCGGGTCGATATCATTCACAGTTCCGGCGAGGTGTTGCTGAGCATCCTCAACGACGTGTTAGATTTTTCTAAGATTGAGGCGGGGAAGCTCGACTTGGAGGCGACGCCCTTCAACCTCGTGAAGGTCGTTGGCGATGTCCAAGCCGCTTTTTCCGCCGTGGCGGAGACCAAAAATCTTCAGCTCAGTCTGCGGCTGGACGGGCGCGCTGGCCATCAGCCTATCGACGATCTCTATCTGGGCGACCCCACGCGTGTTCGGCAAATCATCAGCAACCTTGTCTCCAACGCGTTGAAATTCACGCACACGGGCGGAGTCGAAATCGTCGTGTCTTGCCTTGACGCGGGCGTTGTCATTTCGGTTCGCGACACCGGCATCGGTATCCCTCAAGACAAGCTGCCAAAGCTGTTTGGGCAGTTCGAGCAGGTTGACGCCTCCACGACGCGTCGCTTCGGCGGTACGGGGCTTGGTCTGTCGATCTGCCGCGAGTTGTGCCGCCTGATGGGCGGTCGGATCGTCGTCGAAAGCCAGTTTGGAACGGGCTCTACCTTTACGGTGCATCTACCTTTGAAGCGGCGCCGCGCTCTTGAGGGGCTGGCTTCGTCGGCGCCGGCCTGCGCCTTTGAAGTGGCCGGCGTAACGGACGCAGGGCTGCGCGTCCTGGCGGCGGAGGACAACGCGACCAACCAACTGGTGTTGACCACCTTGCTCCAGCAGCTGGGCGTCACGCCCATGGTCGTTGAGAACGGCGCCCAGGCCGTCGAGGCTTGGCGGACGGGCGAGTTTGACCTGATCTTGATGGACATGCAGATGCCGGTGATGGACGGGTTGACGGCGGTGCGCGCCATCCGGGCCGCCGAAGCGCTCGCGTCGCGCCCCAGGGCGCCGATCATCGCGCTGACCGCCGACGTCATGTCGCACCATCTGGAAGACTATCATCACACGGGCGTCGATGCGGTCGTCTCCAAGCCGATCCAGTTCGCCGAGCTGGCCCAGGCGATGCGGTCCTTGCTGGCCCCCGCCATCGACGCCGAGGCGCCGGCGATGATGAGGGCCTGACCGCCTAACACTCTGGCGTCGACGATGTGCAATAGGCGGTAAATATATCGGGCTCTTTTTTAAGGTCGGTTCAATTAACCCGTCCGAAACGTCGCCTCATTAGATTATTTATATGATTGTGGCAGCCCGTCCTTGGGGGGTTTCGTTGCAAATGTATCGCCCCTCTCAGCCTGCGCGCGGGCTGGGAACGGCTGTCGCATTGGTCGGTATATTTACTGTTTTAGCGCTCGCGATCCGAATCTTCTGTCGCAGCGGCGAAGATTCCGTGCCGTTTTGGCCGGCCAATGGCGCCCTTGTCGTGGCTCTAATTGTTCTTCCTAAGCGTCTAGGGTTCTCGGTTGTAGTCGTTGCTTGCGCGATAAATATCGCGCTCAACCTGCTGTGCAATTATGATCCATATTCGGCGATATGCACTGCCGTCATGAACGGCTTTCTGGGTATATTGTTGGCGATCTCAATGCGAAATTTTTGCGGCGCGGCGACGGATCTTTCGCGCTTTCGGCGCCTCGCCACCTTCGTCGGTCTTGCGATTGTCGCCGCGGGCGTCGAGGCCGCCATCGGTTTGGCTTGGGCCTCTATGGCCCCCACTGAGGAAGTGAGTTTCTCTCGCTGGTTCTGGTGGACGCTTGGCGACGCCCTTGGTCTGGTCATCGGCACACCCGCCGTGCTCCTTTGGGTGAAAAATAAGCGCTATGTAAACGTCAGCGGCGCCAGTCTGCCCGAGCGCATATTTTTATTTTTGGCGATTATTGCGATCACAACCGTCGCCTTCTCGCAAAGCCATTCTGGTATTTACGTTTTCGTCTATCCCTTAGTTCTCATGATGGCCTTCAGAGCCGGGCCAACATGGGTATTGGCGTCTGTCCTATTAGTTTCGATTGTCGCTGCGTCCTTGACCATCCACGGCCACGGACCGCTCTTCGCCATGGCGCCCACCAGTTCGCACCTTCGGGAGAGCATCTTGCAGCAATTCCTGATCTCGCTGTTTGTGTGTGCGGTGCCCGTCAACAATGCGCTGGGCGATATGGGGCGGTCAGCCCAGCGGCTTCGTCGCATTCACGCGACGGCGCGGGCGGCGCAGAGCGCGGCGGTGGCGGCCAACCTCGCCAAGTCGCAGTTCATCGCCAATGTCAGCCACGAGATTCGTACGCCCCTCAACGGCGTGCTTGGCATGGCGCAGATGCTCGCTGCGGACGACCTTTCCGATGTGCAGCGCCAGCGGGTCGATATCATTCATAGTTCCGGCGAGGTGCTGCTCAGCATTCTCAACGACGTGTTGGACTTTTCCAAAATCGAGGCCGGCAAGCTCGATCTTGAGGCCATGCCGTTCGACCTTGTGAAGATTGCCGGCGATGTCCAGGCCGCCTTTTCCGCGGTGGCGCAGAGCAAAAGCCTTGAACTTGATCTGCGGTTAGAGGGCGCGCGCCCAGGCGAGCTGCGCTTGGGCGACCCCACGCGCGTTCGGCAGATTGTGAGTAACCTAGTCTCTAACGCGCTTAAATTCACGCACAACGGCGGCGTCGAAATCGTCCTGTCTTGCCTGGACGCGGGCGTTGTCATTTCGGTTCGCGATACCGGTATCGGCATTCCCAAAGACAAGCTGCCTAAGCTGTTTGGGCAGTTCGAGCAGGTTGACGCCTCCACAACGCGTCGGTTTGGCGGCACGGGGCTTGGTTTGTCGATCTGTCATGAGCTGTCGCGGTTGATGGGCGGGCGGATCGTCGTCGAAAGCGAGTTTGGAACGGGCTCGATCTTTACGGTGCATCTGCCTCTACAAAGGGTTGGCGCGCTTGAAGAGGCGCCTTCGAAGGCGGCGGCCACCTTTGACAGGGCCGAGGCCGCGAGCGGCGAGCTGCGCGTCTTGGCCGCCGAGGACAACAAGACCAACCAATTGGTGCTGACCACCTTCCTGCAGCAGCTGGGCGTCACCCCCACCATCGTGGAGAATGGGGCGCAGGCCGTCGAGGCTTGGCGGACGGGTGCGTTCGACCTGATCTTCATGGATATGCAGATGCCCGTGATGGACGGGCTGACGGCGGTGCGCGCCATCCGGGCCGCCGAAGCGGCGGCGTCTCGCCCCAGGGCGCCGATCATCGCGCTGACCGCCGACGTCATGTCGCACCATCTGGAAGGCTACCGTCACACGGGCGTCGATGCGGTCGTCTCCAAGCCGATCCAGTTCGTCGAGCTGGCCCAGGCGATGCGGTCCTTGCTGGAACCTGAGACTGACGCCGAGGCGCGTTCGGTTATGAGCGCCTGATCGCCGCGGCGTTGCGCGGCTTGACCCTCCCTGCGGCCAAAGCTAGGGCCGTGAGATGACAGAGTCGCCGCCTGCGCAGGACGAACCTTCCATCGCCCGAAACGCCTCGTCCGCAAACCGCGCCGGCGATTCCCGTAGCGATGGACTGTGGGTGGATGACGTCGGCATCGACGCCCCGGCGGCGGACGACCCGCTGTCGGAGACGACGCCCCGCCCGTCTGGGCCGCGCGCGACGGGGCAACCTGCCAACGCCGATGGCGCCCACTCCCTGATCCGCTCCTCGCTCGTGGTGTCGAGCCTGACCATGGTCAGCCGCGTGCTGGGCTTTCTGCGCGACTTGGCGGTGTCCTACACCATGGGCGCCAGCGCCAGCTTCGCTGCTGACGCCTACAATACCGCCCTGGCCTTCCCGAACCTATTCCGGCGCATTTTTGCCGAAGGCGCGTTCGCAGCCGCCTTCGTCCCGGCCTATTCCAAATCGCTCGCCAAGGACGGTGAGGAGATCGCCGACATTCTGGCCGCCGACGCGATGGCGGTGCTCGCCGCGGCCACCATCGCCATCACCATCGTCGCCCAGCTGGCGATGCCCTGGCTGATGTACGTCATCAATCCGGGCTACGCTCATGAGCCCGCCAAGTTCAAACTGGCGGTGCTGCTGACCCAGATCGCCATGCCCTACCTGCCCTGTATGGCGATCTACGCCCACCTGTCGGGCGTCTTGAACGCGCGGGGCAAGTTCATCTTCTATGCGCTCGCGCCCAGCCTTTTGAACATCGGCATGCTGATCGCCATCCTGCCCCAGCATAGCGCGCGGGCTGCAGCCGTCGCGGCCTCGTGGGGCGTGGTGGGGTCGGGCGTCGCCCAGGTCGCGCTCCTTTGGTGGGGTGTGCGGCGCACGGGCGCCAAGGTCGATCTGCGCTGGCCCCGGCTGACCCCCGACATCAAGAGCCTGATCTCCAAGGCCGTGCCCGGCGCCTTCGCCGCTAGCGCCACCCAGTTCAACATCTTCATCACCGGCTTTTTGGCCAGTCAGGTCAACGGCGGTCGCTCGTGGCTGGCGGTGGCGGATCGGCTGTATCAGTTGCCCCTCGGCTTGGTCGGTGTGGCCATGGGCGTCGCGCTCCTGCCGCGGCTATCGCGCGCTGTTCAGGCGGACGACCGGGTCGGCAGCCAGGCGGCGATGGACGAGGCCATCGGCTTCTCCATGGCCATGACGCTGCCCGCCGCCGCCGCCCTGATCGCCATGCCCTTCTTCCTGATCGACGGCCTGTTCACCCGCGGTGAGTTCCATATCTACGACGCCCAGGTGACCGCGCGGGTCCTGTTCCACTACGGCTGGGGCGTACCGGCGATTGTGTTGCAGCAGCTCTTTACCCGCGCCTTCTTCGCCCGCGGCGACACCTCTACGCCCATGCGCCTCGCCCTGGTCTGCGTCGCGGTGAACATCGGGCTGGGTGTCGGCCTGTTCCATCTCGTCGGTGTACAGGGGATCGCAGCGGCCACAGCGGCCGCGTCTTGGCTCAACGTGGTCATGATGGCGACGACGCTGGTGCGGCGCGGGGCTTATAATCCCAGCCGCGAGGCTTTGGTCCGCGTCGCCAAGCTGCTGGTCGCCAGCGTGGCTGTCGCCGGGCTGCTCGCCTTGGCCTCGGTGTACCGATTCGACATCCAGAACGTGTTCCGCCGCAAGGAGATCGCCGTCGCCGCCACCGTGATCTGGGGCGCTGCAATCTACATTGGCCTGCTTTTCGCCCTCCAGGCGGTGACGCTGGACGAAATCCGCGGCGCGCTTCGGCGAAGGCCGGCGCCAAAGGAGGCTTCTCCCAAGGGCTCACGATAGCGTAAGACCGCGCCCATGAGCGAAACCGCC
>Ga0116229_10015133_pt1 | contig 10580 bp, 8 predicted proteins | sample S1TSphgellanicum_3_FD_87313 | JGI IMG/M metagenome (GOLD analysis project Ga0116229, IMG submission 87313) | Host-associated microbial communities from peat moss isolated from Minnesota, USA - S1T2_Fc - Sphagnum magellanicum MG | ecosystem: Host-associated > Plants > Peat moss > Unclassified...
TCTATGCAAGAATCATCAGTCTCTTGCGCTGATTGGCCTTGGCTATGGAGCACTAGTGCTAAATGACTTGTTTCTCAAGGCCATGAAAGAGGTGGTGACCAGCTCCACTGGGGCAGGGGCATTAGTGAGGAATTTGAAAGGTTTTACTTTGTATTCAGACAAAGACAAGAGCTATGAAATCGAAAAGTTTTTCCGGGGGAGGATGTTGCGGGATACTGAAATTTTTTTCAAGGTGTGGACGTTGCGGGACATTGAAAAGTTTTTGGGGGGGAGGACGTTGCGGGACATCAAAAGTGACAATCTGATCTTGAATCCCTCCAGTTCGGGGCTTACACATTGATAGTGACATCTACGGAAATAATGTCACACATGATGTACGTATATATTGTACTTGCACCAATTCGGAAAGCTCTGGTGGTCTAATGTCTCTGGTATTCTCACTCTAGATATTCTCGTTCTTGTAAACCTCAAGAACTACGTGGTCCTACGTGTGGCTAAGTTTTGATGAGAGTTGTGCATAGGTTATGGGAATGATTCAATGGCAGTGGATTAAAGAGCATGTATGGGAAGACAAGCATGTAAGGAAAGACTGGTATCCTGGAGCTAAGTGGATACCTGGAAGCAAACAGAGGCGAGTGTACAGACTGCTTCTGGAATTGTGTCAAATGGTGGTGAGTGCTCTAGTGCCTATTCTTCTCACCTACAATAACTTCTACATCCTTAGTTGAATAGAAGCAACTACAAATAAAGAAATGTCGATTTTGCTCTTACAGAAGAGTCAATTGCAATCTCATTAACGATCACACTCTTTGTTTGTAGTTGCTAAATGTCCTGGGTCACCTATAGTCTGAATAAAATTGATAGAAACAAACTTTTTGACGTTGAAGTGGTAGTCTAGTAGTCACTGAACATACAAAAAAAGGTTATGCTGTTACCCCTAATGCGAAATTTTAACTGTAAGAATGATCAAGATGTTTGGTACACTAATTAAAACGTCAAAAGGTGTGAATGTGGACCTTTCGAATGCTAGAAAGAAGAATCGGTAATTTAACTCAAATTAGCAAGGCTTTACACCTATTACCCAAGCGTGTATAATGAAATTATTTTCCAACAATTGAATTTTTTTGGCTTCTATCATGGTTGCATTTGTTTTGGATTATATATGAACTTAAAATTTAAACTCATGTATACAACATTAACATTGTCTGTAGTTTATGACAAATAGTAATTGCAAGCATCTTGTTTTTTTGGTGAAACTAGATCTTTGTTTGCTACAAATTTAAATCTACATATTTTTTGCTTTTCTGAGTGTGTATGAGAAATTTCAAAAGTGGTAACAAGTGGGGTTTGTCATGCCTCAGCACCAACTTGCATATATATATCCAATATTATTAACACACCTTTGTGAGAAGTCATACAACATTCGTGGAGCATACAATATTTCAATGAACTCTATCAGTGAGCCCAAATTTTTTGAAGGGGTGCAACATTTGTGAAGAGTAATTGTTGCAGCTAGGATATTTGAAGGTGGGGTACAGTTTCTCTTCCAAGATGTGAAAAAAATGGCCCAAATTGTGGGGGTATGACTTGATTTTGCAACAGTTTTCTTGACTTGAGAAAATGTGATAGTTGCAGAGGCTATTGGCGAATGGGAGTGAACAAGATTGTGAGAAAACCTTGAGGAAAATTTGTTTGAAGGTGCAATTTCCATGCAAAATTGGGAAATGTCAGTCATCATGGAAAAGATGAGAATCTCTCCACCTGAGCAGGTAAAAGCACAAAGTGCACCTGTATTGTTGAGAGTTGCATTGTTTTTCGTGATAGAAAAGTTCCTGCAAAATTTGACTGTTGGCAATTTATGCAACTTCGTAGTCAAAGGTGTAGCAACTACACTGCCAGAAGAGCATCACCTTGATATTGGTCAAGTTTATGCTAAAAGTAATGACCCTGGCACAGGAATGTTGGGATTGAACTTGTGGGAATACTTTATGAAGCTCAACATCATGAAGTGGCCTGGCACGGAAATCGCAGAGCGAGGTACGCCTAGTGAAGGAAATGAGGCTGGTGGTGGTGGAGTTTATCCTGACCTTGACACAGGAATCTGGGGATTGAACTTGTTGCTAAACACTTTGAATTTCATCACGAAGTGGTCTGCCACTGGCACTGGTACCGGAGAGCGAGGAAATTTACATGTTGGAGGTAGAAATACTCCCGGTGATTGGACCCTAGTGCCTGCACCTTCCTTAGCAAAACCTCCTAGTGATTACATCTGAACCATAAAATGTTATATTTTTGCTTGGAAATAGTATATAATAATGTTTAGAAGCAATTACACTTTTCACCACTAGACCATACTACTAATGTACATTTGCTGATTCACCCAAGGTTGGTTTCACCTAGACTTCATCTACCAAATGAAGCACATTGTAGCCACCAAAGCCACTTCCAATAGAATCTATAAAGAAACAATGGTTTAGGTTAACAAAGGAAAGTGTTAAAATTGGTCATCAATTTAATGGTTTCCACATTCACTCAATTTCCAAAATAATTTCACACATACAATATCTACCAAAAAAGGACTACAACCAAGTGGTTCGAATGGTAGAGGGGGGAAACAAAATGGGCAAGCTCCTTGCTGACCTTTTCAGTGGTACCACATTGAATAATTATGTTGAACTTTTAATTGTGGTACTATATCCTTAGACATGCTAAGAACAAAATGAACTTGATACAATGATTAACAAGACAATGGTACCACATCTGATAATGGTGTTGAACTTTAGATTGTGGTATAATACCACTAGACATCCCCCAAACAAAATGAATTTGATACATCAATTGAAAAGATAAACTACTAGCATCACCAATAGTCCATACAAGAACAAACACCATTTTCAAGTGATGAAAGCTATTGATATCTCTCACCATGATTACTCCCCCAACTAAATTTGAGATGAACTTTTTTGACACAGGACAATACTCACAAATCCACATTTTTTAAAAGTTCGAACAAAAGTACCAATAGTTGTGTTAATAAGCTAAAATGAAATAGTAAGATTCTCACTATGATGACACAAATACTTTCCTTTTTGTCTTCTCTTCCACATCATGCAAAATGAATTTGATACAAGGAATGTACCTTGCATCATGCATGAGCCCTAGAACAATCTTTGCAATTTTCCATGAATTCTAATGATGTAAAGGTGGTCTTCATCCTCTACTATACAAACATATACACCTCATTATTCATTTCAATCTAGGTGTGACCCAATGGTTTCTTCACATTTTTTTCTTTCCTATGCCATTCAACATTTTTAGAAAGATTCATGTGGCCAACAACAACAAAGATGGTTCACAACAACACATAACTAGTAGCATTGTCAAGTTCAATTTCAAAAATTTGTCTAGCAACACATTTTACCATCTCCACATTACCATGAATTTTGCAAACACCAAGTAAAGTTATATAGCCATCAAGCCACGTGGTTTACAACGCATTGCCATGACCGTATCTCTACCTCTTGCAAATAGTTTCCACAACCAATAAGGTCAACCATATAGGTTTGATGTTCCAAGTTTGTAGAAATATTCGTATAGTCAATGACCATTGAAACATAATAATGGGCATTTACATTCATTAGACATGCATGGATATGAGCTAACATAGGGCATACAAAAGTGATATAATTTGAATATACACCTTCTTCACATATTCGTTCAAAATGTGTAACTAAAGCTTCCTTGCCATGCCCATGTATCACACATCCCCCAAATATGGTAATTGAAGTTACCACATATCAAAATAGCATTTTGTTGAACATTTTCTAAGCCTTTTCAACACTCCCACATTTTGCATAAATGTCAACCAAGCTACTTGTGACAAAAACATCAACCTCACAACCACTTTGAATGAGTTGTTTATGAACAAGCCTACCAATTATTCATATTATAAGAATTTAAAAAATCTATTCTTACTTTTGTGGTCTATAAAAAGTTAGATTTTGTAATTGACCATTGCACTTAGTGCACTAATGATGAAAAATATATTATAGTTTTGCAATAACCTTTCAAATTATTTACCTCACTCCTCCCAATCCAAAAGCATCTCAAGTAAACACAAACACAATTCCTTTTCAAGTGTCCAACCAAATCCAATCTCTTTCCCACCACCACCACCACCTATGAATTTCTTGGTGGGACAATGTTAGATTAAATGTCATTAGTTTTCCTACAATGGCCTTAAAACACTCCAAGACTTCGACACCCTTCAAGCATGGATCACATACCCATAACTTTAAAAAACTAACAATATATTCCTATTATTTGGTAAGGTGATTGTTTTTTGCAAATGCCCAATCTATAGGCCACAAGATTTTTGAAATTTGATGAAAAAGTTGGGGAAATATGAAAAGTTGCAACAATAAAGGAGTTGAATTAATAAAAGCAACATCTTTCATTTGGGAACTTATCTAGATATGGAAGCAAGTTGTTGCATGAGTGTAGAACCTTAGCCTAAAGCTTAGAGTTGGAACTTGGGATCGTAAAATGTTTTTTCCTTCATACACATGCAAATAAAACACAAGAATTTAATCACAAAATGAATGTTATACATAAAAACTTAGTAACAAACATGGGGATGAATGTAAACATTCATCTTCATTATAGATGAATGGATATTTCATTCATCTAATATATGGATTTATTTTTTTGAATTTGCATGTTTTAATAAATAGAACTTCCATCAAAATTATGGATGAATGTTTGATTTTATCATTAAACTATTATTGATTAAAAAAAAATTCCATAATTTTTGATAAATTAAAATTTGAAACATAGTCTAATTTTATATGATATATCATATGTTGAATAATATAATGTAACTTTCATTATAAATGTATTTGATGGTTATGGTTTTAAATGCCATTAGTTTGAATATGTTTTAACTATATTACTATTATTATGCTAACATCCACCCCATGGTCGTTTATTTATTTATTATTGCTAAGCAAACTAATCGAGTGTCATTGATGATAATGGGTTTTTCTTTTTCCCTCTCCAAATTTGCCACAACTCCCCTCAAACCTATTTATAAGTGTTGATGATCACAATGGAAGGTTTTGTTTTTTCGTTCTTTCTTCAAATCTAACTAGTGTTATTAACAATGATGAATTTTGAATGCTTTAAATATCTTTAAATTATCTAAAGTCATTGATGACAATGGGTTTTTGAAATAAAATAAAATTCAATCTTAGGCACCTTAATTAGCTTTTTTAAACAACCTACTATCACAGATGACAATGGGGTTTTTTTACTAATTATTTATTTTCAAGGTGTTTTAGTTTTTCACAAAATACATATATAACATTGTTGTCAACAATGTGAAGGGGGGGGGGAGGTAATACTCATCCCATGATAATAATTTTTAAATTTTTTAACATTGTTGACAAAAAAATTTAAACAAATTTTTTAAAAATATTATGGTCTCATCATCATATTTTCCCTTATTATCACAATTTCATTATCCATCATTCTTAAATGGCATTGAAGTTTGAAATATTCATATTTTGACAACAAATGAAAATTGAAATAAATAATTTTGAATTTATTTATTTTCTAACCATGGATGAATTTAATCCAATGATTTATTTATTTATTTATTTATTCCAAGTCATAAATGAAATTCATTGATGAAAAATTGACAATCATCCATATGAAATCATTCACCTATGAATAAATTTATCCATGTAGGTGGATTAAAATCATATTTATTTTTAAGTTCCAAGCTTAGGTTTTATGCTCATGCACAAGACATGCATCTTTTTTAGATATGGATAAGTTGAAATTGATGGTGCAAAACAACAAATTGATGTATGGTCTAAAGGTAAAAATGTTATAATTTCAAAAAAAAATGATGATTAAGTTAGTTATATGAACATGGGAATGACCAAAAAAAAATATTGATGAAATATTTATAAAAAGTTCAATTAATAATAGGTAGGAGGGTGGTTGGTAAGTGGTAGGTAGGTAAAAAAAATTGAAAAGAAAAACGCATATAAAAAATTAGACTAATAAAATGACTTGGAAGAAACATGTTATATTTATTATTTGACACATTATGTTACAAAAACATGTGGTGTTGGTTGGTAAAGACATTGACATTTGGCCATGGAAATCAAGGTTCAATTCCAATTCCAAACATATACCACACATTATAACACATAGGTGCATAGTAGGGTAGAATAAGTATATATATACAAATGAATTAATTATTAATTATTTTATGAATTATTATTAACATAGTTAGGTAAATGAATCAATGAATTGAAAGTAATCAATTAATTAGGAAATTAATTATTAGCATAAGTATTATTCTTATTATTTTCGTCATTCATTTTTTAATAAAATTGTTTCAATTTTTTGTGGGTTGCCCAAATATTATTATCTCATTTGACTAGTCAAAGATCCACCAATTTTACTAGTAAAAAAAACTTGTTGTCAAAATGTATATGTTCAACATGATTTGATCGAAATGATTATTTGGTTGGGTTGGGTTGGCTTTTGTCACTTTTGTTTGGTTTTTGATTGGTTTTCCTCATCAAATAAGTCATGAATTCTTATAGTGATGGAATTGGAAAGAAACTAAAGTGAACTTGGTAAAATAGTTTAGTAATTGGTCTTATGGATGAACATTCATGGATAAAATTTGATGAATTTTCATGATGAAATGAAGATCATCCATAAAATTTTATTCCATCCATGAAAGTTATCCAAATATCATCCATGATTTGTAATGTGAAAACATGGGATTAGGTAGGACTACAATCCAATCTAGTGACAATTTGTGACTAACAAAACTCGTGCCACCTATCATGTTCCTTTGTCACATGACTAACTTTTACCCCTAACCCCAAAAGTGCAATGATATATATATATCTAAGCATTAAACAACAATGGAATCTTTAAACCAACATGACTAACACAAAGAACTAACATAACATGTAGATGAAATTTTAAGAATGAAGTTTAGATAAGCGTTCATGAATGGAATAAAAATTATCTTTATGGCATATTGAAATTTCATGATGTTTTATCCATGAAAGTGTAAAAAATTTATCCATTAAAATTTGAGTTTTATTCATTTCCTTCCCCTCATAACAAAGGGGAAATGAATGGGCCATTTGCCCAATTGCCTCCACCTCACAAAAACATGCAAATTGAATAAAGTGGCTAGACCTAATTTCCTTTGTTTCAAGGTGAAGAGAATTAGGTGGTCATTCGATTGTCTCCACCTTACAACAAATGTGTGAATTGAGTCCCTCTATTTCATTCTTGTGTGGAGTATCAAGCAATCACATGATTCTTATTGTGCTTGCAAGTGTGGTGGAAAGACATAAAACTCAAAAACATGTTACAATCGTAATTGATGACTTTTGCTAGATGTTCAAATGAGACAAGAATATAGAATCTTATAATCTCATGTATATGGGAATTTTTTTCCTTTCACTATGTTTATAATTAATTATATGGACACACATATTTGCACTTTAAAGGATGTGCATTGGTCTTGGACATTGCAAGGGTGCAAAATTGTCATCAATATATTGGTGCTTTTGGACTTGAAAATCACATTACTATAGTTTTCAACTTATTATGAAGGTCTTTGAAAAATTGTTTTTTTCGAATCCCTTTGCACAATGTTTTAAAGACCTTGGACTATGTGGGGTTTTTGGCCAATAAAAGACATTTTGCTTAATGTTAGATAATCCAATGTCCAAGGTTTAATGTCAAGTCATGTTATGAAGGATGTCATGATGCATGGGGTTGAAAACTTAACATGTACAATGATGAATCATTTGATGCACTTTTTAACAAGGCCAAGGATGACATTCAAAATCACTCCTTTGGTTACAAGGATGGTCCTTTGCAAATTGAATTATTTCATTTGCGTAGGTTAAAAAGTCACGCAAGTAATGCCAAGGTTCTTGGAATTGGAAGGAGGCGGTGATGTGGAAGGAAATGCGACATTTTGAATCAATGGAATTACAATTGCTAAAGGGTGGATGAATGCATGTGGCCTTAGGGAACTTGTTCTTGATGAGGATCTTAGTGAAAATCATGTCAAAGCAACAATGGACTACTAGTGACTCCAATAATGTGTCTTGTCAATCACTATATCATGTTCTTTATGGTTATAGTAGCATGTCTAATGGTAGTGTAACATGGTCAAAATTGACCAGTGTTATCAGAGGGCAAATGTCAATTGATAATTTGGTAATTAGTGTAGTATATTTCATTCCTCCTCCCATTTGTATTTTTTACACCAATTCAGGAGAATAAATACCATCTAATGTATGCTAGCCTTGATTTTGAAAGGTCTGCCCGAAATTGTTAGAGTGAGGAGGCCAATGAGGGTAGGAGACGTGAAAATTATAACCATGTTTTAAAGGCTTGTTAGGAGTGGTTATTTCTTGTGATGAACTTTCACATGCTCAAGTTGTTTTTGATGGAGAAAGTGATACCAAATGAGGATTTTGGGGGTTTTTCCTCACCATATATTTTAGGTATTTAAGAAAATAGTGCAAAGTTTCACTGGATTTTGAACAAGGTATGGTAGTCATAAACATACAAGGATGCCAGAAAAATTCTACATCTATAACTTATTCTTGATTATCACCATTCACTCATCAAATTCTTGAAAAAACAAAACATTGCTTATTAGAGTTGTGAAAAATTATGGCATCATTTCAAAGTCTAAATTAAAGTTTTCAAGTTCTGTCTCATAGATCACCCTTGGAAAAAGGCAATGAATTTAGCTACATAAGTATCATCACTAAACTATTAGATATTGATTCTGGCAACAAAACATTATATAAAAAAAAAAATCATAAATGGAATGATTTTGATTTGTTTCACTAGACATTTTTAATGTTGTAATTAGTTCTCTTGTAAAATGTCTAGATCAATGCCTACCTAGAAATGGTTTTTTTTTTTTTACATTATTAGGTGGTTGATTAAGATTTGATAAAATGCAATGTATATTAGGTGATCAAGAATTTTCAATCCTATTCAAACAATCAACAATGAAAAACAAACTCATAAATCATGCATTATCTTCGTGTGAAAAATCTCTGTTGCTAGCCACCCAAACTACTCACCTCCATTGCCCATCTAAATGAATTGCTTGTATATTTCAATTAGCAAATGAGGCTTTGCAATTGTAACAAGAGGATGAATTATTAAAGAAATTGCTCCAACACCCTCCATCATATTCTTGTCCTTTGATTTAATGTCCAATTGTGGAGACCAATCATTTACACATGAAGAATTATTGCAAGACTATATTGCACCATGAATGGGTGAGATCCAAACCAAGGTATTGTTGACAGCCTAATCCAAATGGTAATAGGTTGTAACTTGACCTTTTGATGTTGATATCAGAAGCACAAAATCAATCAAGATCAAATTCTAAAGGTTTCTTCCATGTTTTAGAATCACTATCAATAGCTTGTATATTAATTAGGACATTTGTGTTCACTAGAATTTTGTAGTTTGGAATTTGAAAATCTTTAGTATTAAAATGAGGGATTGCCAATGGAATTGGAGGGTGTAAACAAAAGTTTTTTTAATAATGTTTTGTAAGATGAATTGGGAAGATTTGAATATAACAAAAACTTATTCTTACCTACAACTTTGTCAAGTTCTTTTTGTGCCTTCCTCATAATTTCAAGATGCAGGTTGAATTCATATAATGCCCACCCCAAGGTGCTTGGAGATCTATCCATTGATGCCCCAAGCATATCTTGTAAATCAAAACCAAGGAACATTTTATGAACCAAGGAAAATAAAAATCAAATAACATTGATGAATATAATAGATGTAAATTTTAAATTTTTGTTAAATCAAATAGAGTACAATGTTGTGCATATACCATCAAAACTCCCATTTTTGACCTTTCATCAAGTTTCTTATCAAGATTTAACAAAATATTTTATAGTGGATTCAACAACTATTTTGTTTCCCTTTCTATATTCCTCCAAATTGTTTGAAAAAACAATTTCCATTTCAAAATTTTAAGCACTTACTGTGTCTTTCAAAACCTTGCAAGTTGAATGCTTTCAAGATTGGTATGAAATCATTGTCATTAATTTTACCCATTCCTCTACCATCTTTGATGAAATAATTATTTTTGAAGATGACATTTGGTTTCTCACAAAGTTGGCCAAACAATTTTACAAATGTTATTGCTAATCAATTGATGGAAATAGGGCCCCATTACAAAAAAAAACATAACTTGTAAAAGGTTCAACTTGATTAAAATGTTATGATATGTGTGTTGCCCACATTCTTGCTAATCCACTAGTTTATTATGTTGAATTGAGCATGAATAATTGTCAATGGAAACTTGAAGGCATTCGTACATGACAACCAAAATGACAAGATTGTAAAACAACCAACATCAAAGAGAATCCTCTAGATTATGGCAAGATCAATGTTGGGTGGTAATGAAACAATATTAGGCATGGTTTGTTCAAGTAAAGTTCAACAATTGAAACTTTGTGGGACTTTTGTTCAATTTATAA
>Ga0116229_10015136_pt1 | contig 10578 bp, 7 predicted proteins | sample S1TSphgellanicum_3_FD_87313 | JGI IMG/M metagenome (GOLD analysis project Ga0116229, IMG submission 87313) | Host-associated microbial communities from peat moss isolated from Minnesota, USA - S1T2_Fc - Sphagnum magellanicum MG | ecosystem: Host-associated > Plants > Peat moss > Unclassified...
TGGTTGAGCAGCTTCTGGATTTCGCCGCGCTGCGTCAGGTCGCCGCAGGAGAAGCCCATCGACTTGACCTGCGCGCGGTATTCCTGCAGCCGCTCGGGGTCCGGGGTCTCGTGAATGCGATAGATGCCCGGCCGCTGGCGGCGCTTGAGTTCCAGGGCGACGACCTCGTTGGCCAGCAGCATGAATTCCTCGATGAGTTGATGCGAGATGTCGTTCTCCATGTGCTCGAGGCCCGTGGGAATGCCCAGCTCGTTCACGCGCACCTTCACCTCGGGAAAATCGAGGTCCAGCGCGCCGCACGCGAAGCGCCGTTTGCGCAGCGTCTGCGCCATGGCGTTGAGCTCGTGGAGCGCCGTGCCCAGCGGCGAGGCCGCCGGCTTGCGCAGCAGTCCCAAGGCTTCCTTATACGTAAAACGTTTCGCGCTGTGGATGATCCCGGCGGCGAAGCGGAAGTTCTTGGTTTCGCCGCGCCGGGTGAGCGTGACGATGGCCGTTTTGACCAGCCGGTCGACGTTCGGCATCAGCGAGCAAATGCCGTTGCTGAGTTTTTCCGGCAGCATCGGGATGACGCGGTCGACGAGGTAGATGCTGTTGCCGCGCGAACGCGCTTCCGTGTCCATCGCCGTGCCGGGCACGACGTAGTGCGAGACGTCGGCGATGTGGATGAAGATCTCGAAGTCGCCGTTGGGCAGTACCTGATAGGAGAGCGCGTCGTCGAAGTCCTTCGCGTCGTCGGGGTCGATCGTGACGGTGAGCAGCTTGCGGAAATCCTCGCGGCGCGCGATTTCCTGCGGTGAAATTTGCGCCGCGATCTCCGCGGCTTCCTGCTCGACGGCGAGCGGGAACGACGTGGGCAGATCGTGCTTGCGCACGATGGAGAGCAGATCGACGCCGGGCGCATCGGGCGCGCCGAGCACCTCGGAAATCACACCCTCCGGCGGCTTGCGCCGGTCGGGCCATTCCTTGAGCTCCACCACCACTTTTTGCCCGAGCGGCGGCGTGCCCTCCGGCGTCGGCACGGAGATGTCGTATGGGATGCGCGATTCATCCGGCACGACGTAGAAGAACATCGGCGTGCGGTTGAGCGTGCCGACGATCTGCCGCCGCTTGCGCTGGAGCACCTTCACCACTTCGCCGCGCAGGCGGCTGTCGCGCTGGCGGCCGTGCTGCGCCTTGAGCCGCGCGAGGACGAGATCGCCGTGCAAGGCGTTGGCCGTGTCGTCGCCCGCGATGTAAAAATCGGGTTCGGCCGGATCGACCGGCACGAGAAAGCCGAAACCGCGCTCGTTCATCTGCAACCGGCCCACGGTGAAACCGAGCCGCTTCGGCAGCACGTAAAAGCTGTGCCGCACCTGCATGATCAGGCCGGCCTTTTCCTGCTCAGCGAGAAATGCGGTGAACGCCGCGCCGTCCTCCGGCGGCACGCGCAGCCGGCGGGCGAGCGCTTTTTCGTCCATCGGCTGGTAGCCCGGCTGATCCAGCAGGAGCAGCAGCGACTCGCGCCAATGGGAGGGCAGGGGAACCTTGGGCAACGGCGGCGGGCCGGACTTCGCGGGTCTGGGTTTTTGCTCGCGCGGGGGTTGGGCCGGGCGCGGTGGTGCGGGGCGCGACTGGGGCTGCGGCGCGCGCTGCTGATTTTTTCGAGGCGCACTGGGGCGTTGTTGCGCCGGGCGCGGGGACTTCCTTGGCTGGGATTTGCCCTCTTGGGCGGAACGGGAACGCGGGCGATTCATCGCGGGAAATTAGCGCACGTGGCGCGCAGGTTGTCGAGGGATGATCTTGTCCGCGCCTCCGCGCTGCGAATGTATGCGCACGGCTTCCTTTTCCTACTCGCGCCGGGCCGCCTGCTCCCGCCGCGGCTGAAAAATAAACGCGACGAGCGCCGCGAGAAAAACGACGGCGATCAGCGGCTTGAACCAGCGATCGGTCAGGTCGTGCACGCTGAAAGCGCCGAGCCGCGGAAACGCATCGCAGGCGAGGCCGACCGCCGCGAAACCGAGTCCGCGCGCGAGCCAGCGGCGCCCCAGCGCGCCATAATAGAGCGCAAGGCTCGCGACGAATGGCCCGAGAAAAACGTAGGAGCACGTCTCCGTGCGCGGATTGAAGAGCATGAGATAATCCGCCGCGAGCGCGCCGACGGTCCATGCCGATTCCACAAGGCTGAGCTTGCGCAAGGCGATCGCGCCAAGGCCGAGATAGATTACCGCGAAGACGACGCGCAGGACAGTCCGCAAGGCCAGCGGCACGCCGATGCCCGCATGCGCCAGAAGCGCCATGAGTTCGCTGTAGCGCGGTTCATTCGCGTCGGAAGCGAGGCTCAGCGCCTCGTAGCAGCGGCGGTATTCCTGCGCAACGAAGCTGGGGCTCCAATGCAGGAACGGCAGCGCGAGGACAATAACCAGCCCCACCAGCACGCGCGGAATCAGCCGCCAATAGAGCGCGCAAAACAGCAGGAGCGGCACGATGCCAAGCGGCTTGAGCGCCACGGCAAGACAGAGCCAGAGCGCCGCCATGCTCCAGCGCTCCGCGGCGATTTCGGCGGCGGCCAGCACGATCAGCGCGGCCAGCGGCAGGTCGAACTGCGCGTTGCGCAGGCTGGCGAAGGAACTGGGCACCGCGAGCAGCGCGAGAAAAAGAAACGTGCGATCGCGCGCAGGCGATTTCGCCTCGAGGAAAAAACCGTAAAGCCGGCGCAGGGCGTAGAGAAAAAGGCCGAACGTGAAGGCGCGCCAGACGAGCTCGCCCAGCACGAGTTTGTCCGTCAGGTGGGGCAGCAGGTTGAACGGCGTGAACAGAAAGGCCGCCTGCGGAAAGTAAAAGAAGCCCGCGTGGAGGTTGTCGCTGTAAGGATCGATCCCGGCCCACCAATGGGCCGAGGCGTCGCGGTAGGTCGGCCAGGTGTTGTGCTTGTCGGGATGGAGGGCGACGTCGGTGCAGATGATCGTGAAGATCAGCAGGCAAAAGCCCCACGCGGCCCTGCGCGGCCAGGTGGTTTTCGGTGAGGACAGGGAGGTCATGCGCGACCCTCCACATCGATCCACGTCACGAGCTCGGCCAGGGTCTGGCGGCCGTCGTGGTGCCAGGTCAAAGGAGGAAATTGCATGCGGCCGGCGGGACAAAAACGGGAAACGCCGAGGCTAAGAAAGTCCTTCTCGAGACGCGAGGACATTTGCCCCGCGATGCCCACGGTCGAGATGCGGCCCGCGACGGCAGCGAGCGTCTCTTTAAGTTTCGATTCGGCGCAGCGGCGAAGAACGATCACGCCATGCAGCGGCGACGGCGAAAATTCCGGGTTGGGATCAGAGATCACCATCCAGCCGAGATGCCGCGACGAAGGCAACCAAACGCGATGGCCACGTGCAAAAGCAACGTCGCGCGCCTCGGCAATGCGAGCGGCAACGCTCAGCGGTCGCGCGGGCTTGTTCGCGATGGACTGCCATTCCTTTTCCAAAGCCTGCGCGAGCTTTTCGCCGAGCGCTTCGATATTCGTTCCCAGCTGCACATAAATCGCCTGCGGCGAAAGGCAGCCGAGTTGGTCATACGTGAGAACGTCGATGGCGCAAGCGCGCGCCTGCCTCGGCGTGAGTTTGTTCGGGGCGCCGATCCAGAGCAGGCTGACGGCGTGTCCGTGCGCGATGAATTTTTGGTCGAAGCGCAGTTTCTCGCGGATACTGGCCATGGTGGCGTCGGAACCGAACGCGATGACGGCATCGGCCTGGCGCAGCGCTTTTTCGTCGAGCTTGTTGTACGCCGCAACCAGTTTGCGCAGCGGTGCGGGCAGGCCGCGAATGAAGGCGAGGATTTCCTGCCGCGTCGAGGCATCATCGCGCTCTCCCGGAAGCTTGACCATGTTGCGCGCCCCGAGGACCAATCCGTGCGCGAGGCTGGTCTGCGCGGAGACGGCCAGGTTGCCCGCGCAGATGTGGTAAATCGATCGCGGCGCCCTGGCGCGAACACGTTTGCCGCCACGGACGATCCAGCGTTCGAGCGCATCGACGTGGCCAAGCTGCTCGCGCACGAGCCGCAGCAATTCCGCGCGTGGAAACAGACGCGGATAGGCGCGGGCGAGGAGGTCGATGCGTTGGCGCGTGGTCATATTTCTGGGAGGGTCAGCCTCCGGCCTGACCCTGATGGACTCCCACCAAATCCTCCGCGCTCAGCGAACATCCTCTCGGCTCGGTACGCGGCAGCCGTCCAATGAGGCGAAAGCCCTGCGGCGTGCGCTCGGCGAGGTCGAGCGTCTGCAACACCATCACCGAATCGACGTTGGCGAGATCGATCCAGCGCACGAGCCCCTTTTGCCCGACGCGAACCTCGCGGCCCGTCACGGGATCGACCACGAGCACGCGCGTCCACGGCGGCGTCTCGTGCAGGCCCTCCGTGCCGCGCGCGTAGGCCTGGCTGGAAAGCTCGCTCATGCCGTATTCGTTATAAATGTTGGCATCCGGAATAGAGAACGTGCGCGCGAGCTGCGCATAGAGTTCCGGCTTGGAAACCTCGCGGCTCCGGCCCTTGAAACCGCCCGTCTCGAGCAGCCAACTCCCCGGCGGCAATTCCAGCGGCGGCAAATCGGCCCACGCATCGATCGCGTGCACGAAACTGAAGGCCGTCCCCGCGATGCCAATCGGCACACCTTGCCGGCACTGCGTCTCCAGCACCGCGCGCAAGGCGACAAAGTGAATCGTGTTGTTGTTGACCCAAAAAGCAGAGCGCTTGGCCCCAAATTCCTCCGCCCAAAAACCAAACATCGCGCTCAGCGAAGAATGCGGCGCGTCATGCGGCGAGGGGGCGAGGAAATGCAAATGCGCGAGGCCCTCGCGCGGCGGACGCGCCGCATTCCCCAGCGCTACGGCGCGATAGATGTCCGTGTCCGCGAGAAATTGCCGCCCCGGCTGGCCGGTGGTGGTGCCGCTGGTTTCGTAGATCGCCGCGGGCTTCTTCAAGCCGCGCGCGTAAAGCTTCTCGAGCTTGAAGACCTGCTGCGGCATGGCGGGGATTTCTTTCCATGAGCGCAGGCTCTCCGGCACGATCCCATGCGCAGCGCACAGTTTCCCCAAGGCCGGAATCCGCGCGTATTGCCACGCGAAAAGGATGCGCGCGAGTTCGTCGAACTTCGCCTCATCCATCGGCGCGAGCAGTTCGCGCGTCCACGCACCGCGGCCGGCCGGCTTGGTGAAGTCGAAGGCAGAAGGCATGGGGAGCCCATCATAAGCCAAATTGGTTGGCGCGAAATGGAATTTCACGGATGACAGGGGGCGTTCCCAGGTACAACTTGGAAACGAGGAACCCCAACATGAACGCCTACGACTCCCTGCTGCAACGCTCCCGTGAAATCGCCATATATAATAGTGCGGCCAGTCTGCTTTCGTGGGACCAGGAGACGTACATGCCGCCGAAGGCCGGCGCGTACCGGGCGGAGCAGCTCAGCCAGCTCGCGGGCCTGACGCACCGGCTCGGCACCGCGCCGGAGGTGGGCGACTGGATCAAGGCGTGCGAGGACAGCCTGCCCGCGACCGCCGACGCCGAGGAGACGGCGCTGCGCGAGGCCAACGTGCGCGAGTGGCGCCGCGATTACGACCGCGCGACGAAGCTGCCCGGGCGGCTCGTCGAGGAATTCGCGCGCACCACGTCGCTCTCGCGCGATGCGTGGGCGCAGGCGCGGCGCGAATCGAATTTCGCCGCCTTCGCGCCATGGCTGGAAAAAATTCTCGCGCTCACCCGCGAGCAGGCCGAGTGCTGGGGCTACAGCACGTGCCGCTACGACGCCCTGCTCGAGGGCTACGAGCCGGGCGCGCGCGCGGCGGACCTCACGCCGGTCTTCGCCGATTTGCAGAAGCAGCTTTCGCCGTTGCTCCCGGCGCTCGAGAAAATCACCGGCGCGGTCGACCCGGCGCGGCTCGACGGCGAGTACCCGGTCGACGTCCAGCGCGCGTTGAACCAGCAAATCGCCGAGGCCATCGGCTTCGACTTCGAGGCCGGGCGCATCGACACCACCGTGCATCCGTTCTGCACCGAGATGGGCCCGCGCGATTGCCGCCTGACCACGCGCTACGACGTACGCGACTTCACCAGCTCGCTCTCCGGCACGATGCACGAGGCCGGGCACGGGCTCTACACGCAGGGGCTCGACGCCGCGCATTTCGGCACGCCCATCGGCACCTACGTTTCGCTCGGCATTCACGAGTCGCAGTCGCGCCTGTGGGAGAACCAGGTCGGGCGCAGCCGCGCGTTCTGGGCGCATTGGTATCCGCGCGCGAAGGAGGTTTTCCCCTCGCTGAAGGCGCTGCCGCTGGAGGAATTCTGGCTGCTGGTCAATCGCGTGAAGCCCTCGCACATCCGCGTCGAGGCCGACGAGGCGACCTACAACCTGCACATCATCCTGCGTTTCGAGATCGAGCAGAAACTCGTCGCCGGCGATCTTTCCGTGAACGACCTCCCTGCCGCTTGGAACGCGCGCTTCCAGCAAATCTTCGGCCTCTCCGTGCCGGACGACGCGCGCGGCTGCCTGCAGGACACGCACTGGGCGCTCGGCCTCATCGGTTACTTCCCGACCTACACGCTGGGCAATCTCAACTCCGCCCAGCTATACGCCGCCGCCGTCCGGCATGAGCCGGCCATGGTCGAGGAATTGGCCGGCGGAAATTACGGTCGCCTGCTCGCGTGGATGCGCGAGAAAGTCCATCGCCACGGCCGGCGCTATTCGCCGACGGAACTCATCGAGCGCGCCACCGGCGAACCCACGCGCGCGATTTACTTTCTCGATTATCTCAAGGGCAAGTACGGCCTCTGAGTTTTTTTGACAGGATTAAGATGATTAATGGGATTGGTTAAAGACAAAGAGGTATCCCCCATAATCTTTTGAATCCTCTTAATCCTGTCAAAAACCAACGAAGACGGATTGCCACGAAGCGCGGAAGCGGTATCTTGAGCGTCTATGGATTTTCAGTTCGATGCATACAAGCTTCGCGCCCAGCGGCTCGAGGATGACGACGAAGACGAGGACGAGGAAGAGCCGAAGGGCAAGAAGCCCAAGGGCGAAGACGAAGGCGGCGGCAGCAAGCTGGAGGAGAAAATCCTCGAGACCCGCACCATCCTGCTCTTTGGCGAAATCAGCCAGAAGTCGGCGCGTGAAGTGTGCCAGAAACTGATCCTGCTTTCCGCGCTCAACGACAATCCGATCAAGCTCATCATCAACTCGCAGGGGGGCCACGTCGAGGCCGGCGACACCATCCATGACATGATCAAGTTCGTGAAGCCGAAGGTGAAAATCCTCGGCACCGGCTGGGTCGCCAGCGCGGGCGCGCTTATCTACATTTCCGTGCCGCTGGAGCAGCGCTTCTCGCTGCCCAACACCCGCTACATGCTGCACCAGCCCAGCGGCGGCGTCGGCGGCCAGGCCACCGACATCAGCATCGAGGCGGTGGAAATTCTCAAGATGCGCGACCGGCTGAATAACCTCTTTGCCAAGCAGACCGGCCAGCCGGTCGAGCGCATCGAGAAGGACACCGACCGCAATTTCTGGATGAGCGCCGAAGAGGCAAAAGCGTACGGCCTGGTAGGCAAGATCGTCTCCTCGCAGGGCGACTATTAGGGGCCGCCCCACCTCTGCCCGCCGGGCTCTCAGAGGCGAGAGAGGTTGTATTAGGAAGTTAAGTGTGTTAAGGAACAGCGCGTGCTCCTTAACCGTATGCTCCTTTTGAAGCTGCGCCCCATCCATGTCCCGGCCGCGTTTGCGCTGGCCGTCCTGCTGCTTGCGCCCGCCCGCGCCGAGCAAAAAGTGGGCATGCCCGATCTCGGCCAGGAAGAGCAGACGTGCCTGCCCACTTCCACGACCAACCTGATCGTCTGGTTCGGCAAGCACGGCTACCCGAAGCTGATCGTCCCCGGCGACAACGACGACGACGGCTACATCCACACGATCCACGCGATCATGGAAAAGACCAACGCGCGCTACGACCTCGGCACGCGCATGGAGGCGATCACGGGCGGCATCGCCGACTACATCCGCGACAAGGGCTACGGCTGCGACGTCGAGTACCGCGGCCTCGACTGGAACAAGGTCAAGGTCACCGAGCTCATCAAGGACCCGGACGCGGCCAAGTACAAGGATTTCGACAGCAAGACGCCCGCGGATTTCACGCAGGACTGGCTCTCCAGCAACAGCGATCCCACCAAGGGCTTCATCCTGCTGCTCGCCTACGTCAACTTCGACCGCAATACGAATTCGTTTTCCTACGCGATCAACGCCGGGCACGCCGTGACGCTGGTCGATGCCCAGCCCGACACGATTCTCATCCACGATCCCGCGCACTACGACAGCATGCCTGGCCGCAAGGTCGTCACGCCGGATGTGCTGACCGCCGGTGTGCTGCACCTGCCCGGCTACAACGCGCCCGTCGCCGGCCTGATGCTGCTGACCGGCACCGATCTTTATTGCCCGCTGGATTCGACCGCGTTGCTCACCGGCGCGGTTTGCGTCACGATGCATCCGGATGCGCCCGCCGTCGCGCACGTGAGTTCGTCCGCGGGCGGACCCAACGCGGTCGGCGGCACGCCCACGGGCACCGCGACCTCGACAACCACGATGCCGTCCGCGCCGGCCACGGCCACGCCCGCCTCGAGCAATGAGAGCTGGGCGATGTGGCTGTTTGATTTGCTCTTCAAGAAATAGCGCTTCGGGTGGCCCGGACAACTTGTTGTCCGGGTGCCTCGGCCAAAACTTTGGTCGAGGCACAGGAAGCCACCGCTAAAGTCGCACCTTCCCGGTGGCCTGCGGCCACCCGGACAACGCGGCGCGCCAGTCGTTTTCCGGTCCACCAAGATAAGCCTTGGCATTCCGCGAAGGGCCGGTTACATGACCCCGGCATGAGCGCTTCCTCCGATATTCCCCGCCGCGTCACCAAGGCCGTCATCCTCGCCGCCGGCAAGGGCACGCGCATGGGCGAACTGACCAGGGAAATCCCCAAGCCGATGCTCGAGGTCAAGGGCAAGCCGGTGCTGCAGCGCATCGTCGAGGGCCTGCGCGACGCGGCCAGGATCACCGAGATTTTCATCGTCACCGGCTGGCGCGGCGAGGTGATCCGCGACCACTTCGGCGACGGCGCGCGCTTCGGCGTCAAGGTCGCGTACGGCGAGCAGCTCGTGCAGGACGGCACGGGCAAGGCGCCCGAGCTGGCCAAGCCATGGGTCGGCGACGCGCCGTTTCTCTTCACCTACGGCGACATTCTGCTGGATGACGCCGCGGGCTACGCGCAACTCGCCGGCGCGTTCCGCGAATCGGGCGTCATCGCGCTCAAGGACGGCCAGGACCTGACCAAGGGCGGCGCCGTTGTCCTCGACCGGGACGGCTTCATGATCGACCTCGTCGAAAAAGGCGCCGGTGCGCCTCCCGCCAACGCGTTCTACAACGCCGGCATCTACCTCATGCCCGCCGCGATCTTCGACTTTACCGCGAAGCTCGAGAAATCCCCGCGCGGCGAATACGAATTCACCGACGCGCTCAAGGCCTTCGTGAAGTCCGGCGCGAAACTGCGCGGCGTCATCCTCGGCTCCGGCTGGGCCGACGTGCGCGACCCCGGCGTGCTTGGGGAGCTAAATGGGTAGCCCGCGCACTCCGTGCGCGGGGCTAGGAGAGTAATCGCGACCGCGTCTCGGGTCCGCATAGTCAACGAGCCCGTCGCACGGAGTGCGACGGCTACCTACTTCCCGCGCCCCTTGAACGTCAGTTCCGCCACGCCCGACTTGTCGAGCTCGCCCAGCCCCTTATCGATCATGAGCTGATACTGCGCCAGCGTCGCCTTCGCCAGCGGCACCTTGATCCCGGCCTCGTCCGCCAGAGCCGCGGCGATACCCGAATCCTTCGCCGCATGCGCCGCGGAGAAATAACAATCGTGCTCGCGGTTCTGCATGTCGGCGCCGTCGGTCTCCAGCACGCGCGAGTTCGCGCCGGTCTGCGCGAAGATCTCGCGCAGCAGCGTCAGGTCGATGCCGAGCGCTTCACCGAGGCCGAGGCCCTCCGCGAGTCCCGCCGTGTTGATGTTCATCACCATGTTCACCAGCGCCTTCACCTGCGCGGCCTTGCCGGTCGGCCCGACGTAGCGCCGCGCGCTGCTCAGCGCCTCGAGGATCGGCCCCGTTTTCTCAACGACGGCCTTGTCGCCCGCGAGAATGAGATAGAGCGTGCCCTGCCGCGCCTGCGTGATGCTCGACGCCATGCAGGCCTCGATCGCCGCCGCGCCGGCCTTGTGCGCCGCCGCTTCCACGTCGAGATGCACCTGCGGCGTCACCGTGGCGAAGTTGATGAACGTCTTGCCGCTCGCGTTCTTGAGCAGGTTGTCCGCCGTGAAAATATCGCGCATCGCCTTGTCGTCGGAGACGACGGTAAGGATGACGCCGGCTTTCGCGGTCACGTCGGCCAGTTTTTCCGGCGCGTCGCATTTCAATTCCCTGGCCAGTTCGGTGGCGGCCTCGCGGCGCACGTCGTAAACGGCGGTGACGGAAAATCCTTTTTCGGCCAGGCGGCGGGCCATGTTCGCGCCCATGCGGCCAACGCCGACGACGCCAATGGTGGTGGAGGAA
>Ga0116229_10015137_pt1 | contig 10576 bp, 10 predicted proteins | sample S1TSphgellanicum_3_FD_87313 | JGI IMG/M metagenome (GOLD analysis project Ga0116229, IMG submission 87313) | Host-associated microbial communities from peat moss isolated from Minnesota, USA - S1T2_Fc - Sphagnum magellanicum MG | ecosystem: Host-associated > Plants > Peat moss > Unclassified...
AGCATATCTACGCCGATGCCGAGACCGCCAATCTCGAGATCGATACGCTGATCCATGAGGCCGGTGCGGCGCAGCTCGAAATCAACTTCAATCATGGCGACCCGGTGCGCCTTGCCGATCAGGTGCTGGTGTTCAAGCGGCTGGTGCGTCAGGTCGCGCTGAAGCATGACGTCTATGCCACCTTCATGGCAAAGCCGATGCAGAATCAGCCGGGCAGCGCGATGCATATCCATCAATCGCTGGTCGATAGCGTGACCGGCGATAATCTGTTCGCGCTCGAAGACGGCGAGAACAGCCCGGCTTTCATGCATTATATCGGCGGGCTGCAGCGATTCCTGCCGCAGATCACGCCGCTCTTTGCGCCCAATGTGAACTCATTCCGCCGCATGCGGCCGAGCTTCAGCGCGCCCATTAATCTCCAATGGGGCTATGATAACCGGTCATGCGGCCTGCGCGTGCCGATCTCCGAGCGCAAGAGCCGGCGCGTCGAAAACCGGCTGCCCGGCGCCGACGCCAACCCCTATCTCGCCATCGCCTCGTCGTTGGTGGCGGGTTATGTCGGCTTGGTCAATCAGATCGAACCCTCGCCGCGGGTGGTGGGCAATGCCTATCGCGAGGCCCGGACCCTGCCGCGCACGCTGGAGGAGGCGATCGATCGCTTCAAGAATTGCCGGGAAGTCCAGGATCTGCTGGGCGAGATGTTCTGCAAGGCGTTCACGCTGATCAAGGAGGCTGAACTCGAGAATTTCCAGGCGGTGATCAGCTCGTGGGAACGCGACCATCTGCTGCTGAAAGTCTAAGAAGCGATGGGGTTCAACGACGCGCTCAGTTACGAGCGCTCCTATTACGTCGCCTCGGCCAATCGCTTCGATCCGGCGCCCAGCCTGACCGAAGCGATCACCGCGGATATTTGCGTGGTCGGCGGCGGGTGCAGCGGTATTTCCGCCGCCCTTCATGCGCGGGAACGCGGCTATTCGGTCGTGCTGCTGGAAGGCGGCAAAATCGGCTGGGGTGCCTCCGGCCGTAATGGCGGTCAGATGATTCCGGGCCTGCGCAAATCCGCGCTAGAGCTGGTGAAGCTCTACGGCAAGGAGAAAGCGCGCGACCTGTTTACCCTCTCGAACGAGGCGCAGGATCTCGCGATCGGGCTCATTCAGAAGTACGGCATAGAGTGCGATCTCAGGCAGACCGGCCATCTTGAAGCGGCGCTGAAGCCGCGCTTCCTCCATGAGTTCGAGGAAGAGGCCGAGTGTCAGGCCACGCTCATGAACTATCCGCACATGGCGTTGCTCGATCAGGCCGAGACACGGGCCCTTGTCGATTCACCGCTCTTTGTCGGCGGCCTGCTCGACCGGGGCGGCGCGCATTATCACTCGCTGAACTACACGCTGGGTCTGGCCGACGCGGCGCGGGCTGCGGGGGTGCAGATCTTCGAGCAATCGCCGGCGACCGCGATTGAGCAAGGCGAGCCGGCGACCGTGCGTACCGCACGCGGTTCGGTCAAAGCGGCCTATATCGTGCTGGCCTGCGACGCGTTTCTCGGCGACCTCGACCCGGTGCTGGCCGGCAAGATCATGCCGGTCGCGAATTACATCGTGGCAACCGAACCACTCGACCGGTTCGATCCGCCGATCCCGAGCAATGTCGCGACCTCGGACACCAAATTCGTGGTCGATTACTTTCGAATGAGTGCCGATAACCGGCTGGTCTTCGGCGGCGGCGAACGCTATACGCCGAACCCGCCCCAGGACATCGCCGCCTTCGTGCGCCCTTATCTCGAAGAAACCTTCCCGCAATTAAAGGGCGTCCGCATCGATTACGGCTGGGGCGGCATGGTGTCGGTGACCCTCAGCCGCCTCCCGGACCTCGGCCGCCGCGGCAATGTCTTCCACCTGCACGGCTATTCCGGCAAGGGCGCGATCCTCTCGACCCTCGCCGGCAAACTGGTCGCCGAAGCGGTGGCCGGCACGGCGGAACGATTCGATCTGATGGCCAGCATCGCCCCGCCGGCCTTTCCGGGCGGCACGCGGCTGCGCTACCCGCTCTATGTGCTGGGGATGCTGTGGTATGCGCTGAGGGATCGGTTGTGAGCGGGCCAGCTCGTCAAGCTGCGGCATGACGCTGAGACTCGACCGAGAGCCGCATGCCGACGGTTTTGAGGACGGCCAAAAGAGTCTTCAGGGTCGGATTGCTTTGTCGGCGAAAGCGCGCGGTAGAGCGATTCGCCGCTAATCCCGGCGTCGGCCGGCTACCACACCAAGCCCGCCATGGGCTTCGGCGACCGTCCGGAGTGCCAGCAGGCCGCCGGCGCATTCATCGGGACTCTCGAGGGACTCCATCGCCACCTTGAGATAAGCGACAGCGAGTTCGCGGTCGGCGCTGAGTTCTGCCACTTCGCGCTCGTGGTGCGACACCACGCCCTTCAGCTTGCCCATTTTGCCTCCGCTCCCAATCCGACCTTCATTCTTTGGCGCGTTTGGGTTTTTTACACTGGCCATTATTCTGCGGATGATAGGAATCGGCAAATAGGTACGCTACGGCAGAATAGGGATGCCGGCGCGACCGAAGCCGCGCCGGTTTATGCTCTTCAGTGCGCGAGCGGCGAATAATCCACGCCCAGCGCCACCGCGACCGCTTGGTGCGTGATCGCGCCCTTATGGACATTGAGGCCCGCTGCGAGGCCGGCATCGTCCTTCAGCGCTGCGATGCCCTTGTCGGCCAGCGCCAGAACATAGGGCAGCGTCGCATTGGTCAGCGCCTGGGTCGAGCTGCGGGCGACCCCGCCCGGCATGTTGGCGACACAGTAATGCACGATGCCATCCACAACATAGGTCGGGTCGCTGTGGGTCGTCGCCTTGCTGGTTTCGAAGCAGCCGCCCTGGTCGATCGAGACATCGACCAGCACCGAGCCGGCGCGCATCGTCGACAGCATGGCGCGGGTTACCAGCTTCGGTGCGGCGGCACCGGTCACCAGCACGGCACCGATCACGAGGTCGGCGTCGGCGACCAGGGTCGCGATGCTGTCGGTCGTGGCGTAGGCGGTCTTGAGATGCGGGCCGAATTGCGCGTCCAGCTCGGCGAGGCGGGCGATCGACTTGTCGAGGATCGTGACGTCGGCGCCAAGACCCAGCGCCATACGAGCGGCATTGATGCCGACGACACCGCCGCCCAGCACGACGACCTTACCTGGCAGCACGCCCGGTACGCCGCCGAGCAGCACGCCGGAACCGCCCGCGCTCTTTTGCAGTGCCACGGCACCGACCTGGATCGACATGCGGCCGGCAATCTCGCTCATCGGCGCCAGCAGCGGCAGGCGGCCGCGCGCATCGACGACGGTCTCATAGGCAATCGCAGTGACGCCGCTGTTGCGCAGCAGCTGCGCCTGTTCCGGATCGGGGGCCAGATGCAGATAGGTGAACAGGATCTGGCCTTCGCGCAGACGGCGGCATTCGACCGGCTGCGGCTCCTTGACCTTGACGATCATGTCGCTCTCGGCGAACACGGTCGCGGCGTCCGGGGCGATCGTCGCGCCGGCCTTCTGGTACTGCGCGTCGCTATAGCCGATCCCGGCACCGGCATTGGTCTCGACCAGCACCTTGTGGCCACGGCCGACCAGCTCCAGCACGGCCGACGGCACGAGGCCGACGCGATACTCATGAACCTTGATTTCCTTCGGCACGCCGATCCGCATGATGTGTTCCCCTGATTGCGCGTAGTTGATGCTTCAAAGCATAATCGATTCGGCGCGCATTTTTATGGTGGTTTGGCGTTGAAACTGCGGAAAAAACCCCAGATATTCGCAGAATATCGCAGTGCTTCGCAGGATATTGCGTCATGCAATTGGACCGGATCGACGAGCGCTTATTGGCCGTCTTGCGCCAGGATGGGCGGATCAGTAATGCGAGGCTGGCCGAGGAAATCGGCCTCTCTCCCTCGGCCTGTTTGCGGCGCATGCGCCTCTTGGAAGAATCGGGGGTGATCCGCGGCTATACCGCGTTGATCGACTCGGCGCGGAAAGATCCGCCGATTGTCTGCATCACGGAAATCCTGCTGGAGCGCCAGACCGAGGAATTTTTCAGCCGGTTCGAAACCGCGATTCGCCGTTGCCCCGATGTGCGCGAATGCTATCTGATGACCGGCGACTACGATTATCTGGTGCGGGTCGAAGCCGAAAGCCCGGCCGATTACGAGCGGATTCACCGCGACCAATTGGCCAAACTCCCCGGTGTGACGCGGATCCGCTCTGCATTTGCAATTCGCAATGTAATTCGCGGCTGATTCCTGTGTTATCAGATTTTGCGGTCACGTCGATTGATGCTGAACGCGTGACCTTCTAAGGGGCAAGAGACCGCCGATGGGCGTAGCCAAACTTTCCGACGCACGCATGCTCGACCATCGCGAAACCGCGTCATCCCCGATCGCTGCCGAGGGCGGCGGCGAAGACATCGTCGAGCTGCTGCACAACACCGTCTATGATCAACTCCGCTGGCGCATGATCACCGGCCGCATTACGTCGGGTACCGGGCTCTCGACCCGTGGTCTGGCGCAGGAGCTGGGTGTCAGCCAGATGCCCGTGCGTGAAGCGCTGTCGCGCCTCGCGGCCGAGCGGGCGATCGAGATCCGCTCCAAGCGGCGTATCACCGTGCCTGCGATGACTCCCGCGCGCTTTGCCGATCTGTTGCGCTGCCGTCTGCTGCTGGAGCCGGAGGCGGCGCGGCTGGCGCTCGATTTTATCGATAAGCCCCGGCTAAAGCGCCTGCGCGAGATCGATCGCGGGATCGATGCCGCGCTCCAGACCGGCGACGTCAATGCCTATATGGAAGGCAATTACAATTTCCATTTTGAACTCTATCGCGCGCAGAGCCATGACACGCTCAATCAACTGATCGAGACGCTGTGGCTGCAATTCGGCCCGTTCATGCGGGTCGTCTATGGCAGGTTCGGCACCGCAAAGCTGGTCGATCAGCACCATGTCGCGCTGGCCGCGATCGAAGCGCAGGATCGCGAGGCGCTGGGCCGCGCGATTTATAACGACATCGAAGACGGCATGGGCCTGATCGGGCGGAGCGGGCTGACGCCGTAGGTCTGAGCTTATCAAGAGCTGAAACCGCGGCTTGTCGATAACCCTGCGGATAGGCTAGGAAATCCTTCATGGCGCGGCGGTTCGGCGTGACGCGCTTGGATTTCAAGGATCAGCCTATCCATGTCGCTATCGTCCCGTCCTTTAATCGGCGTCATTGCGGATGTCCGCCCAGTCGACGGCCAGAATTTTCATATGGGTCAGGAAAAATATCTCTCGGCGCTGTGGCAGGCCGCGGGTGTGATGCCGATCGTGATTCCGTCATTCGGTGATCGTCTCAATCTCGGCGAACTGGTCGATGGGCTGGATGGTTTGCTGCTGACCGGCTGTATTTCAAACATTGAACCCTGGCGTTATGGCGGGCCGAGCGATCCGCCGAGCGATCCCTATGATCCGGCCCGCGATGAAACCACCTTGCCGCTGGTCGAAATCGCCCTGTCGCGGGCCTTACCGACGCTCGCGGTCTGCCGCGGATTTCAGGAGCTGAATGTTGCCCTGGGCGGGACGTTGCTGCCGCGCGTGCATGAGGTGCCGGGCCGGCTGGATCATCGGGCACCGTATGGTCGACCGCTTGATGAGCAATATGCGCCCGCCCATCCGGTGACGATCACACCGGGCGGTAAGCTTGCCCGGCTCTATCCGAATGAGCCGGAGATCCGGGTTAACTCGCTGCATTGGCAGGGGATCGATCGTCTGGCCCCGCGGCTCGCCATTGAGGCCAAGGCACCGGACGGGACGATCGAGGCGGTTAGCGTGATCGATGCGCCCGGCTTCGTGCTGGGCGTGCAATGGCATCCCGAATGGCAGGTCATGACCAACCCCGTGTCGGTCGCGATCTTCGGCGCCTTCGGTGAAGCGGCGGCGGCGCGTAAACGCGCGCGGGGCTGAGCCGCTGCCACGCGACGATCCCCCCGCGGTCCGACCCAGCCGCGCTGATCTCTGGGCGCCGCTCAGGCCCTGGATCGCGCTGGAACAAAGATATGCAAGGGGCATGTCACGGCGGCGCACGACCGCCTTCCTTTATGAATTCCTGCGCTTCGGCATTAAGCAAGGCTGGGCCTGCCTGTTCGGCGGGATCATGGTCGGGCTTGCTGATCGCGACCCGCTATGCTTATCCCGCCGATGCGTGGCTCGCGCGCTATGATTTTCTGTTTCTGGCGGCGCTGACCGTCCAGATCCTGATGCTGCGGTTTCGCTTTGAGACCTGGCAGGAAGTGAAGATCATCCTGATCTATCATGTGATCGGCACGATCATGGAGATCTTCAAGACGTCGGTTGGCTCCTGGGTCTATCCCGAGCACGCGATCTTTCACATCGGCGGCGTGCCGCTCTTCTCCGGCTTTATGTATGCCTGTATTGGCAGCTATCTCGCGCGCGTCTGGCGGCTGTTCGATTTTCGATTTACCCGCCATCCGCCGCTCGCCGCGCTGGGGCTGCTGAGTGTCGCGATCTATGTGAATTTCTTCACGCATCATTTCACGATCGATCTGCGCCCGCTGCTGTTCCTCGCGGCGGCGATCCTGTTCGGGCGGAGCTGGATCTATTATCGGATCTGGCGGCGCTGGCGTTCGATGCCGCTGCTGCTCGGGCTCTTGCTGGTGACGTTGTTCATCTGGTTTGCGGAGAATGCCGGCACATTCAGCGGCGTCTGGCTTTATCCGCAGCAGCGGCAGCAATGGGTCATGGTCGGGCTGGGCAAATTCGGCGCGTGGTTTCTGCTGCTGATCGTCAGCTACACATTGGTCGCGCTGGTCAACCGGCCGGTCGATCGGCGCGCACCATGCGACTCCTGATCACCGGCGCGACCGGCTTCATCGGGCGCCATCTGTGCGCGGCGTTACTGACGGCGGGACACCAGCTCGTGGCGGCGGTGCGTGATCCCGCCTCTGCACAGCGGCGCTTTCCGGGGATCGAGGCGGTGCGCATCGACATGATGGCGATGACCGCGCCGCATCATTGGCAGGAATTGTTGCGCGGGATCGACGCCGTGATCAATTGCGCCGGGATCCTTCAAAGCCGGCGCGGCCAATCGGCCCAGACGATCCATGTCACGGCGCCAGCCGCCTTGTTCGATGCGTGCCTTGCGGCCGGTGTCCGTCGGGTGATCCAGATCTCTGCCGTCAGCGCCGATCTCGAAGCCGGCACCGAATATGCGCTGTCAAAGCACGCTGGGGATGAGCATCTGCGCGGGCTCGATCTCGACTGGGTCGTGCTGCGGCCGTCGCTGGTTTATGGCTCGGGCAGCTATGGCGGCACGTCAATGCTGCGCGGCCTTGCCGGGTTGCCCTTCTGCATCCCGCTGGTCGGCGATGGTGGCCAGCAATTCCAACCGATCCATGTTGATGATCTGGCTGAAACGGTGCGCCGCGCGCTCGAAGATCCCACGCTCATCCGCCGCACGCTCGATCCGGTCGGACCTGAGATCCTGACGCTGCGTCAGATCGTCGAGCGGCTGCGGGCCTGGCTCGATCTGCCGCCCGTACCAATGATCCCCATTCCGCTCGGTCTCATCCGGCGTGCGGCGCGGATCGGTGACGTGCTGGAGTGGGGACCGCTCTGTACAACCTCGGTCGATCAGATCGTCTATGGCAATATCGCCGACGCAGCGGCGTTTGAGGCTGCCATCGGGTTTCGGCCGCGCAGTATGGAACAGGCGCTGCGCGAGGCGCAGTCCCATGTCCAGGATCGCTGGCACGCGCGACTCTATTTCCTGCGGCCGATGCTGAGTGCAGCGCTGTTCTTCCTATGGCTCGGCTCAGGCATTGCGGGCCTGACCGCGCTTGGCAGTGTCGCGGCGATACTGGCGCCCCTTGGCATCTCTGACGGTCAGGGCATCCTCGCCGGTCTCGTCTTCAGCCTTGCCGATCTGGCGCTGGCAGCGGCGTTGTTGCTGCGGCCGAGCCGGCAGCTGGGCTGGCTGCAATTCACGCTGGTTGCGGCTTACACGCTGGGACTGGGCCTCATCCTGCCGGGCCTTTGGCTCGATCCCTTTGGTCGCCTCTTAAAGAATCTGCCGATCCTGGCCGCGATTGCGGTCTGGACTCTGTTGCAGGATGAGCGCTAGCCACGCAGCAATTTCCTTTCCCTCCACCTTGTGGGGAGGGAAAGAGGACGTTACGGCACTTAAAAATTGCTGCGCCCTTAACGTCGCCGAGATATGTACACTCCCTAGACGCTGCGCAGGGGGAGGATTAAGTACGATGAGCCGAGCTAAATTCGTGGCGCTCTAGCCCCCATGGATTATCTCCTGCTTAAAACGCTGCATGTGTTGAGCTCGACGGTCCTGTTCGGCACCGGGCTTGGGACCGCGTTTCATATGTGGATGACCCATTGCCGAGGCGATGTCCGGGCGATTGCCGTGACCGCGCGCAATGTCGTGCTTGCCGATTTCCTGTTCACGACGCCGGCCGGCGTGCTGCAGCCGGCGACCGGACTGATCCTTGTGCAGCTAGGCGGGATTGATCCCGCCAGCCATTGGCTGCTCGTGACCTATGCGATCTATGGGATGGCGGGAATCGCGTGGCTGATGGTCGTCGTGCTGCAATTGCGGGTCGCGGCTATGGCGGCTGCCTGCGTTGAGACCGGCGCTTCGTTGCCTGAGGCCTATTTTCGGCTCATGCGCGCCTGGTTCTGGCTCGGCTGGCCGGCCTTTATCGGGCTCGTCTTTGTGTTCTGGCTGATGGTGGCAAAGCCGGATCTTTGGTAGGCGGTACGGCTGCTTCGGCACTTGGCGTTCGGGCGGGCCGGTGATATGGGACAGGTGTGGGAGCCACAACCCTCCCGCATCGGTGTCGGATGAGTTCACGCAGTCGGCGATCAGCAGGCAGAGAGAAGGACGGCCAACGGCAGCGCTTCGGCGCGCTGCTGGCGTTGCTTGCGCTGTTCGCTCAGACGCTGGTGGCGCTGCTGCCGATGCCCGGCATGGCGGCGGAACTATCGCCGCTCGATGCGCCGGCCCTGTGTCAGATGGCCGATCAGGATGCCGCACCGGCCTCGAAGCCCGCCAAGGCGCCGGGTCATCTGGAATGCCCGGTCTGTCAGGCGATCCAGTTGGCCGGGCATCTGGTTGTGCCCGCGGCACCCCCGATCCTGCTGCCGCATGATCCGGGTCGGCGCGCCGAAATCACTATCGACGCGGTCAGTGCGCCGTGCTCGATCGTCACGGCCCATCGCGCAAGAGCACCACCTCCTTCGGTCTGATGATCTTTTTGCGCCTTGGCCGCTTATCTGGCCGGGCAATCCATCAGGTAACCGAAGGACTATTTTATCATGACGAAACCGCTTCGTGCGGCGATGGCCCGTGCATGGCCCATCGTTCCCGCTACGCTCTTTGCTGCCACGCTGACGCTCACCCCCAACGAAGCCTGGGCCTGTGCCTGCGGGTGCAGCGTGTTCGATGTCGGCGCCAGCACCATGTTTCCCGGCGAGTCCGACTCCGGCCTCAGTGTGTGGCTGCGCTACAGCTATATGAACCAGAACCAGAATTGGGAAGGCGGCAGCAAGGCGCCGGCATCCGATAACGGCGACAAGGAAATCAACACCGAATTCTACACAGTCGGTGGCCAGTATCAGATCGATAATAACTGGACGGTAATGACCGAATTGCCGATCTTCGATCGCCAGCTCACGACCACCGATGACGGCACCGTCGCGGGACCGGCCGGCAGTGTCTATACCGGCCATCTGACCGATCTCGGTGACCTTCAGATCAGCGGGATCTATACCGGCTTTGCCGATGATCTCTCGACCGGGATCACCTTCGGCGTGAAGCTGCCGACCGGCAATTTCACCGGCCCCAAAGGGCCGCTCGGCGGACTGGAATTCGATCGCGACAGCCTGCCCGGCACCGGCAGTACCGATCTCATGATCGGCGCCTATCATTTCGGCACCTTCACCGACTCTCTGCCGCTCGGCTATTTCGTTCAGGCCCGCTATCAGTTCGCGGTGCTGACGCAGGATCAGTACCGGCCGGGCAATGAGCTCGATGGCGCGGTCGGCGTGTCCTATGATTTCGGTCAGGCCGGCCCGTTCGATAAGATCGCGCCGGTGTTTCAGCTGATCGGCAGCTATCGGGATCGCGATACCGGCGCCAATGCTGATGCGCCGAATTCCGGTTATCGGCGGGTTCTCGCCGCACCCGGCATCGAGTTCAGGATCGGCAAAGTCACGGCCTATGCCGATGTCGAACTGCCGATCTATCAGTTTACCACCGCCGCCGAAAATCTCGCGATCGAGGGCACATCAGGACAATTGATCGCATCGGCGCTCTATAAGGTTCAATTATCCTATGATTTCTAATCAATTCAGACGATTTCGCGCAGCGCTGCTGCTCCTTAGTCTCGCTGCTATCGGCCGGGCCGAGGCGCATGCTCATCTGGTCACGTCGGACCCACCGTCAGGCGGGACGGTGAGTGCGGCGCCGGCTGCGCTGACACTGACCTTTACCGAAGCGCTGGAGCCGCACTTTTCAAGTGTGTCGGTCAAGGATGCCAAGGG
>Ga0116229_10015138_pt1 | contig 10575 bp, 7 predicted proteins | sample S1TSphgellanicum_3_FD_87313 | JGI IMG/M metagenome (GOLD analysis project Ga0116229, IMG submission 87313) | Host-associated microbial communities from peat moss isolated from Minnesota, USA - S1T2_Fc - Sphagnum magellanicum MG | ecosystem: Host-associated > Plants > Peat moss > Unclassified...
TAGTAAAGGTTTTGTTTGCAATTTTTTTTTCACATTTTGAATCTTACTTGACTCTAATTTTATCAAGCTTTTTCCATAGCTTGGTTTTTTCGCCACTAATCTCAACACCCACGAATTTTTTTTTCCTCAATATCCAAAACCCATCATCATCCATCATCCCTTCCCTTATTCTGGATCCAAATGCACAGATTTTGCAGCTTTCAATGTAATGAGATTTTTTGGATCAATTTGGCTCCAAGTTTCATGCTACAACAGATTCACCATCCAAACATTCTTAAAGTTGCAAAACTTATTAGATAGCTCTCCACTTCTCCAGTTGCATTCCAAATTCTTGCAAACTGTGTTTCCAAGTAGAGTCCATAGAAATGAAGTCCTTAAGTAGCAAGCAATTCCAATCTCGTATCTCCATAGCATGATTCTTCTTCATCAGCAGCTTGCTTGAGTTGTTGGATTTTTATAAACCCTCAATTTTATTGTTGTTGTTGTTGTTGTGTGTGCACATCCTTGAAGGATTTGGAGAAGGCCACTTGTGAGGGGGCATTGGAGTAGAGAGACTATTAGGCAGCTATATTGGATGGGTGGGGTCTTCCTTGAGGATGTTATGAGAACAATTAGCTCATTGCACAACTAACCTGCATTAGGGTTTGTAGTAGGTTATAGTAGGTTCTACAATATAAAGTTAGTAGGGTTTACAATAGCTCATAGTACAACAACACCTTACAATAACTTCCACAATAGGGTTTATTATAGGTACAAACCACAATCTCTTGTTGGTTTGGGTCATTGGTTTTTATTCATGTTAATGTTACCCAAAATAGCAAAATTGACTCTAATGGGCAACATAAGAAGGTAAACTTATCCCAATTCAAGTGTTCTTGTAAAATATTATGCTCAAAGCATGAAGTTATGGACACTAGGAATGGTAATAGGAGGCACCTTGAAGGACAATTGGGCATTGGGGTGGATGTCACCAATAATAGAATACAAGATTTTTAAAAGTTTTTTTTAAAAAAAGGATTTTGACAACGGATGAATGACAATGACAATCGTGGGATTGGGGTGGATGTTAAAGAAAAAGATAACTTTAGGTCGAAAAGAGGGTCGACTTTCATGGTCATGTGATACGGAGTTATGGCACTTTGCTTTTTACCTTTCCTTACCTCATCCTTCTTTATTCAAAGAAAATGGTCCATTCTTTTTTACCTTTACCTCTTGCTTCTTTATTCAAAGAAATATTTCTTTATTTAAAGAAAAAATGGTCCATTCTTTTTTACCTTACCTTACCTCGTGCTTCTTTATTCAATGAAGGAATGGTCCATTGCTTTGTACCTTTGTTCATAGCTCTCTAACATGTGTTGGCCATTGCGATTTTTTAGCATACTACCACACTTGAAAAGCATTTCTCATCTCTTCCACACATAACATCAATGCACCTCCATGGCTAACCAATTTGTGACAAATGACACCTTCATAGTTTACGAGCTTTTCTTTACTACAATTCACACTTGATCACACTTGATGTTAGGAACTTTAGTATTGAGTCCTCTAACATCAACCTAGTCATTTATGATTTAAACCTTGTCATTTATCATGAAAATTTTATGTTAAGTTAACATTCACATAACATTAAGTTATCACCTATTTAACATTGCCATGTCACCTACATTTCTATGTAACACTAACTTAACATCAAGTGTGAATGCGCTTTTAGTCTATTAGTGGTGTTGTAGTCGATTTGAGGTAGATGAGACCCTTTTTATTTTTTTATTACAATCTTTTATTTTATTAGTGTTTTTTTGTGGTGTCGTGATTGTTATGTTCTTTTGTGGCTTGTGTTCTCATGCTTTTATTTGCCTTTTACGGCTTTTAAATGGGTTCCCATACCTGCCTTTAAAAATAAAATAAAATTATATACAGGGTTCTTTTTTTTCTTTTTTTAAAAAATAATTAAAAAACCTTACCTCCTTTGAATTGCTGAGGTCATCCAACTCCCTTTAGAAAAGCAAAGTTTTGCTTTTAGAAAGGAAGTTAAGATGTCTTGAAATACATGGATTCATACTTCATCATCTACTTCTGAAGTGGAATCAACAACAAAATGGGATAGTGTGTACACAACCCAATTTTGCTCCAAACATTCTAGTGGAAAAAAAAAGAGACGAGCCAATGTAAAAGTGTGAAATGTGCTTAAGTTTGTAACTTCTAGATAGAATTCTGAGGAGTATCAATATTAATATTTTTTTATGAGGTCATTATGCCTACATCTTGGTTAATCTTAGTTAATCTCCAACATTTCACATTGATCAAGTTAAAATGGGTTTTAACAAATGATATCCATGTGTTTTTTATTTTTCAATTTTGTAATTTTGCTCAAGTGGCAATCATCCGTAAATATTTAGCCAACTTTGGCGATACTCAAAATATGAAAGTAGGAAAATCTTAAAGTACCCTTTCATATTGTATAGGCAATCGTGACATTTTTTGACGATTTTAATTTTAATTTTCTTTTTAAAAAATATTTTCCTTTTTCTAAAATAATTTTCTTGAAAGACACCACAAGTATTCTTTTGCACTAGATTGAACTTGGACGACATCCATGAAAGCTGCAATTGGCCCCCGGTAAGACATACAAACAATTTCACACAAAGAAAAAGGATTGGGGCAAAAAAAAAAGGATTAAAATCCTCATATAAAAATGGTTCATTCTTTTATCATTCTTTTTGCAAAATGATGGATGCCAGTATTTTATTTTTCTTTTTTTTTCCCCCAATTTTGTGATGATGCTTAAGTAGCGATCATTTATAAAAATATGTAGCCAAATTTGGCAATTTTCAAAATATGAGAAAGTAGAAAAATCTTATAACCAATAATCATAACCAATTTTTTAATTTTTTTGCGGCACTAGAGAAATTGTTTCATATTTCTCGATTTGTGGGGGCGGGGTATTTTAAATGTGCATTTGACATGTGATAGGCTATTGACGGTTGCAAAAATTAACCCTACATGTAGGTTAAGGCCTTAAGGTGGTGGGAGGGAGGAACACCTCAAATAAGGGGCTTAAGGCGAAGGCGGTATTAATCACTAATTTGTAATAAGGTTCCCTCCACATACATACACTTAGGAAATTTCTCGGAGTGCTTCATTTGCTCAAGCCAAACAAAAGACGAATAAGGGCCGATGATGAAATTAAATTCTAGCCATGTACAATAAGGGAAAAAAACATTAAAAAAAGTTAGAAGGGAAAAAAAAAAAAGAGAAAAAGTTTAGAATAAAAGAGCACAAAAACTAGAGGATTCAATAAAATATTAAACAAGGGGGCGTGTGTCACATTGTGGCCTTGCCATTGACATTAAAAAGTATCTTAAGAAGGCAAAAGAAGAAGAATTTATGGAAACTCAAATTATTTCACCATGCAAAAATACATAATCTTCAAAAAAATCCTCTAAGAAGAAACCAAAATAAATCCTTCAAGATATTATTATAACTCTATGATAAACTAATCTCAAGTTTCAACACAACCCAAAATATCATCTTTCAAAAATCCTCATGTAAACATAGGCCTATTAACTAGGGGCCAAAATCCCTTAAGCTATTAGGGTATAACTCTATAATGAATCTAAACACTATAATATAATCTTGGTAGTGGGCAAGGCCAACAACAAAACAAGGAAAACACAAGAAACTCTCCACATACTAGTTGCCATCCTTTGCTCCCATTGCTCCATGGTTCCCACATGATCAATGATCAACTCCCATTGTTGTTGCTCCACCAATTTGGTAAGAAAGAAGAAGCCTTGCATGTTGTTTTTTTTTTGGTTTTGCTGCATGAAAGAGTTTTGTGGTGTAAGCTAGTTGTCAAAGCTCAAAGCAAAAACAAAACAAAACAAAACACAACACAACACAACACAACAAAACACAGTTCAAAAAATAGAAAAAGGGAGTGTACCCACACCATGACAAAGGGTAGAGAAGGAAAAGGAGGAGGAGGAGGCATGAAGTATGTGAAGCTTGGCTACCATCTCTTCATCACCCATCTCTTCACTTTGTTCTTCATGTCACTTGTGTTGTTTGGAATTCTGTCAGAGGTCAGTTTGAAACTTGATGACATATGGCAGTTGTGGGAGTATCATATTCTGAAGCTGGATCTTCTCAGCTTGGCCTCCAGTTCACTAGTAGTGCTTCTTGTCTTCTTCACAACAGTTTATGTCATGTCAAGGCCAAGAACCATCTACCTTGTAGATTATGCTTGTTACTTGGCAGAAGAGCCCTTGAAAGTACCCATGAACTATTTCTTACAACACCTACAGAAGTTTGGCTTGTTTGATCCCCAGAGCATCGATTTCCAGCAGATGATCCTGGAGAGATCTGGGTTAGGAGACAATACCTACCTTCCTTCAGCTTCACACAATATTCCACCGTCCTCAAGTATGAAGATATCTCGGGCAGAGGCGGAAGCTGTTGTGTTTGGGTGTTTGGATGAGCTTTTTGAGAAAACAAAGGTGAAGCCCAAGGACATTGGTGTGCTTGTAGTGAACTGTTCTCTCTTCAATCCCACTCCTTCTCTGTCAGCCATGATTGTGAACAAGTACAAAATGCGTGGCAACATTCGCAGCTTCAATTTGGGAGGAATGGGTTGCAGTGCAAGTGTGATCTCGATCGATCTCGCCAAGGACATTTTACAATCACATCATGGTGGTGGTGGTGGTGGTGGGGGTACATATGCCATTGTTGTGAGCACGGAAAACATCACACAAAACTGGTACTATGGAAATCAAAGATCCATGCTCATTCCAAATTGCCTGTTCAGACTCGGTGGAGCTGCCATTCTCCTTTCCAATAGAGCCAGAGACAGGTCCAGATCCAAGTACAAACTCAACCATGTTGTGAGGACTCACAAGGGTGCAGATGACAAGTCCTACCAATGTGTCTATCAGCAGCAAGATGAGGCAGGACACATAGGAGTATCCCTTTCTAAGGACCTCATGGTCATAGCCGGGGATGCTCTCAAGACAAACATTACCACTCTAGGCCCTCTTGTACTCCCTCTCTCTGAACAGATCCTGTTTTTCATAATCCTTGTTGCTCGCAAGGTTTTCAACTTCCATGTGAAACCCTACGTACCTGATTTTAAGCTTGCATTTGAACATTTCTGCATCCATGCCGGAGGAAGAGGTGTAATTGATGCACTTGAGAAGAACCTGCAGCTCACTCCAGAACTCTGTGAGCCTTCTCGTATGACCCTCCACCGATTTGGCAATACTTCCTCGTCCTCAATCTGGTATGAGTTGGCCTACATTGAAGCAAAAGGAAGGATGCGCAAAGGCGATCGGGTTTGGCAAATTGCTTTTGGTAGTGGATTCAAATGCAACAGTGCTGTGTGGCAGGCCCTTCGGACCATACAACCCGAGTCACAGAAATCACCTTGGGCACACTGTATTTCTCAGTACCCAGTGAAGATTCCAGAGGTGTACAAATTCAACTGAACACATAAAAAACTTGAGAAATTGCTGTGTTTTCCCATAAATTTGTCACAACAGTATGCTGAAATTGAAGGGACCTTATATAGCCCTTGTGCAGGAAACTTGGAATCAGCTTGCAGAATCATAACCTTGTTCAGTAGCTACCACATGGGTTGTTCACATTAGACATTGTGTGTGCTTGTTGTTTTCTGTAATATGTGCCATTAACTAATGTCAAATTGCCATTTTATCATGTAATAAACACCACATGCTATTGTGCATTGTAATTGATGAAACCACAAAGTTTACCTCACACATGTGTCATGAGCCAGTGGCTTCTTGTGTGAGAAAAATCACATTCTCTTGTAGTTCTTGTGCTGTCCTTTAGATCTTTGTAACTCAGGATGTAGTTAGTCCCTTTCTTCAGTATGGAGATACAATACATTTCTGCTTGCTTGCTTCAACAAGAAAAATTGTCTTTTTCAACTTGATGAAATGAATTGAGTTAGCAGCTCAGGTTTTGCAAGTTCCAAATTGACTCTACAGTCAAAATGGAAGTTGCAAGACCCAAGATGGAAGGTGCAAAACCCGAGTCATTTCACCTAGTTGAGAAGGACACTTTTTGTTTTAGTAATTTGCTTGTGGAAGGAATCTCCTTGATTGAGTCAAGTTTGTTTTTGTACTTTAGATTCATGTGCCACTTTCTTTTGGTGCTAAATTCTTTGAGACTGAGTTTGTTCTTTGCACAGTCAGAGTCAGCAGCCTTTGTCAATCTGGTGAGCTTATTTCTTGACTTCAGATTTCTGATCATGCTCGAGCTATTTGCTCGAGTTGCTTTGTTTGGTTTTTGTGCTGCACACCCGGTGTTGTGTGGGCATCTTGTGAGTTAGGAAGTCTAATGAAAGACACACAAACTGGCCAGAAGTGGGATCTTTCTTCTGACATAAATCAGCGCATCAGATCTCATTGCATCATATGCTTGTAAAATGCATTCTGATGTACACTGAATGCAAGCTTGACATGAAAACATGACCCGGGCTCTTCAAGCTTCAAAGATCTGGCATGAACTTCTTCTGTTCCTGCAAAAATGCTCACAATCTCAAAACAAAATCAACATCCATGCCCATGAATAAAGCATTCTCAAAGTTTCATAATCTTTTTTGGTGTTTGATGTCCAATCAAACTACCTTATACCCAACATTTAATTTTTGGATCTTTGGGATGCATCACAATGAATCAAATTCTAGTGATGTTGATTCATCGGAGCTCGTTTAAGTAGGACAACTTTAGGTTCTATAAATCGTAGTCGTCACTTGGACAATGTCAAATTAGAATCTACTTAGTCCATTTCCAAGTAAAGAGGCATGGAAAGGTGTCTTTTCAAATTTGAATCTTAAATTTTTTTTTGTTTCAACATCGTATTCACGAGTAAATTTTCAATACATTCTTCATCAATTTGCATCTCATTTCTTTTCAATTTTATCTTAATTGATTATAATTTTAATCCAATTGTTGAATTGAATTGAATTGAATTTTAAAAATTAAATTCTATTCAATTCAAGTTGATGTAATTGATATCTTTTTACACTTCCCAATTTTGCATGGTGTGTATATGCGTATTTACATTTACCTGCACAATATTGGTCTAGACTCCATACTAATGTTGGGTAGGTACCCAAATTCAAGTGTTAAAATTAGTGGTTTGGGTTTGGGTATCAATAACTTGATTTGACTAGATCTAAATATTAAGAACTCAATATAGACGACCTCTATGTACAAATGGGAATCAAAAGAAACTCCTAAGGAGACATTTAAGGGTCTATTTAGGTTAGAGGATATTTAAGGATTACTAAGGGGGCTACCTAGGACCTATATAGAGAATCCAAGGACACACCTAAAGACTTACAAAGACTACATGATACTTAATGGCTATTTAAAAGGTTACATAAAACCTATTAGGGGGTTTCCTAAGGGTTATCTAAGGCTAATTCATAGCTCTTATGCATACCTTATGTAGCTCCATAAGTAAGCTTGTAGTTATCCTCCAACTTAAGTAGGTCTTTAGGTAGCCCCCAAAATCACCTTAAGACTTAAGTAGTTTTTATGTAGCCTTTTAAATAAGTATTATGTAACCTTCTAAATAACCCTTAAATATCCCCTAACCTAGGTAAGTTTCTAAGTAACCCATAGTTAGCCTTTAAATAGACCATAGATAGGATTTCCTTGTCATTGTCTTGCATAGGCAGGTGGGTATGTAGGTAGGTCAGTTGGTAAGTAAGATAGTTCATGGGTAGGTAGGTATAGCTAAGTACATAGCCCACTAGTGGGTAGGTAGTTACCCCATGAATAAATAAGTGGGGAATCCACATGTAAGTAAGTAGCCCATGTGTAGGTAGGTAGCATATAATTAAGTAGGTAGGAAGGTAGGTGGGGCTTAACTTCCTAAATCTTCAACCTAATTAATCTCTTAATTTATGTGACCATAACCTAGGTCATCTATAGTTTAGATTCTTAAAAAACTATGGTGGTCACTTTTTGGAGTTCTTCCTCATTTTGATGTACTTTATGAATTGTTCAAAACAAAAAATCGGTGAATTTGATGAAGATCAAAGTTAGGCCCAAAATAAGGATTATTTTAAGGATATTTTTAATATAAATATATTTTATTATAAATATATGTCTCAACTTTTATCATCTGAAGCATGTGTAATACATATTTCTTTCTTCACTCGAACTATTGGGGTACGAAAGGCTACTTGTTTTAAGAATTTTATTTATGTTAAAATATTAAAATTTAAGGTCAATAACATGGAATTTAAAAAAATAGTGATGTTGTTGGGAAATATAGGGACGACATAAGTGAACATGCCCAAAAAAACTTTGGGATGTTGAAGGGAAAAAATATGGGAGGGTTAAAAGGAAAAAAAAAAAAAGGAGGAAAAGGGGATTAAGAAGGAGAATGAAATGGGGGAGGTTAAATTTTTGGAAGGACTTGGGAAGGGGTAAAAGGAAGAAGGGCGAGAAAAAGAGATGGGACTTGTTAGGAGAATAAAGGGAAAAAGAGAAAGGGAGGTAAGAAAGGTTTAAGTTCTCATTGTGAAGAATATTTATAAAACCATGTAAGGAAATTAAATAGTTCTTCATATATTGAAAAAAAAATCATATTGTTATTTTTAGGTTATTGATGTAGTTGTTACTTTGAAGCCCATAATGATGAAATTGCTTGACACGCAATCAAATCAATTCACATTTTGTTGATGGGAGAAGTCCAACATCCCACACAATTGAGGCATTACTATGTTTATAACATTGTATGTTGATTCTTCTTTTCATTGAAACCTATGATCTTTGCACATAACAATTCATTGCAAACTTTTGATGGCACACATTTGCACTTAATGAAATGAAGTGATTGTTTTAGATAAACCACTCAAGTTTATGACCCAAAAAACTAAGTTCTAGTGTTTTGAATTGTTAGACCTTCTTCAAGGCTAGATTTCACCAAATCTTGCAATTGTAATTTCTTGCAACGCTATTTGTAATCAACTTGAGTCCCAAATTTGTAAGTTTGGATTTAGAAACTAAGTGCTTGATGATCAAAGTTTGCCAATTAGCTCCAATTAATCATTTTGGAGACAAAAGTGATGGCACATTTTGCACTTGAAAGTTCATTCAAGTTGGTTCATTTTGGTACTTAAGGTAAGCACACCATGTGTCCAAGCCGGCAAATTAAAAATGAAAGTAAAAATTGTTTAATAATAAAATCCTTTTTACATTTTTTGGTGTATCTACTTGAAACCATGTATGGAAATCATGCAATTCTTCTTAAAATTTAGTCCAATTTTTGGCTATTGCAAATCTCAAAAAGGCACAAGTGGTTCTAGCACTTTTAGTTTGTAGCTTAAGTAAATCAGCAATAAGAAAATAGAATTAAAAACGCTATTTTTTTTTTAAATTTCAGAAAAAAAGGCGCAATGGAGTATTTGAAAAAGAATTAGAAAGAAGTGGGCGACGTAGTACATGTAGCTGTCTGGGTGGTGTAGTTGGTCATCACGCTAGTCTCACACACTAGAGGTCCCCGGTTCGAACCCGGGCTCAGACAACATCACAAACATAATGTTACTTTTCTTTTGCTTTCGCTTGGAACGGTCTTTCATGGGTTGTGGTGATCACATTGAAACCCTAAACACAATCTTGAAACCCTAAATCGTTCCTTACATAGCGGCCTTGATTTTATTTTTATTATTATTTTTTTTTTCAAGTGGCGAAATTAAAAATTTAAAGTTGGAAAATGAAGTGGTATTTAGAGGTTTTTAATTGCCAGAAGTGAGGGGAAAAAAAATAGTAAAACTCGCCAGACTTCTTCTTTTATATTTTGGTTTTAAGTTTGTTAGCCAAAAATATATATACAAACGATGATGATTAAAGATCTTTTTACTTGGTATCTGATTAATAGCCATATTTGGCTAAATATTCTCAAGGTGGATCGCCACTTATTCTACTTCTTGCTATGGATGGTCGCCACTTTTGGCTACAAGCAAAAATTCCCCCAAAAAAACAGCACTGCTAGTCTCTGCTACGTACTGTAATGCTGCTGCTGCCGCTGCAAATCGAGTTCTCCTTCTCGTTTCTGAAATGCGTTTTTCCCTCAAAATATGGCAACTTTTTTGTGTATTTTTTCCAAGAAAACTCTTAAGTATAATTCGGACTGGATTATTTTTGGTCGCCAGTGTGCTACAAATCGCCCCTAAAATAAATTATGAAATTATATATATAATTGGAGCTGATTTTGTGACATGAAGAGTCGTCGTAGAGACATCGGCAGACGGAGTAGTAAGACATGAACACTCGTAGAGACACCAGCAGACGGAGTAGTTCTACTAGTAGTAGAGGAGGTTTGTTTTTGTTGAGGAGGTTGGGAGGTTTCTTTGTAGGCGAAAAAGCGTTGGGGTTGTGTGGTTGTGTGGTATAAAAACAGGGGTGGAAGGAAAGATGGTGCCAAGTCCAGTGGTAAATGTATACCCACTATCGAGTTACACCTTCGGCAGCAAGGAAACAAAAATGGAGAAGGACACCTCCGTTGCTGACCGCCTTGCGCGCATGAAGCAAAAGTAAAGCA
>Ga0116229_10015140_pt1 | contig 10575 bp, 2 predicted proteins | sample S1TSphgellanicum_3_FD_87313 | JGI IMG/M metagenome (GOLD analysis project Ga0116229, IMG submission 87313) | Host-associated microbial communities from peat moss isolated from Minnesota, USA - S1T2_Fc - Sphagnum magellanicum MG | ecosystem: Host-associated > Plants > Peat moss > Unclassified...
AAAAAAAGAAGTTTTGTAGTTTTTTTATGTAAATTATTGGTAGCCCCCCCCCCCCCCCCCCCCCTTTTTCTTTTTTTTCCGCAACTAACATATTTTTTTGGTTTTTAATTTTCTTAACTTGGCAATTTTTGTTGGAAAAAAAGAAAAAAAACAGTGCAAATTCAAGAAAAAAAAAGTAAACAAAAAAAAATTCAAAAAACTGAAATCACAAATTTCAAAGAAAAAAGGCTTAAAATAATTTTAATAATTCTAATATTACACACAAACAATTCCAACATCAAGTTTACTTGAAAACTTTTAAATTCAATCTTTGATATCATTATAAACCTTATCCAATTTTTTTGAAAATTTAAAATAAATATTAATGATGTAATTGAGTTTTTTTTGTGATGAATTTCCACCATTTTGCAAACATAAAAAGGCCATCAAGAATTTTATATTTTTAAAAATGATATAATCTTACAATGGGTGCTAAGACTTGTAACAAAAATATAAAAATATTTTAACAAATTTGTATTTCCATATATGGCTTATAACCAAAACATGGTTAAATTTTCTTATGGATGATTTTTAAAAATATTACAAAATTGAAAAAATGAAAAGATTTTAAAAAATCATTGATGTCATTATTATTATCATCATTTATAATTAATTTAAACTAATTTATTTTTAAGTTAATTTTTTAAATTCATCTCTAAATATTTAAACATAAACTTGTAAAAAAACAAAATTTAAAAATTTGATAAACCATGTTTAAATAAAAATAAAAATCATAAAATATTGATTATTATTATTATTATTATTATTATTATTATTATTATTATTATTATTATTTAGATATTTAGAAATTTAATCCATTCTTTTTAACATGGTGTTTTTTCATACATCAAAAGAACATTGGGAAAAAAATAAGGATTTTTTTGGGGGGTTTTTTGGTTTGGTGTTAACCCAATTTTTTAGTATGTACATTGTATCCAATTGTTACCAATTGGTAATTGGTGAAACAATATGATTTGGAAACTTAGTTCAATTATTATTAGATAACATGACCTTAAGTTAACCGATATGTTAAATAATCGGTAACAAGCGTTAGGGTAACCGATGGATTAAATGAATTGGTGATGGGTTTGTTACAATAACCAGTTGTTGACAATAACAAGTTGTTTTGAACCTGTGGCCAATAGTTGTTATAGTTTAAATTTGAGTTTTATGGTTGTTCTATCAAGTAGCGATTGTTTGACTGGAAACAATGTCATGTTTGGTCTAAATAGGAAGATTGGAGGACAATAAAAAAACTTATTTTTGGAATTTATTTCTTTTTTAATCTTTGAGATCACTTTTTTATTTATGGTTTATGAATAGGCCTACTTTGGACTTTGTGATTTTATTTTCAACTTGCCATAGAAGATTGATTTCAATTTTGTTTTGCATTTGTAAGGAAAATGTATATCTTTGTGTCTTTGATTTCCATAATGTACATATTTGAAAAAAATTCACTTGTTGATTTCATTTAAAACTATAATTAGAAAACCAAGAAGAGAATAAATCTTTAATTTAAGAAAGATATAAAAAACCCTTAACATATGGCATCATGAACATTCATAATAATAAACTTGTCCATGATGCCTAAAACAAACTAGGGGAAAAAGGTACATTTTAATTCACATAAATGTATAAGAATTTATGATATGAAAATCTTGTAATTTAGAGGTCTACATGCATTCCAGACTTTGCATGCATGAACATTTTGACCTAATCACTAACCCATTCAAATATAAATGTGAGGTATTAAGTTGTTGTGTGTATCTCAAAATGTACTAATAAATGCAATATGCAATGCTTGAATAATGGTTTCAATAATTTCAAAGTGAATGATTCGACTCATGTAAAAATGTTGATAGTTCAATAAATGTGAAAAAATCACTAAACCATTTAAGTATAATTACAAAATATTAAATTGCATGTGTTTCAGTATATTATGATAAATGCAAAATATAACTTTTGAATAATGGTTTTAACAGGTTAAAAGTGAATGGTTCAACTTTGATAATTAAATAGATGTGAAAAAAACATTAATTCATTCCAATATAAATCTGGGGATTAAAATTGTGACATGTGTTTTAATAAATTATGGTAAATGTAAAATGCAACTCCTGAGTAATGGTTTCAACATGTTAAAAATTGATAGTTCAACTCATATACCATGTTGATAGTTTTTTAAATGTCCAAAACAATCACTAACCCATTATAATGCATTGTGTAAATAAAGTTAAAGGCTACTTCAATTTTCACATCAATAACTTGAAATTATTAAATAATTAAATAAGGTCCAAATTATATTCATAAGTGAATAACATAGTGAACGTAACAATTATGAATAATATTAATTGTTAATTAGTGCAACAAGCCACTTGCAAACGTAAAATAGTCAAATGTAATTGAAATGTAATCGAATCGGACAATAGTCACAATGTGTGGGGATGGAAAATGACAAGATTTCTTTTTGTGAGGGTAACAAAAGCTTACCAATGCCTAAGTTTGCGATAGAACGTTGACTTAAGGTATAATCATGGGTTCCCAATAAAGAAACATGGGTATGAACTTTGAGATGGGAGTTGCAGTATGGGATTAAAATGAATTCACAAATGGTGTTCAAGGTAAGATCAAGTTGCATAAACAAATCACAAACAAGTAAAACTTACAAAGCACGTTATGACTTGGAAAAGAACCATCACCTCTTCTTTTACATTATATTCTGTGATTAGTGGCAATGGTTGCATCCAAATGGCAAGTTAATTGCAACTCCAAATATAATAGTGTATTCCATCCCCAAAATTGTAAGTATTTAAAAAGTTATTTTAAAGATTAAAAATGATTATTTTCTTGAAATATCTTTTAGGAACTTTAAAAAATGCCATATGACATCATGAATTGAAATTAGAAATGGGAAATGATGTTAATTCATTTACATATAAAATATTCATAATTTAATCCAATTTTCAAATACACTAGAAATGGATTCTCAAAAGGGTCCTTCATTTGCTAAAAGTAAACACCTTAATGTGCGTTCACCTTTTATAAGCTCATAAATTTTGCATACAAGTTTTGATTGAGGTAGTTTCAAAGGAAAAGTTGTAGCCTTATAAGAAACCTTTCCAAATGTTGTATCACATGTCCAATATATATATATATATAGATATCACATTGTCAATTTGACTCTTGGCCGTTATTTTGGCCATAATTCTTACCTCACAACTCAAAATGCAAAATGAGAGCCCCAAACTTTTTTTGTTCGTTATTGGAATTCCCCCCAAAGTTCATAATATGCACACAAATTTACAAACTTTGAAAGCACTTGGACAATGAAATCAATTCACAAATATCTTGAACTTAAGTCCTAATTGTAAAAAATTCAAAAAGTAAAAGTTTGAACCTTTTTCCCAGAATAACATACCTTCAAAATTGGAAAGTTCAAAATCCCTTCACTAATCAAAATAGACAATCCATTGGTGTGCTCCTTTTAACTAACACCCATCTTGTTCAAAGTTTCCATAACAATTGAACCTTGTCCCCACTTGAATTAATTTCCATCCCTCTCACCTCATGTCACTTTATCCTTCCAACCAACAAGTTAATTCTCACTTGGAATTGGGCTTGTGCAAGAATTGCACCTTGTCTCACCTACATCACTTTGCAATCTTGTTTGTTCCCAAAAGTATTAATCCCATTCATTTAGGTCAAAAACCCCCTCTAGACCATCAATGTTCAACTTAAATCTTGAACATTTATCTTGTCCATTCATCTTGGAGATGACATGATTAAGTATTGTTGTGTTGGCATAGTCTAGTACATATAATATGTTACTACTACAAAGTACAACAAAATAATTGCTATGTTAGGTATTTTGGAACCTAACACATCTAAATCATTTATTCAAAATGCCACCTAATCCAAGTATAGATCAACTATAAAGATGGGTCCAAACAAAAAATCTAATAAATGGATCCTTATACCATCTAAATGTACTAGTAAAAAAATTAGCTTCAATGTTAGTGAATTTCCAAATACTTCAACAAATTATGGGAATAACTTGAAAATATGTTTTTTACCCTTTGATAAATGTATTTGAAAAGTTCCATTGAAATATTCATATTTTAAGAAATACTTCTTAATCATTTTTGTGTCAATCTACATTTTGATATAGAATCCACATCAAAAGTGTACTCTAAAGGATTTTTCTATATGTGTTAATTTCACAACATAATGACAAATTAAAATGTAAACCATCATTAATTCCACATTTTCATCACTAAATCTTGAACATTATAATATTAAACAACTTCAAATTTTGAGTGTAATGAAAACTATAACATATGACCATATAATGGAAATGCTTTATATCTCATACTTCATTATCTTTGAATGTGAAAAATAGAATAATTACCATTCGTGTGATTTAAATTTATTTTGGAACTTGGTTCTTTGGAGGTTTTCGTACATTTTTAAAATATTTGTATTTGTAATAATATTAGTAGTTGTAATTCAATAGTTTTGACACTTAGCTTGGTTCTATTGTCAGGCTTTTCACCTAATCATGATCCCTCCCCCCCATCTTTGTTGTTTTGTTTTATGTATTGGTATTTTATTATCCTTCTTAGTGGAAATATCATTAAATCAATTTGTAGATAATCTCCTAATGCATATTATATTGCCATCATCTCCTAGGATACTACAAATTTGCTTTTAAGTAGGTTTTTAAAATAGTTTTTATAATCTATTTATGTGGTCAAGTAGTGTTTTCTTTATGTTTCTCCCTTATACTAAGTATAATGTAACATATTTTGGGTCATAAGAATAAAATAAAAAGTTTTGGCGACTTGTAAATCATGGTTTCAAAAAATTTCTCCCCAAATGACCAGTCATATTATGCCACATCAACTTGATAAGTTAATTCACTCCTTATAAGGATTGTCTTTCGGGCACTTTTGGCTCTTAATTACATGGATGCACCTTCACTATGAAAAATCTTGTCCATGGAAACCAAACTACTTTGCAACTCAATGTCTGGTACAATTGTTATGTAACTATGCTTCAACCAAGCAATGGAAATACATGCAATATTAAACTAAATAATTCAAAATAAATTATTTGGGTTATATGGTAGTTGTAGGGTAATTGTACAAGGTTTGCATATACATTTGTCATATGTTATGTATATACACTTTTGGTCAATGTGCGTTGACTTTTTCCTCTAGTTGCATACTAGTTGTTAATTGCAACTACCCTACAACAATAATGACATGTCAAATTGTATGACCATGACACGTCATCATTGCAACATTGTACTGCACATCAATCATAGAAAGTACATAAAAGGATTACAACTCTTCTAACATTATCTTGCAACTTTGTTGTAACTTTTGTGCAATTTTTTTGCAACTCATTTAACTATTTTTACAACTTGTTTGTGATTGATGTGAAGATCTTGTTCGTCGTAATAGGACTGGCCTACCACTAAAAGACCAATAATAGGTTAGATGGCATTCATTCTACTATATAATGTCAGCAAATTAAATAAGAAAATCTAGAAAAAAAATTCCAAGAGTTCCAATCAAAGTTGCACATTAGTTGCATGTCAAAAAACAAATATGCAACAAATCATGCTCTAATGATGCAAGCTACATTTCAAAGGGTGTCACCTTATATTTCAACCACCAAAATGCCTTACACACACTCAATGAACACATTAAAACAATCAACCTTGTTTTTCATTTTTTTTTTCAGATTAACTCATTTACAATTGCTAATTCTTTTGTTGATAATTCTTTGGCACCCACAAGGCATGCACCTTCATGTGTGGGTGGTGTCAATAAGACAATGTTTAACCATGGGGCATCATCATCAATGTTATTTGACTTAATAACCGAATCCATTGTGTAGCAAATTGATTGAACTTCTTTATGCATCATGATTTTCCATTGTGGATTTTGGTCATCATCCACAAAAACACTTCTTGGGTTTGGGATGGGAAAATAAATGGTTCCTCACGGTCTACCATGATATAATGAAAGTTGGCACGTAAAAACCCGGCCTCATCTCATTGATAGGTCAAATTGCCCCTTATCTCAATCCCATTTTGCACCCACTCACATTGCATAAGAACTATTGGACTTGACATTGGATCATAGTCTAAGAGGTATATGTCCTTTAAGACATTAACATATTGTACGTTAACATCTTCATCATGCACTTGCATGTGCCATTGGTTGAAAATAGATGCCACCCCACAATCATAATTCACCATTCCATGGGTGGAACATGAACTAACTTGATAGTGATTACCATATGTTTTTAGCTATTGGCATCTCAATATTGTTATCGTTGGTGGGCAACATAATGCACGCACATCAGGATCCTCCATGGGGAGTCCTTCATGTTGAACCTCTTGTATAGCACATAACACCCATTTTGTGAATGTGGGGTAGGTCATTTCTTCTTCCAATCCCCTTTCTATTGCATTATGCTTCTCCTTTTCATATTTGCTACACATTAAACATGAACTTCATTTGGATAACCCAAAAAACTAGTTCATGCAGACTATAAGTTATTCACCATTAGAAAATTTGGCATATGTAATGGGAGTGATAATTGTTGTTTTCATTTTTGTGCAACTTTTACGCAACTATAATGCCACTATCAATGCACGTGCATAAAACTTTTCTACAATTACATTGCCACCTCATGATAGAGTCATACAACTTTTGTGCAACAACCACTCTAATGACAAAGCAATACAACTTTTCTATAACTATATTGCCACTCTCATGACAAAGCCACACAACTTTGTACAACTAAATTGCCACTATCATGACATAGCCATACAACTTTTGTACAACTATATTGCCACTTTCATGCCACATGCAATTGTAATTGACAACATCAAGTATTGTGATGTTTTACTTGACCTAATTTGCCATTGCATTTGTGTTTATTAGGACATAATGGTGAGCTATATCTCGATTTGCAAGGTCTAAGAATGAAGACCCATGTGAGTTTTAGCAACCAAAGTTTTTCATCGATGCTGAAGTATATAGATACCTCAACATATGTGCCAATAGATGCAAACACATCCTTTTCATCAACTAAAAGCAATGGACATCCACATGCAAACAACCATGTAGTGGAGGTTGGTGCAAAAAAAAAAACAATTAGAATTGCACCTAGACAAAAGATAGGTATGTCGCTTATCGTTTCAAAGATGTGTTGTGTTCTAGTAAACTATTGCTACCATTCAAGCATTTAGGATTTAAGCCAACAAAAGATGTGGGCTCATTTTTTTGCTTCTTGAATTGCTATGTGTGTCAATGTGGCATTGTAGAACAAGAAGAGGAAGTGGCATGCATCATCAAAGGGGAAAAATAAAGATAGGCAAGAAAATGGGACCTTTCATGTGCCTGCTAGGTTCATGTTGGTGCCACAGGGGGGCAATCCAATTTAGACAATCACCAAACTCCAAAGAGAAGAGGAAACAAAAAGAGAGCACTAAGAACTACATGTTGTGAAGGAAGGCCAAAAAGGCCATAAAGGAGGAGGAGGTGAAGAAAAGCAAAGGGTTCAAGGCTTCAATGGTGATTACTAAAAAGGGGGGCTTTATATCTGGAGCTTCTGAATGCAAGGATGCATGGGATGATTGGATTCGCGTATTGAGTGAAAGATACTTGGACTACTCCATCATAATTGATATAAACTCCCAATGACACTCGAATATTGAAAAAAATTGAATGAAGAATTTGAGGACAATGTGCTTCTATTGTTTTTCCATGCCTTAAAAAAGAAACTTGCATCCTTCATGAAGTAGAAGTGATGCCAATTGAAATGATAGTGGGGAAAAAATCTTGATTGTGAGCCTCCTAGATGTTGTGATTTAGTGACTTGCAACAAGTTAAAAGCCTACTAGAATGACACCAAGAGCATAGAAGAAGCCTCCGTAAGTCATGTTGGCATATTACTCAGATAGGTCATGTCCATTCATGTCCATTTATGTTCACTAATGTCCACACACTATGCTACATTAGTTGATGACAAAGGCACATGAAACATTTTATAAAGAAAATTTAATTGATTTGTTAAGTATCTCACTTGATCATCACATCCACCATCTTTTTGGTCATTTGATTGACATTGGCCATTGATTCAACATTTTTTTTTGTCACTACCCAAAAAAAATTGGTAGTTGCCCAAAATTTGGTCGCTAATTTTTAGTCGCCATTTTAGCCAATCAAAAAAAATTCAGTTGTTTTTGTTCATCAAACTAAGTGATCAATTTTTTTTGATTGTTGACTATGACAACCAAAAACTGATCATCAATTTTTTTTGTTGCAGTCACCACAAGGTTTACAACGACCAAAAGTTAACAACTGAATTTTTTTATTTTAGTCACCATAGGGTTTACAATGACTAAATGACGTTATATATATATATTTTTTCTAATTTTTTTTGGGTACCCCAACCTCATTTTGACCTAGGTTGACCCTAGATTGACCTAAGTTAATCTTATATTGATGTGATGCGGGGGTGCATCTACATCCAAATATGTTTGTCATGTTGGGACGCACACATGAATGCGATGACAACCTTAGTTTTGACTAAAATTTTACCTAAAACTAAACATTACAATTGTATGTTGGACTTGGGTTTGTTTTCCTTAGTTCAAACTATCAAACATGACAACCCATTAGTCCTTATCCAAGCCTTGGTGATTCGTGTGGAAGTCAACAATTTATTGTTAAACAATGATCCCCACCTTCACCTTTTCAAACATTATAGTCCTTATTGTTGCCTATGTCAACCTTGTGCATTAGCTCAATAACCTTACATGGGGGGCTCTTGAATCCTACTATCCAACTCAAGTCCAAGATTTCGTGTAATCTTATGTTTTGTTGGAGATTTTGTGGCCGTCTATAACATTGACTTTCTTTTGCATGTGCTTCAACATTTACTTTTCCTAATCATTTTGATGTTGAGCGTGACATACACCAATTCACCAAAGGCATGATTCCTATCACCTTTTTCTTGGTAAGATTTGGAGGGAAAGATTTTTAATGCATGAACATGATTTCACCTTTTATTACAAAAAACAACTAAAAAACAATTCCAAGAAAGTTGCAATGAAGACTCATGCAAAAATGAACAATTATAAACCTAAACCTTGGTGTAACAAACAAATGGTCAAATGTGCTATCAAAAGTCATCATCTTATGTGGGAGCAAATCCAAAATCTAAAACTAGAAGATAGAATTGGCGATTGCTACTAGAGCATGGATTTTAACATTATGATTAGTTCTCATAAGAAGAGACAAAAATCTCAATTGATGAAAGATTAGAAGTTCTCTCATAAAACTTAGAAGAAAAATCCTTTTAGACTTCAAATATAAATAGGTTACTAATACAATTATGGGAGTGTTAGATATTGATATATATATACAAACAATGTAATGTATGAGTATTCCATATAATATGTGAGGTTTGGTTGCTTCATTTTGGAACTATAGAAGAAGATTTTTTATTCATAAAAAAATAATTCTCATTGCAAGTTAAGTCTTTGTCTTTTCCAAATAGTTTTAAATGTGTAGATGATTCTACAGTTGTGGGACATGATGGTGATCTAAAATTGTTCACAAATATGTGTTTTTTGGGGTTAACTATTGTATGGAAACCCAACAATGGTTTGATGAGTTTCCTAGAAAGAAATACTTTTGACATTTTGGCTTGTTATTGAGTAGCAATGATACCACCCATGAAATCTCGAGTTGTGTTATGTGCTATCTCACATATCGCCCATGGTAGATCATGTAATTGATAATCAATTTTTGGCATTGTTATTGTTTAGGAGATTGATATTGTGCTTCTTAGTTACGTTTGCCATGGGCAAATTTCCTAAAGTGACTTGAAAATGATGAAATCTACAACTGTTAGGGTGTAACCATACTTGACGGATTGTCAAAACTTGTGATTTATGATTACTCCACCTTTCCCTTTAGTAGAGATGTATTTTGAGTATTTCTTACTTTTGTACGTTTTGTGGATGTTGCAATAAAGTTGTATGCAATATGAAATTCTAGAATATATATTTTAATGATGGCCTTATTGCGCAATGAGTTTGGAATGTGGACCCATTTTATGAACCACACCTTTCTTGTTCATCTTTGTTCTAGTGCTTACAATGTAAATGCTATACATAAACATCAAATTTTTTAAAGATTAAAATATGCAAATGTGTAAATATTTTAATAAATTTTGTTTCATTTGGGTTCAAATTCAGTGAACAAGGCATGTTAGTTGAGACTGGGTATTTTGATAGGAACCATCCAAGATAACTGCCTTAAATAATCTGAAATCCTTGCCCCCAGGCCATACCCTCATCAATTTTCAATTTTTAAACAACCAGACCCATGCAATTCTCTTAATTTTATTTTTTTTCAAAAACCCAGGCCCTGCTGATATTTTAAAAATTAAAGGATACCAAAGAAATTTGGGAAGCCAATTTGCAACCCTTGGGGGCCGCAGTGTCTTTTT
>Ga0116229_10015141_pt1 | contig 10575 bp, 5 predicted proteins | sample S1TSphgellanicum_3_FD_87313 | JGI IMG/M metagenome (GOLD analysis project Ga0116229, IMG submission 87313) | Host-associated microbial communities from peat moss isolated from Minnesota, USA - S1T2_Fc - Sphagnum magellanicum MG | ecosystem: Host-associated > Plants > Peat moss > Unclassified...
CATCTGGATATCGCCGGCACCGCCTGGGCCACCAAGGACGCGCCGACCACCCCCAAAGGCGCGACCGCCTTCGGCGTGCGTCTGCTGGACCATCTTATTGCCCAAAATTTTGAATCCTGAGCGTTGCTTCAGGTTTCGATCTGCGCCGAGGCTCCGCTTGCATTAGCGCTGGTTGTGCCGGTACGCGCGGGCCGTATCCCGGCCGAGCATGTGGCAGCGGCGGAAGCCGGGGGTTTTACCGGCGAGAACGGCACCGCCTGCGTGCTGCTCGGCGGCGCCCGGCAAATCGTTCTGACCGGGCTTGGTGAGGGCGCCGGCGTTGCGGAGGCGGAGGCGGCCGGGGCGGTGGGCATGGCGTCGGTCCTGCGTGTCAGGCGTGTCGCGTTCGATGCGCGCGGCCTGACACCGGAGGCCGCCGCGGCTTTCGCGCTGGGCGGCTGCCTGCGCGCCTGGCACAAGCCTGGCGACCGCACGTCGGAGGACGAGGACATGCCGCGGGTGCGCGCGCTTGACCTGGTGACCGACGATCCGGCGGTGCAGGATAGCTGGGCACGCGCCGCCTGCATCCTCGCCGGCGTAGAATTCGCCCGCAACCTGGTGACCGAGCCGGCTAACATTCTGACCCCCGGCGCGTTCGTGGACCGGCTGGACCGGCTGGCGGATGCCGGGGTGGAGCTGGACGTGCTCTGGCCGTTCGACCTGGTATCGCTGGGGTTCGGCGGCCTGCTGGCCGTCGGCGGCGGGGCAGCGCACGAGCCGCTGCTCGCCATCCTGCGCTGGCGGGGCAATGGCGGTGCGCCTCTCGTGTTCATTGGCAAGGGTGTCACGTTCGATACCGGCGGCATTTCCATCAAGCCCGCCGAGGGTATGTGGGACATGCGCGCCGATATGGCCGGGGCCGCCGCCTGCGCCGGCGCGATGCTCGCCATCGCCCGCCGCCGCGCCGCCAGTGCTGCCGTCGCCATCCTGCCGCTGGCGGAGAATGCGGTGGGGGCGGCTAGCTACCGGCCCGGCGACATATTGCGCATGTATGCGGGGACAACGGTCGAGGTCATCGATACGGACGCTGAGGGAAGGCTGATTCTGGCTGATGCGCTGGCCTATGCTCACGCGGAAAACCCGCGCGCGATTGTCGATCTGGCGACGCTCACCGGTAGCATCGTCGTAGCTTTGGGCCATGTCACCGCCGGCTTGTTTGCCAACGATGATGCCTGGGCCGCGCGCGTGGCCGCGGCCGGCGAGGCGGTGGGGGAACGCCTGTGGCGCATGCCGATCGATGCCAGCCACCGCGAGGCGCTGACCAGCGACATCGCCGACATCAGGCAGTGCGTGCCCGGCCGCGGCCAGCCGGATGCCTGCCAGGCGGCCGCTTTTTTGCGCGAATTCGCCGGGGAGACGCCCTGGGTGCACCTGGACATTGCCGGGGTGGAATCCCGGGATGCGGCTGATGAGCGCTATGCGAAAGGGGCTACGGGGTTTGGGGTTCGGCTGCTGGATGCGTTGATGGAATAAGGAAGTGCTGTCTTCCTTAGGCCGTTGTTAACTCGTCTGACCGACACTAATTCGGTATAGCAAAGAGCTACCGATGTCGATACCGGGCCGATGGCTGCCATCCGCTGCCACGGCGTCAGTCTTGGCGCTGCTTGTGGCTGCGGGCTGCCTGCTCGGCAATATGTCCGGCTGGGTTGTGCGCGATGTCGCCTTTATCTCCCCGTCGGGCGGGGTGCTTCTTGCCGTTCTGCTGGCGTCGCCGGTGCGGCAATGGGGCGCGCTGTGTGGTGTGGCACTGGTCACACGTTTGGCAGCCGGCTCGGTGTTTGCCGCTCCCGGTGCGTTGCCGGCCGGTTTTGCTCTGCTGAATCTCTGCGTGTCCGTCGCGGCCGCCTGGAGCTTGCGGCGTATGCTGGGGTCATTGCCCGACCTGTCCGGCACGCGCAATTTCCTGTGCTTTATCGTCATTGCGGCCGGCATCATGCCCGCTGCCGGTGCCCTGCTCGTCTGTCTGGGTCTGTGGGTTGCCACCGGGCCGCCGGATGGGATGCTGTTTCTGCGCTGGGATCTGGCGCACGTCCAAGGGGTGCTGACGACGGTGCCGCTGTTGCTGTACTGGCTGCGCGGCGATTTTGCGCACGCATTCCCCAGCGGTAGGCGCCTGCAATTTCTGGCGCTGCTGGCGGGCTACGCGCTGCTGCTGGTCACCGTGTTCGGCCAGAGCCGCTATCCGCTGATGTTTCTCATTCCGGCGGCATTCCTGGTCGTGGCCGTGCAACTTGGTTATGGCGGTGTCGTTCTGGGCGTTGCCCTGCTGGCACCCGTGTCGTTCGCCTTTACCTGTCTCGGCGAAGGTCCGTTTGCCTTGCGTGCCGATACGCCGATGCATCTGCGTCTGGCGATGCAGCAACTGTTCGTCGCCGCGACCTTTGTTTATGCGCACTGGATTGCAACCCTCATTGCCGACCGGCGGCGGCACGAGGCGGCGCTGCAGGCCGAGCGCGACGAGCTGGCAGTCAGCGAACAGCGGCTGCGTGAGAGCGAGGAGGGTTTTCGACTCCTTGCCAGCAGCACGTCGGACGTGATCCTGCGGCTGACCCTGGATCTGCACGTGAGCTACGCCTCGGCCGCCTGCCTGCGCGTGTTCGGTTATGCGCCTGAGGAGACGGTTGGGCTGCCCATCCTCGCCTCCATTCATGAGGACGACAGGGAGGATGTTCGGACACGCCTCTGCCGGCTTGCCGCCGGCGATGCCGAGTCTGATCTGGTGAGCTACCGGGTGCACAACCGGCGGCGTCATCCGATGTGGGTCGAGGCGAACCTCGGTCTGCTGCGCGACAACACCGGGCGCCCGGTCTCGATCATCAGCTCGGTGCGCGACATCACCGAACGCCAGCTGCAGGCGGAGGAATTGCGCGCGGCTAATCAGGATCTCGATCGGCTCGCCCAGCACCTGACAAGCGCGCGCGACATGGCGGAGCGTGCGAACCGCGCCAAGTCGCGCTTTCTCGCCGGTATGAGCCATGAGCTGCGCACGCCTTTGAACGGCATACTCGGTTATGCGCAACTGCTGCGCATCGACGGCGGCTTGCATGGTGACCAGGCATCGCGTGTCGATGGCATGCTGACGGCCGGCCAGCATTTGCTCGATATGATCAATATCGTGCTCGATATTTCGCAAATCGAGGCCGAGCGCGTCGAGCTGCATCCGGCTGACGTGGACACCGCCCAGATCGCGCGCGCCTGTCTGGACCTGGTCCGCCCGGCCGCACAATCCAAAGGTCTGGCGCTGGAGAGCGTGTTCGAGCCGGATACGCCCAGGTTTATCCGCGCCGACCCGACGCGGCTGCGCCAGGTGATCGTGAACATGCTGGGCAATGCGGTGAAATTTACCCTTCGCGGGTCCGTGGTGCTGCGGCTGCGGCGCGCCAAGGCTTGTGGTAGGCTGCGCGTGGAAGTGGCCGACACCGGACCCGGCATTCGGGCCGATCAACAGGCCCAGCTTTTTCAGGACTTTCAGCGCTTGGGCGCCGACGCGCAAGGTACGGTCGAAGGTGCGGGTCTGGGTCTGGCGCTTTCGGCGCGCCTGGCCAAGCTACTGGGCGGCAGCCTGGGCCACGAGGATAATCCCGGCGGCGGCAGCATTTTCTGGCTCGAACTCCCGGCCGGGTCCGATGCGCCGCTGGCCGAGGTGGCAGGGCAGGTCTCTGAGGTGCCCCAGGGTCCTGCTGCCGCCATGCCGCCGCCGTCCGGTCTGCTGGTGCTGGTGGTGGATGATGTCGCCATGAACCGCGAAATCGCCAGCGCTTTTCTCGAAGCCGCCGGGCATCACGCCGTGTGCGTGGAAGATGGCCCCGCCGCGGTGCAGGCTGCCGCCGCCAGGACTTTCGATGTGGTTCTCATGGATGTTTGTATGCCCGATATGGACGGCTTGGAGGCCACGCGCCGGATCCGTGCGCTGAGCACGCCGCGCGGTAGCGTGCCGATCGTGGCCCTGACCGCGCAGGTGTTTTCCGAGCATCTCGAGGAATGCCATGCCGCCGGCATGGATGTTCACCTCGCCAAGCCATTCACCCAGTCGGCCTTGCTCGCCGCTCTGGCCCGCGCCATGCGCGGGGCACAGACGCGGATAACGGCGCATGCGTTGGCGCCGTAGGGGGCCGAACGTCAGGCAAGCACTTTTTTGAAAACAAGAACCAAATATGCAAAAGTTTTTTGGTTCTTTTTTTCAAAAAAGAACGCTTGCCTTTGGACTTCGACGCAAGCCTGAGGCGCGATGAATGCCCCCCTGGCCGGCAGGCTAGACCGGGCGGGTTGCTTGTAGGGGATCGGGCGTTTTCTGTCCGCTCGGTGCATTGCCATGGGCGGTGCGCGGATGTCGTGTCGCCGCGAAGATCCAGGCGGCCGAGCCTGCCCCCACCACCAGGTTGGCCGTGCCAATGCCCAGGAATACGCCGGGCGCGCCAAAAAGCTTTCCGCCGAGCCAGGCCACGGGCACGTTCACCACCAACGTGCGGGCGACCGATATCGTCACGGCCGACATCGGCCGCCCCAGGCCGTTGAACGCCGCATTGACGATGGCGATGATGCCGGCCGCGCCGTAGCTGACCGGCACCAGCGTCAGGTAGGATATGGCGAATGTTTCGACCCGGCGGTCGGGCGTGAATTGCGCGGCGATCCAGGGAGCGCCGAGGCCGAGGGCCAGCGCCAGCACCAGCCCGAGGGAGAGGCAGAAGACGAGTGTCACCCGCATGGCTGCCCGCACCCGGTCCAGCCGCCCGGCGCCGAAATTCTGGCCGGCGAACGGGTTCATCACCGCCGAGAGGGCGAAGAAGGCCACCATGGCCAGCGATTCCACGCGCGTGCCGATGCCGAAACCGGCCACCGCGTCGTGTCCGTAGCCGGCCAGCAGCCTGGTGATGACCGCGGCCGAGAAGGGGATGACCGTGTTGGTGGCGGCGGCCGGCGCGCCGACGCGCAGGATGCGCCGCGACGAGTCCAGGAAGCCGGCGATTCCCGCACGTCCGCCACCGGCATGGAAGGAGAGCAGGTGCAGTTGCCGCAGCCGCCAGAAGGTAGCTGCCAGTAATGGCGCCCAGGCGATGGCGTTGGCCATTGGCGCGCCATCGAGGCCGAAGCCCCGGAAAGGACCGATTCCGAGGATCATGATGGGGGCGGCGGCCAGGTTGAGCAGCGAGCATCCGAGCATGGCGGTGCCTTGGAAGGTGGCGTCGCCGGCGGCGCGCGCCGCACTCAGCCCGACTTGTGCCACCAGGATCAGGATGGCGCTGGGGAACCACCAGCGCAGGTAGCTGGCGACGAGTGGCGCGAGCGACGCATCGGCACCGAGCACCCGCGCTAACGGGGCTGCCAGGACCACGCCGACGATGGCGGCGGCGATACCGACCAGGAAAGTCAGCACCAGCGCATCGGCCACCAGGCGTGCCACGCCGGCTTCGCCGGCCCCAAGTGCGCGGGCGATGACGGAGGAGGAGCCGGCGCCGAGACCGATCGCCAGGCTGGTCACCACCATGGTCATGTTGAAGGAGAAGGTGACGGCCGCCAGCGCCTGCGGCCCGAGCCGCCCCAGGAACAGGGCTTCGGCCACCCGGAATCCCAGGAAGGAAAAAATTCCCCAGGCAACTGGCAGTGTAAGCTGGAAAAGTTTTTTTCCGACCGTCCCTTCCGTCATCGCCTTGCGCGCGACCGAATTCGCAAAAGTTTTTGCGTCTTTTTTCAAAAACACGTGCTTCCTGACGTTCTTTCCGACTATATCTGGTGGTCCGCAGGATGAACACGCCATGACCAGAACGATTGCCGCCATGGCGGCGCTTTTGCTCACGTCGGCCGCGGGCCCGCAGATGCGTGCCGGCGAGTGGGAGTTTTCGCCACCCACGACGCGCTATTGCTTTGCCAGCGACACGCCGGCGATTGCGCCGCCACAGTCGTTGGACGGGTGTAGTCCGCTGCAGATTGCCGAATCCGGGGGCGGGTTCAGCTACGCCACGCATTGCAGCCTGCTGGGCATGCAGGTCGCTGTGCAGGGCGCGCTGACGCTGGACGGGCCGGATGCCTATACCAACACCACGCGGGTGCGCACCTCGGACGGCAACGAGACGACCAGCGTGACCACGCTGCGGCGGATCGGCAATTGCCAGGCCGATGACAGCCCGCCGCCGTGATGCGCCGGGGCCAGGCCGCGTAAACTTTGTCTATTTTGGCTTCAGCCTCTCTGGACGGGCTCAGTCCAGACAATCAAAAGTTTTTTGCTTCTTTTTTCAAAAAAGAAGACCTTGCTCCCTTGTCTTGATCCAGAGCCCAGGCCGGTGCAGGAGAAGCCCATGCTGCTGTTCCGCTGGTTGACCGTCCTGTTCGTGCTGGCTGCGATCGCCTTCGTGCTCGGCTTTACCCATGCGTTCGGCAGCCCCGCCGGCATGGCGCGCACCCTGTTCTGTATCTATTGCGGCCTGGCGGCGCTGACGCTGGCCGGGGCTTTGTTGCGCCGCTGAGGATAATACGGCGTAAACATTTCGCTTGACGCATGAAATTTTTGCGCGTCTTTAAGTAAACACAGCCCAGAACCGCCCTCTACCCGCCCAGCGTGTGGAGAGGGACCGATGACGTCACGGGCATATGTGTGGCTTTCAACCAACGGTGGCACATGGTCTGTGGCCTCGAACTGGGACGATGTGACGGACGGGATAGACCCGTCGCTCACCGCCCCCGGCATTGCCGATAGCGTGACGGTCGTGGGTCCGTCCGGCGCCTCCGTGCAGACCATTGCCGGACCGGGTGCGGCGGCCTTCGCGTCGTTGAGTGGCAACACGCGCCTGTCGGGCGCTTTCACCTTTACCAGTCTTATGGCCGGCGCCGGTGGCGCAGGTGGCCTGCTGGAATTTCTGACCCATGATTCGCTGAGTGCGGGCACGGCGACGATCGCCTCCGGCAGTTTGCTGTGCGGCGGGAGCGCGACCGTGTCCGGCACGCTCACGCTGGGCCAGGCCGGGGCGGGGGCGGCTACCCTCTATGCGACCGGTGGCGGCAGCGTGCAGGCGGCAGCACTGTTCATGGGCAATGCTTTGTCGGCCATCACCATCGACCCGACGGCGCATATCGAGGTCGGCAACACCGGCGGCGCAGCGGCCGGCGCGCTCACCGTCGATGCCGGGTCCGCGCTCGCCGGCCAGGGTGACGCGAATGCCTATGGCGCGGTGGTCAACAACGGCCTGATCACGGCACAAGGCGGCACGCTGAGCCTGGGGTCGCTCACCGGCACCGGCACGCTGGACGTGGCCGCGGGCGCGACGCTGGAATTGAACGGCCGCACCGGGGCCGGCCAGTCGGTCGATATGACCGGCGCGCTGGCGACGTTGGCCATCGCCACGGAGTTCGACGCGCCCGCCGGCACCATTACCGGCTTTGCGCCGGGCGATGTCATCGACGAGCTGGGCAGCCCGGTCACCGGGGCCAGTTTTTCACAAACGGGAACGGCGGGCGGGGTGCTGACCCTGAGCTACGGCAGCCAGACCGCCGACACGCTATATCTCGCGGGCAATTTCACCGGCGATGTCTTCCTGCCCTCGGCCGACGGCGCCGGCGGCACGGACATTACCGTCTCCCCCGCCGTGGTCAGCACCGGCGGAGCAAGTCCCGGCACCTCGACGCCTGACGACTATATCTGGACCGCGGCGGGGGCCGGCGCCTGGAACGTGGCCGCCAACTGGCAGGATTCCAGCCGCGGGACCGGCACCGCCGCCATCGCGCCTGGGGTCAATGATCTGGTCACCATCACCGGGGGCGCCAGCGCATTCCTGGTCGTGGCCGGGCCGGGCAATGCGGCGTCGCTGGCAGTGGCCGGGGCGCTCGCTTTGTCGGGTGCGGAGAACATCGGCACGCTCTCCATCGGCACCGCATCCGCACCTTCGGTGCTGGACCTGATGGCCGGCGCGGCGATGGAAGCGCAAGTGGCGACGGTCGTTGATGGCGCGCTCGACGTCTCCGGTCAGGGTGCGCGTTTTGCCGATGCCGGCACGCTGCTGCTCGGCGGCGGGATTCTCGGCGTCGGTCTGCCGACCGCGGCGCTGAACGTCAGCAATGGCGCGTCCGTCACGCTCGCCGGGCTGACCATGGGCGGCGGCTCGGGCGCGTCTGTCACCACCGATCCGACCAGCAGCATCGTGATCAGCTTCGGGACCGGCACCGCGGGGGCCGTCACGGTGACAGCCAGCGGCACGCTGAGCGGCAATGGCAGCGTCAATCCCTTTGCGAACATCATCGATAACGGGCTGATCGACGCCACCGGCGCGGGCGGCACGCTGACGCTCGGCACGCTGACCGGCAGCGGCACGCTGGCGATCGCGGCCGGCGCCACGCTGGAACTGATGACCCCGACGGCGCTGCCGATCGATTTCGCCGCGCAGAGCGGGAGTTTGAGTCCGTCGCTCGACCTGGTGAGCGAGCTTGCGCTGCCGACCGGCACGCTCTCCGGATTTGGTCCGGGCGACGTGATCGACATTTTGGGCGATCCGATCACCAGCGTCTCGGTGGTCCGCAACACCACCTCGCCCAGCATCATCACCCTGTTTTATGGCAGCACGGTCGTCGGCCGCCTGTCGCTGCTGGGCGGGTTTGCGCATGATGTTTTCGTGGCCGAGCCGGATGCGTCGGATGGCACCGATATCGTGGTGGTGCAGCAGGCCGGCGGCGGCGGCGGCGGCGGCACCGGCACCACCGACACGCTGGAATGGGCAACACCCGGCAGCGGCTCCTGGTCGCGCGCCAGCAACTGGAATGATCTGACCACCGGCGCGGTCGCCACGGTGGCGCCGGGCACCGAAAATCAGGTGATCGTCGATGGTCCCACCGGCGGCAGCGTGCAGTCGCTGGGCGGGCCCGGCACGTGCAGCAGCCTGGAGTTCACCGGCAACACGCTGCTCAACGGCGCCTTTGCCGCGACCACGCTGACCATCGGCACCGCGTCCGCCGCCGGCACGCTGGACGCCATTGGCGCCGACGTGCTCACGGCCACGACGGCCACACTTGCGTATGGCGAACTCTCGCTCACCGGCGCCGGCACCGACGGGGTTTTCGCGGGCACGCTGACCATCGGCGGTATAGGCACCGCCCTGCTCACCGTCAGCGGCACGGCGAGCGTGCAGGCGGGTGCGCTGGTGCTCGAAGCTGGCGCAGCGGTGAGTGTTGACGCCACGTCCGGCATGGAGGTCGGCACGCTGGGCGGGGCGGCGGCAGGCGCGCTCACCATTGATCCGGGTTGCCTCGTCTCGGGCGCGGGCACGCTGAATGCGGCCGGCGCCATCATCGACAACGGTATCCTCTCCGCGCAAGGCGGCACGCTGACCATCGGCACGCTGTCCGGCGTCGGCACGCTCGATATCGGCACCGAGGCCACGCTTGTGCTCGCCACCGCCGACCCTGCCGCCAGCGCCTGCCAGATCGTCTTCGCCGGCGGTGGTGCCACGCTGGAGCTTGAAGCGGCACTCACCGCCGGCGCAATCCCCTGCATCATCGCCGGTTTCGCCGCCGGCGACGCGATTGTCAGCGCCAGCGCGCCGGTCACTTCGGTCGCGTTCACCCAAGGGGCCACGCTGGGCACGCTGACGCTGAGCTATGGCAGCCAGCCCGCGGCCACGCTGCTGCTGGCCGGCAATTTCGCCGGCGACATCTTTGCCGTGCAGCCGGACGGGACCGGCAGCGAGGTGACCGTCACGCCCACGTCGGGCGGCTCCGGCCCCTCGGCCGGCACCACCACGCCGGACGATTATGTATGGACCGGCACGCTGGGAGATGCCTGGAACATTGCGGCCAACTGGGACGATACGAGTGCCAGCCAGACGCCGGCCCTGGTCGCACCTGGCCTGAACGACCTGGTCACCATCACCGGCGCTTCGGGCAGCGGTTTTCTGACGGTGGAAGGTCCGGCGGATGCGGCCTCGCTCGCATTGTCGGGCAACGTCGCCCTCTCCGGCAATTTTTCCGCGGGCACCCTGGCCGTGGGCGCCGGTATTTTAGCGCTCGGCACGGGGACGGCGCTCTCCACCGGCACCGCTGATGCCACCGGCGGCATCGAGTTGCAGGGTGCATCCCTCGCCGTCGCCGGCACGCTCGATCTGGCGGGCGGGACCGGCAGTGTTCTGGTTGCGGATGGGCAAAGCACGGTCACCGCCGCCGAACTCGACATGGAGGGGGGGGCGGTTCTGGCCGATGCCACGTCCAGCATCGTGATCGGCGGCACGTCGGGTGGCGCGGGCGAACTCACCGTCGATGCCGGCGGGCGGGTGAGCGGGGCGGGTGCGCTCGATATCCTAGGTAGCGTGGCCGATGACGGCACAATTGTCGCCGCCGGCGGCACGCTGAGCCTGGGTGCGGTCTCGGGCGACGGCACGCTGCTCATCGGCCAGGGGGCGACTCTGGTGCTGGACGGGTCGGCCGGCAGCGGCGTGGTCATCGATTTCGCCGCCAACGGCACATTGTCGGCGAGCGTCACGCCGGCCGCCGCCATCGCGGGTTTCGGCACCAGCGACGCCATTCTGCTGCCGTTCGCCGACGCGGCGGGCGCGACCTACG
>Ga0116229_10015145_pt1 | contig 10574 bp, 6 predicted proteins | sample S1TSphgellanicum_3_FD_87313 | JGI IMG/M metagenome (GOLD analysis project Ga0116229, IMG submission 87313) | Host-associated microbial communities from peat moss isolated from Minnesota, USA - S1T2_Fc - Sphagnum magellanicum MG | ecosystem: Host-associated > Plants > Peat moss > Unclassified...
AATCCCCATCTTCAAAACCTATTTCAAAAAAAAAAAAAAAAAATTGGATTTAAAATTGCGAACTTGAATGGTAGGCCTACTAAGAAACGTAGGTTACCTATAATGTAGCCCGACGAAAGAGAGGGCAGGGGAGGGGTATTGGGTGAATGAACCCTCCCGCTCCTGCTGCAACGAATTGGCGTTGCAGGAGGATAGCGGCAATGGCAAGCCCGATATTTTGCACAAAACCAGCGAACTAAGGAACGAATGAAAAAAAAATGTTACGCTTCTCTTCCTCCTCTACTCGAGTTGCTCTCTCTCTCTCCCCTCTCGCACTTTTGCAGAGCTCCAAAAACATTATCAACTTGCTGCTAGACTCAGCGATGAAGAAAACAAGGAGCCGCGCTCCGACCTCTGCTCTTTTCCCCGGTTCCAATGTGCAACAAAGCTCTGCACCTTACGCTTGTTCAACTGTGCTTTAGAGGTGCTGGCGAATCTCGCTCCGGCTCCGTGTCTCCTTCCTTCCTTCCTTCCTTCACATTATTTGAATTTGCATACCCAACCTCGGCACACATTCATTGTTGTGTTACCTTGAGAGTGGTTTTTTTGGAGATTTCTCTACAATTTTGTATATTATCTACATTCACTATGGTGTGAAAAGTCAATGGATTGCCATGGCAATTTGTCATTGAATGTGATCCTTTGAAAATCTTCAAATTCCTAAACAAATCAAGTTCATGTCTTAGAGAAGCCCTCCTAGCAAACTATTTTTCTAGTATCAAAACAAAAATAGATGTAGAATAACACGATCAATTAGACTTTCACCTTTTTGTGTTACAAAATATGTCGCCGGTAATCTTGGAATCCAATCCCAAAAAATTATGAAATAAACAATTGTGTAAAAGACACCTAAGGTATATTGTTATACTACTAAAATAAAAGCACCTAACACTAGTGCATCCCAAACCCACCCATACTTTGGACTTTTATAAGTGTTCGATTTGTTTTGGAATGTGTGATTGCAATAAAAGACAATTTAACATCTTGTTGAAGATGACACAATATGAGTAGTCATTTGGTAGGAAGATTTTTGTTTGACTATATTAAAAAGGCAAAAATTAAACAAGCACAATGAATTAAATGCAACGCAAATTTTGAGGCATTTTGATCACCGGGTTTTCGGATTCCAATGCCCCCACCTGGAGCCCCTACCTTCAATTAACCACCCCCACCTAGTTAACTTAACCCCCTTGATCACTAGCCTAGCGACCCCCACAACCCAACCCCTTGGCCAAAACCTTTACCCCCATCTTTTTTTTTACCCTTGCCCCTCGTCACTCACTACCTTCCAATGCTTTTCACATCAAACCCAAGGAAACAAACTGCTTCCCGAACCCCATCCCCCTCCCTTCATGGGTTACCCCTCTACTACCCATGGAACCCTATTTTCCTCTTGTCACACTGTTGCATCCAATCCCCAAGGACATCATTCCTGAGAATGCAACAGATCCCCAACCACAATTTCACCCCTCCCCCAAGGACATATCTCTCCGGGGAGACTTCCTTTCTTGGGGAATCCCCCTTCTCCCCGTCGGGAAGTTTATATCACTAGGTAAAAACACACTACAAGGGGGCCATTTTGGGCACTTTCACGACATGTATATAATGTATATGTTATACAAAATTTTAAATTTTTTTGAATAGTCATGTAGGTTCCTATGTTTGTTTTAAAAGCCTATGTTTTGGTAGTATAGGCTATTAAGTGATTTGTTAAAACAATCAGTTTCATTTTTAATGTCATTAAGTGTGACTTGGGAAAATAGGAAATAGGAAGCTAGGTTATAGTAGTAGGTCAATTTTGTAAGGTTTTTTTTTTTAACACGAGTTGCAGGGCGCTACTATTTGGTCAAGCTTGCACGAAAAAATTGTTTTTTCGAATGTGAACTGCAGGGCGTTGTTGTTTACTTGAGGTTACAAGAAAAGTTCAACTTTGCTACAATCAACTCGCACATGGTTAACTTGGTTGTTGAGACATATCACTTTGCAAGTGTATGCAAAAGCTCAAATGCAGCTACAATGATCGAACATCATTAAGATTATTGGGTCTACAAGTAAGTTTTGCAAAAGCAAAAGTTCATGTTTTGATACCTAACCTCTTTTCTTTTGAATGTCATTGTTTTGAATTCCATCTATTAAATTCATCAAGCTATGTATGTACATTAAAATTCAAATGTGACTTCAATTCCTATTTGTTCACAAGCTGAGATCCAAACCATTTCTGCTTACAACTGACTTTTGGAAATCTTCTCCAAATGGTTTCAATTCTGTTTCAAGCTACGTGTGCACTGGTATTGTTGACCTAAAGATTCCTTGTATGGATATAAACCCTTCCATGGTGCTGGAGAGCTTTTCCTGTCTAACCACTATGACATCCAAAGTGTTAAATTAATCAAAAGTACCTACACTATGCACATAATATTCTAAAACCACATCAAGCTAGAGACTAGGAGTTTGTTGATGGTTTCTTCTATCGCTTTGAGTACCAAGCTACCACTAGAAATTTCACTCCTAACAAAGTTACAATGTAAGAAGCTCCTTCCTCCTCCTCCTCCTTCTTCTTACTATTTGTCCATTACAACAATCATCATCACAACCAACAACTCTATGTTGAATGCTGTTGTCAAGCATGAGTTTTAGGTTAGGGTTTAGGGTTTTTTGTTGTTGCTGCAATTATTACTAATGGCTTTCCTACAATCTTAGCAATTTCATGATTTAGTGTGAATTAATTTACAAGGATTGGTAAGCTCCAAAAGCTTTCCCTTTTGTCACCACTACCATCATCACCATGTTTTGGATGTGTGTTGTAACGAAGACCAATGTCTTTTGAAAGAATGATAAACCAACAACAAATACAAAGGGAAAGATGGTGAAAAAGGGAGAATGTGTTGTGTAATTAGCAAGAAGATAAAATGTTTGGCATAAGAGGCATAAAAGGTTAGAAAGCTCCAACTTCTAACAGAAACTAGCTCTCCATGTTTATGATTATAATAAATTACTGATATATAAATTTTGTTTTTAGTTTTAGTATTTTATTATTTTATAATAATTATCGTAGTAGTTAGAATGGAAATCTAATAAATTATTATACAAATGAGAAATTATCTTCGAAGGAAAAATATACTTATTACAAATATAAAATATTTATTTTAATATTTCATAAATAGCTATAATGGATGAAGTAATAATATGAATAATAAATATAAAATAGTTAACATTGGCTACCAACTAGGTATAATAATAATTGAATTAATGTTATTTTTATTATTAAATATTTACATTAATATTTATTATTAACTATAAAAATGAGAATAATAATGGGTATAATTATAATAAAATATTGAACCTATGTTAGGTTTTAATTATATTATTAGATTAAAAAAACTACTCAATATTTATGATTAATAATGAATAATGAATTATTGATAATTAGTTAATTATTTCAATATTAGCCCAATACTAGTTAATTAAATTGGTTGATAGATCATTATAGTAAATATATAATTAAAATTATATATTATTATTGTAATGTTTAATCACAAATGATTTACAACAAAAAAAATTATCCCATATGTTTTGGCTTTCATTCTCATCTTGAAAAGTATATAAACAAGATGTTTTGTATTGCATTTTCATATTTTAAAACATGGGAATATGGGATACACCAATAAAAACAACTCAACCCAAAATAAAATATAAATATTCATGTATTTACACCTAACTACCTACTTCCCTAATTTACCTACCTACCTAAGTAGGTATTTGGCCTAGGTAGGTAAATAGGTCCTATCTAGATTAGTGTTTAGCTTAGATGGGTAGGTGGGTACATAGGTAGGTAGGTACCTACTTTAACCTACATATTTAAATATTGATTTAAACTAAATTTGGACAAATTCAATTAAATATGCCATGTGGCAATTTTCTATTGTACTACATGTCACAATTTAAACCATCCAAACATAAAAAATAAACGTCTTAAATTATTTCAAAATAATCATAAAATATTTTTAATTATTAAGAGTTGGGACATGTGGTAACACATAACTTGTTCCCATTGTTCACCAAAAAAGTTACATCCTAGCTACAAGTGATATTATGTATATGACCATTCAAAGGATGAAAGTGTGTTTCATTGATTTTTTCTTTCATCCAAAATTTGTTATCGTTTATGAGTAGTGTTAATGCAACTTGTTCAATGCAACTATTAAAATTTTAGTTGCAAATGTCGTTTATAACTAAAAATTAATTGTAGGGACGAATTGCAAAATGGCCATTTTCTACTAGTGTGGTTAGACATTCAACACAATCCTAAGCATTTTCTAGCTTTTCCTCTAGATTATGTCATTACACTACAACAAAAGGTGTCCTTATATGCCAAGTGATTTCATTGGATTTTGAGTAAATTCATTGGTTGTAGTGAACAGGAACCAATGAAGAAACAGTGAATTCACTAATCTAATGAAGGGGGACTAGTGAATTGCACCCACATTTTGTGGTAGTGTTGCTTGGTCCTTAGTGCTCTTTTCATTACTACACCAGCCCCATCCCATTTTCCCTTTCCATGGCCCATTCCAAAGAAGCTCCAACTCATGTTGCACCCATCAGTGAAACCATGATACCTACAAACAAAATGCATTGCCTTAGACCCCTTGAATTGCCTTGTACACCCATTTGACCATACTTATGTTGGGCTAGTCTAATTCCTTGTTGTGTCAACCACTACCAATGCATCATGAAATAGTGTTGCACAAACAAGGTAGCATGCTCCTTGTCATTTGAAATGTAAAAATGCGTCTTTTTTATGATTTTTCTTTCATCAATCCTTAGTCCATTCATGGGATCTACTCGAAACGTGATATGAATTAGAATTGTAATTTAAAATGAATGTCAATGCATAGAATGGACTTCATTTTGGATCTCAAATGTGTAATTTTCTGTGAATTTTATATGGGATAAGATTGTATCCCTAGGTAAGACATCCATAGAAATTTTACATTGGGCATCTTGCCACCTCGCAACGAAAATATGCTTCATAAACTTTTAAATATTTCCCTTCAGGTACTCAAAGAAGGTGGAGGAGGATGTTTCTTTGAAACATTTTTTGACCCTTTTCTTGGGTCTACCATCCTCATTCACACCTATAACTTCAAGCTCAAAACACTTCCAAGACATCTTCCATTCATTTGACAATGAAGACTCATTAGGACAAATGGGTAATTTTTTTTCTACTCCACAATTTTGACAACTTCCCATGAAACAATCTAGCTTATACCACTCTTCAAATTCTAGTTTAGAGCATAGACATTACTCCCACAACATAGTCAATCCTTTGGAAGCCTTGACATGGGCTTGACATGTCATAGAATCCTGATCAAGAACCCTATTACATACACTACATTCACAACCACATTCATTTGTAGTATGAACTCCCTTCTTGACATATTTCATATTATTTAACCCTTGCCTTAACATATCAAGTTCTACATGGTATTTGTAGCAACACACATTCCTTTCTTTACATGGCTTTTCAAAGTATGGCTTCAAAACCTCAACTTCGCGTTGTCAAGTTTTCACATATGGATGGATTACTTGAAACTGCAAGAAAAAACTAGTCAAAAGCCAACATACACATCCCACACCATGCCATTTTAGATATATGCATCAAGATGCAAATGTACTCAAAAGTAAAATACATATATTATCTACCAAAAAAAGTGCAATTTTAAAAACATAGTTATTTTAACATTTTATATTAATCTAACATATTAAGTACATTAACTGCATCAACACATGGTATACAAACAAAGAATTAATCTACAACCACATTCCAATCTTGCATCAACATGACAAACAACTAAAGGAGGCATACAACTAATAGCAAATAATACCTTGTAAATGTATTTTTTTAAAAATTATGTACATGCTTCACAATATATTGTAATTCAATATGTGTAGCATAATATTAGTTAATAACTTTTGGTAAGTATGTTTACTACCTAAAGATGGTATTCACAAATGAAACCACTATATTCAATAACAAATAATGCACTACAAATGTATTTAAGAGTACAATTTATGTATATGTTTTGTAACCAAATGTAATCCAAAATATGTAATATAGTACTCCTTAATGCCTTGCTAAGTATGTGGACTACATCAAGATGCTATACACAAATGAAACAAGTATGGTTAGTAACAAATAATACCCTACATATGTATTAAATGGTATAATATGTACATGATCTACAACAAAATGCAATCCAAAACATATAACACAATACTCTTTAATATTTTGTTAAATATGTGGACAACATCAACAAGTATAACCAATAGAAGAAAGTATGCAAATTGTATCAACCTAATATAACAAATGTACAAACATACACATTAGCAAGTTATATATAAAATATGTAGTCCAATCAAGTTCAAAACATGTACATAATAACATATAATACAATGCATATAAACACTTTGGTACAAACAGTGCACACTTTTGTAAATACAGTGCATACTACATACCTGATTTAGTGTGTAATGTAATAACTTTATATAGGCACAAAAACATCAGAGCTTCCGTTAACTTATGCTAAGGGTACCAATGTATGATATGTTAAATAATGTACTTAAAAGATATTATTTGTTATGTTACATGTATTACATAGAGCTATTATACCTAAGTACCATGTACACATAAACTAAAAATATCTCTAGGACAAATTGGCTAATATGTTAAGTGCCGTGAATATGCTAAGTGTAGCAAATAATCTTATGTTAGTTCATTAGAATTGCAGTGTATTGATCTTCAAGTAGTGATGATCTAAATTATTGATACACAATATTTGCATCAAAATTAAGTAACATGTAAAATTGATAATACATGCATACATAATTGAAGTTCTACAAAACTAACAAAGGCCAATAAACGCTACCGATGTAACTCAACATATTTCAAGAATATGGTGTACAAAGAATATTGAAGAGAATTAAGGGAAAGATGTTTAACTCAATGACTAAACAAAGAATTACACAAAAAAAAAACAGAAGTAGGAGAAATAACACAAAAAAATCAAAAGCAAAAGAAGTAGGATAGTCATTAACTTGACTTTCAAGCAGGAAGTGGTCGCATGTTCTTCATATTGCTTTGGCCAACTCATTTATGGGTCATGTATTTGTTGGGATTAACCTATGTTTCTGTTGATCACCATGCTACAATTGAAGCTTTGTCTTCAATAGACACTCCATCCAACCTTCTCTTCCTACGGGATAAGGTGAATTGTGATGCCCCAGGGGCTTGAAAAGACTAGCGTCTAACCAAGGCATGATATAGGTTACTTTTCTTGGTGCCCAGTAATCTCAAAAGAGATTTAAATCTAAAACTTGGGACTCTAGAAACATCTATGTTAATGGATGCTTCTAACAAGGAATCTTTGTGTGCTAGTTTGTTGTTTGATTGGGAACCTTTCACAAGATTGAATTTAGACCATAAATTTTTAAAGAATGCAAGTTGAGCTTTTGCCTCATGAGGCCTAGGATAGTACTCTGGAAAAAGGGTAAAAATTGCTTCATGGGCAAGGACTTTCTCCAGTATGGCCCACCTCGAAATAAGGCTAATGCACTAGCCCAATTTTTTTGCCAACCAAGTGACAATTTTTTGAGCAATCCAATTGATGCTCCTCATGTTCAAGTTGTTTGGAAGCATATCATCTTCAGATCCTATAACCACAAAATCACAGGTTGCTTCATTCTCTTTTCGTATCCTTTCTTTTCGCCATTACTACCATTGCCTTACACATTCTTGTTCTTTCTCAACAACCAATTGGATTCGACTTACCCTCTCCTCTTGTACCCATAGTCTTTCTTCTTCTAGGTGAGTAAGCTTTGCAAGTTTAACAGCTTGCCTTTCAACAAGTTTCGTAGCTTGTTGTGCATTTTGCACATGCCTTGTTTGTGGCCCAAGTCGAAAATGTCATGTCCGCTCTTGGGCCATCCGTGCATTACCCATTTGAACACCATGCACACAACACCTTACATACACAAACCAAATGAAAACTTGTTCAATCAACTATAAAATAGTTTGGCAATATAAATAATTGTAAGGGAATATTGATGAAACAACACAAATTGCAATCCTTTACAATCTCAAAATAGGTAATTTGTGCATTACAAGTTGGAGATGAGCATGGTGGATTTGATGGTATTAAACGAACCTCAATTGTATGTAAGCAAATTCACCTTGGGTTCTTTTGAAAATCAGTCTTGACCCATAGTTTCCAAACCTATTATAACTAGTATGTCATATGTTGTTCCTCTTCCAAGCTTGTTAGAACCACATTTGTTCTTTGTTGCTCTTCTTTTGGGGTTGTTGTAACCACTTTGTTCGTTCTATTGTGCTCCTTCACTATCAATTGATCAAAATGAATGATACGTATTTGCAACATGGAGTGGAGCCACTCTTGGTTGTGGTCTACAACATGTTTCCAAGCTTTGTTAGAAAGATGTAAACTATGAAACAATTTTTATCTCTCCTTCCATGGGGTGATTTGACATGGTTTAGGCTAAATGGCACCCAAAACTAATTCATTGGGTAAAACAGATGACAAGTTTCCCATTTAAAATCTCATCTCTTTCATTAGTCTCTTTCCAATACACATTTCTTTGCATCCTTTTACATCTTTTATCTCATTGCAATTAGAAAACAACACCAACTATTTTTTTTTAAAGTTTCGCCTCCAGGATCATAGGTTGTGTCCTTCTCCTTCAATTACATACCAAAAAAACACCTTTCACATCTACGTTAATCACTACATATGAACTCAATCCCAAGTAATCAAGTTCAACCCACATGTTTAACTAAAATCTTGAATAAAAAATTTCAACCTACAGGTAAGCAAGTGATAATAAGATAGAACTATTTAGTTACTTACATGGAAATCATGTGATTTGACCATTGCAACTTGAATTTGCTTTTGGTTCGACATTGTGATTTGTAAAATTTTGTGTCGTGATGCATTAAATTTTTTTGTGATTTTTGTTGTTGTTGTTTCCTACTTACATAGGGATGCAAAGGATTTTCACAATGTAGTACATGTGATATTGGCAGAATACATTGAGCATGATCAAGAAAAAAAGGTGATAAACAAAAGGGTATTGAACGGGGTGTTGACATTGATTAGAAAGGACCTAACTCAAAAAGTGCATTGTTGTATTCACACCTATAATTTGAAAGGATGAAATTCAAAATGTTCAACATAACCATTATAATTTTTTTGGATTCTTTTATTAATTATAAGAATGGAGGTTAAATAAACATGTGCATAAAATTTATTTACTCAAGAAGCACAATATGGTCGTGTGGGTTTAAAAACATGACATATCATTTTTATGTTGCGCACAACTTCCTTCTTAAAAAATATGATTCTAAAAAATTATAGCTAGACAATTTCCATAGATTGTACTAAGACAATTTAACAAAATGGTCATGGGGACAAGTGGTTTTTACTTTTCAATTTTTATTTTTTAAAACTTTGGCAACTTTTCCCATTTTGGGAATTTTTTTTTCAAATTTACGCTTCTTCAAAGAAATTTTTCTTTTTTATTTTCTTTTTTTGATATTTCATATTTTTCCATTTTCGTGTTTATTTAGTGTAAATTCGAAGAAAAATTCCAAATTTATTAATGTGGTTAATGGAATCTAGCTTTGAATACATAGTCCCATTTTTTTTTATTAATGAAATTTTCCCAAAAAATAAAACTAAAATTAAAATGAATGAATTTGAATAATCTTAGTTGCCATAATTGAGGGAAAAAAAAATTCATACATGTATCTTTGGTTTTCAAAAATATAAAAGATGATTTAAGTTATGTAGTAGTTATTTCTAAACCATATTTTTCACCTCTCCATATGGATGGTAATCGTTTAGCTTTGGACAAACAAAAATTCCTTGAGAAAAACCATATGTGATAAGCCCATTTGATTTTAAAATATAAAAACATTAGGTGTGTAAGAAGCCCAAAACTAGTATTGAAAGGTGTAGTCGGACACGTGACAAGTTGAAATTTGTAGTTTTGAGAATCAAATTTGGGCATGTGGTTGCCTTGGAAAAATTTAAAGAATATGCACATGTGGGTGTGTACAACACGAGCGGATTTAGGACCGAAACTATGTATGTTTACTACATAGTTATGAAATCTATGTTTTTTGGTTGTAAAACTATCCTCCACCCTACTATTGGTTATGCAAGCCTCACCATTCCCCTTTCATGAACTACACATGAACAACACCAAAACTATTCAAAAACCAAAAGCCTTTCCAAAATCAAAACTTCAATTCTCATAAACTTTGTATTCATACCATGACTTTGTACAAAATGAAGGTGTTTCTCAAGGTCACAAACACCTCCTTATATACTAATCAAAAGGAAACTAATCAAGAAATTTCCTAAAACCTATCCACCACATGGTTCCCCAAATAATCAAAAGGAAACAAAATCACATGGTTCCCCATGTGATTCCACAATTAATCACAAGAAAACATCACA
>Ga0116229_10015147_pt1 | contig 10573 bp, 5 predicted proteins | sample S1TSphgellanicum_3_FD_87313 | JGI IMG/M metagenome (GOLD analysis project Ga0116229, IMG submission 87313) | Host-associated microbial communities from peat moss isolated from Minnesota, USA - S1T2_Fc - Sphagnum magellanicum MG | ecosystem: Host-associated > Plants > Peat moss > Unclassified...
AAACCATAATAAAAGCAAGTCTAAATTTAAGTCAAGATCATACAACACAATAATTTAAAACAAGACCATGAATTATGTCAAACAAATATGCAAACCAAATTTTATTTGGGTTAGATTGCAATCTAACAAGCCAACAATCACAAAGAACCTAAAGATTGTAATTCTTTTTTGATCATTTTTTCTTTTTCATATGAAGAAATATTTTAATCAATTTTTTTACAACTTGTTATTAAATATGCCTAGAGTTTGTGTTAATACATCATGTTGTGTTTTAATCACTGTTCCATGTATATGAATTTTGAAAGTGTACAAATATATTTTTCATTTTGAAAAATAATTATAATTTCAAATCACACTAAAAGATGCTAATTATTTAAAATTTAAAATTTTTGTATTATAAGTTACAACTTTGTTTCATATGTCATGTACATTACACCCCCATTACACATTTGTAAAGGACTTTTGAAATTCTCAAATTTATAAACATACTTTGAATTTTTTAATTTTTCAAACTTCACATTTTTTAAATTATGTGTTGTTTACAACTCTTATCGTCTTGTGCTTTCCAAAGAGCAACTTTTGTTAGAAGATGTTAATTGAATTGGCATCCAATTTTAAAAACTCTCGGAGTTTGGAATTGTCCAACTACAGAAGAAGTCAAAACTCTTTTTAGGCATTCTAAATATCTAATGTAAAATCTATAAAACATCATCCATGACACAATTATCAACATTGAAAACTTTCACAATTTGTTGATTTTTTTTGTGATTTTAAGAACAAATAATTATAACATCATGATCGTAATCAATAGAATCATCTATAATTTGAAGTTGATGGCTTATATTCCCCTCATACAGTTATCGCCACTACCACAATGGTTGCCAAAGCCAAAGTCTCATGTGATCTTTTATGAAATTTCATTATCCTATGTCCACATGACTTGGGAATAATTTTCCATTCAAATGTCAAAATGAAAACAATTATAGTGATAAGCAAAACCCACATAACAAAAGGCATAACTTAAACAATCAAATGCATATTCAATTATGAACATTTGGAGTTGATAATTGATGAAGAATACCTTCACCCCCATATATACCATAGTACTTTTATCATTTCGGTAACAAACTACCAAATAATTATTTAAATTTGAAATCTTAACTTTGACACCTAGTTTTTTAATTCTGAAATTTTGGACAAGTAATGATTTGTAACAAATAACAAACAAAGTTTTGTTAATGTTATGGAGTAGTCTAATGTGTTTAAACTAGTTCAGTTTTATGTCACTGACATGGAAGGTCTATGATTCAAATCCTAAAGGTTGAACTTTTAAATATCGTCACAAATAATGAATAATTTTTCAAAAGTTCAACAAGACAAAAAAAATAATTTAATTTATGCCAAAATTGTAAAGGTACTACAATGTGTGTGTGTGTGTGTGTGTGTGTGTGTGTATCAAATTTAATAATTAGTGAAGATCCATTTGGGGAAAAATATTAAAACATTTTTATCTTGGGCTTATAATTTAATGAAGAATATTTTTGCAAAAAAAAAAACATTTTATTTTGGACTAAGAAATTAATGGGACAAAAATCTCAAAAGATTAAAATTATTTATAAAGTTTTGAGAATTGTGGGTTCTGGTCCCATAAGTTTGGGCAAAAGAAATGACAAATGTGAAAAGGCATAATGTTTGTTTGTTGAAGGGAAAAAAATGACTATGAAACTAGTTTTTATTCTTTAATTTTGGATCACTTGAGTTTGGTCTTACATCATGAATTTTGTGATGAGCACAACAGATCTTCTTGTGTTTTCATGAAGGGCATTTCTTGTTGTGTAGTTTTCAAAAATGTTTAGGTCTACAATGTTGTGAAAGTTCAAGACTTGGAACATTTTTGAAAAATTGAAGGGGGTTGGGAAAATTGCGTAAGGTGGAGCAAAGGAACATGATTAGTTTAGACCTTTTAGGTTTTATAAGAATTTTTATGAACAACTTTTTGTGTGCATTTCAACAAAGCTTCAAGAAATGCTCATTGAACCTATAATTAACTATAGTTTGCATTTCAATAGAGCTACAACAAGTAAAGGAGGAGGCAAAGGAGACACTAAAGGTTTGCAAATCAAGTTTAGCGCTCCAAGTGGAAGGAAGGTGCAAGTGTGGATTCTAGAAAACCAAAAGGCATTCTCTTCTTTAAGAAACCACAGGCATTATTCTTCTTTGCTTTTTCATAGCCAACAAAACAAAGAGGTCCTAATCTATATTACCATAACCTAAGTAAACCATAGTCTAGTTCAAAAAGAAACTATCGTGGTCATTCATACTTTTGAAAAATGATACACACTTCGGTGGACTTTTAAGAGAGCTCAAAAGGAAAGATGAATGAGGATATGAAGACCAAAGAGAAGTCCAAAATAGGAATTACTTTAAGGATAAATTTATTATATCTTACACTTAATTATTGAAAGGAGTTAAATATAGAACATCACTACTTTCAAATTTCTATAAAAGTCAACTAAACAAAGGTCATTTATAACGTCAAATTTTTAGATTGAATATGATTTACATCAATAGTTTATGGAAGATGCTAAAACTACCTAATGAGCTATGTCCAACATACGGAATGGCAAATTGTGTTCAACCTTGTGTAAAGTCACCTCATTTTGTTGCAAGGTTTGATTGGTTTAATTATGTTAAATAAAACATATTGTTGTTGTTTTTCAAAACCAAGTTCTATGCATGCTATTGGTTAGTATGATCAATGTATTTTGCAACATGTTAGGTTCAAAATTGGTTTGGGACAACAAAACATGCTAAATTTTTTTAATAAAAAATGTTTTGTAGAACATGTAGAAGAAGTAAATCGCATAGTCCAATTTTGCACAAGACCATCCAATGCACAAAAAGGCAAAAATAGACACACTTAAAAATGTGCTAGATAAAACTCCTTAAGGGTATTTAACATCTCTCACAATGTACAATTGGAGATAATAACAATTCAATACATTGGTGTATGATATTAAAATTAGTATATGTTCATGTGGGCTTTCATTTTTTCAAACGATTCCACTATTTCTTTTCAAGGTTTTGTCTTTTTTGATATACCCATTTTATTTTTTTGACACATCTCCAATAGTCCTTGTTATCTAAAGTAGTGATGGCAACATGTTGAACCTAATAAAAGTGAAATGAAAATATATTTCCAACATCATGCCAAATCATTATAAAAGTTTCAACCTCCCCTTGAGTGCTTTTGGGTATTGAAAGGAAATGTGTTTTTATTGAGCTTTGTATTTTCCCCCGAAAGCTAAATCAACAACATACCTAGCTATTCTTCATGTGCAAGTCATGGTGATTAAAAGTTAAGGGAAATAAAAGGTTAATGGGGCCCAACAATTTTGCCATTGGGCACTTTCAAAAAGGAGACCAAAAGATAGTAAAACCCATGTTTGTGACATTTGGAAATTTTGACAAAAATAATGAGTAGTTTGGATGCATTATGGTGAGATTGTTAAGTTGCATATGACATGTGATTTTGATGGGACTTGGATATAATTGATTTTTCCCAAAATAAATGTTTTGAATGTATGGCACTATTGGAATAATGTTTTTTAATGGTGAAATTTTACATATTTTCAACCTTGGAAATTGGGTTTTAACTTCCGCATTATGGCTTTAAGTTTTAAATTCAATCAAACTTGTTAGGAATTGACATTGATTTAGATTTTAAGGCCATCAATTCAACATATAGTTTAAGATTGTTGTCAACAATCACAAATTTGTGTGAACCCTTAGATGCCTTCTTTTGACATGCAAGAATTAGGGATCAACTTTTCTTCGATAGTCCTCTATTACACTTTGCCACCTTTTGTGAAAACATTATTCAAAGTTTTGCCACCCCCTTTGTTTTTCATGAATGTGTACATAATTGCATGTGTGATTGTTCAATTTTACAATTCAAAATTGAAAGGTTTTGATTCATTGTGATTTTGTTTTCAAATCTTGGGTGTAATGTTCAAGGTGATTGGTGCTTGATTTGAGGTGGATATGAAAGCTGCAAAGCATAACATACATTTTGGTTGGTATTTGATCAAGGAATCAAAGCTACATCAAGCTCCATGACATCTCCATGCCTTAAAGTCATAAATGCACATGCCCAAATATGTTGTTAACCATTCGTAACATAAATCCTTGATTAACACAATCATCATTTGTGAATCACGATTGTCATTTCATGTAACATTGTAAGATCAAAAGTCAACTTTTGAAAATTGGTCCTTTGATGTTGATCATGCACATTGGAACACACCAATCATCATTGTTGTGGTTTTGTGTGTTTGCTTGAAACCTTGAACATTCAGTCATCATTTGTGTGTGAAACATAATATTACAAGTTTCATTTCCTTTTTGCATTTTACATTTTGTGCAAGGTGAAGGTGTATGCACTTTGTGTTGTGCTTCAAATTATAAAGTGTATCTCCTTTAAAACATTGAACAATTTTGAACTTTCACCATTTTTTTTCCAAACCTCTTATCCATTGTCTATCATTGAATGATTGTTTAAATATGTTTAAAATGTTACAATGCAAAACCCTTAGTTCCTTGATGTTTTAATGTTTATAGCTTCAACAATAACATCCTCCTTTGGCATTGCTAGTGTTGGGGAAGAAGTTCACACTCTAATAGATCTCAGTCCTTGTCATTAAAAGAAACCTAAAAAACTTGAATGGGAGATTAATCGAATATTTCAAGATGTTTGGCTAAAAAATTACTTCAATGAGCAAACATAATTGTTGGTTCAAATGATAAGTTGTCAGTGACCTTAAATATAGGATTTGTACACATGTAAAGAAATGTAAAAAGCTTTTCATCCCCAAGTTTGATGGCCTTTGAAAACACACAACTTGTTGTAAGGCTCTTGTAACTAGGCCAAAAGTAGCAAAAGGTTAATATTATGTTAACTTGATTAACCAACATGCCAAAAATGAATGTTAGTTTGTAGGGATGCATGGTAAGGATTTTGTTTTTAATTATGTAAAATCTAAATTGAACATTAAGCAAAAACACAAGTTTGTGTAGATTGTGATAGTTTATCACTTTTTGAAGCATGGGTGCCCAATTATAGACTACTAAAGCATGAGGGAATTGTTTGATTTTCTACAAGTCCCAAATAGCCCTCAACATCGCTAAAGTGGCACAAGTGTTTGGACAATGGTTGAATGCATGCAAAAGCTTTTGCTCATGAAAACATGATCAATTGTTCAATCAATAAGGTTTATTTTAGTGCATGTTGATGAAGCCACCATTGTGATTACTAGGGGTGGATTGTTGTACATGTTTACATGGTTGAAGGTTGGAAGCACATACCTTTTTTGCGAAAGTTGGAACATGTGTTATATGGTGCAATTACATGCAACCTAACTAAGGTGATTATGGCAAGTTTGCTACAATATGGAGGCCTTTCTAAAACTAATATGGCCTCCAAATTGATAATGTTTGGTGTTGATGGTGTGTTGATATTCCAAGGGGTTAAGATTAATGTTATAATGTAATTGAAGGAAAAATGCGCCACTTTCATGTTCAAGGTGCATTGTGTTGCCCATCAAACCAACCTTACCATTCAAACTTTCTCCAAATTGCCATTAATGTCCAAGATTGAAGTTATGTTGCAATCTATGTACAACTATTTGTACATCTTTTAAGTGTGTGTTGAACATATGTAAGCTAACTAAAATTTTGGAGCACACAACTTTGAAAATGCTTCACAATATCAAAACACATTGGATCTCCATGCTCTTGCTTGCTAAGCAAATTCTAATTGAATACAAAACCTTGGTGATGTAGATATTTCAAGAACAAGTGGCAAATGAATCTACCAAGGCAAATTTGGAGTTATTTTACAATATTGAGGTTTTTTTGGGTTGCACTTGCATCATCCCTATGTTGGAATGTGTTCAAAGTCCTTCCAAGTTTATTGAAACCCATGATGCATTTAGTTGTGATTTTATTGTTGTTGTCAAGAGTTGTGAAAGGGGTTTTTACCATAGTATTGGGATGAATGAGCCAAGTATATTGGGCATAATGACTTTGGTCAATTTCTTAACATTATGAACCATTGGTTGATGATGTTTTACATCATGTTTGGGTTATTGAACCAACTTCAGGGATTGAACATGTAACATTTTAGTTTTTTGGGACAATTTACATGTTGTACATGCATTGCACATTAACATATTGTTTGAATTAGGTTTCAAGGGAGGATTAAATGGTGGTTGTGTAAGAGGTTTTAAAAAATTAACAATGTTGTTCATGACCTCATTGAAGAATTGGAGCAAAGGTTTCCTTTGCAAGAAATGATGAATGCCACTAACATTATTTACCTTAATTATGGTTTCAACTAGAAGTTGAACACATCTTCTTTGCATGATTGGGCATCTTGAAGGTGCATTATTGTCATGGGAAGAACATTGGTCCCAACCAAATTTTTATTCATCCCTTAGTTGATGAGGCTCAGTTGGATGAATATACTTCCTTCCTCAAGATGATTATGAAGTCCAATGTTGTTGCAGCAATGAAACCACACACAAATTGTAACCCAAAGATGTGGGCATTGCTAGCTAGTATATAATTATCAAATTATTTCTCTGTAGTTATTTGAGTGGCTAAAGCTCATTGAACTTTCTATGGCTATGGTCTTGGGGAGTGTGGAGGATAAAAGATGTTCCTTTACTTTGTCTTTCATTAAAAACAAGTTGAGAAACCAACTTACCATGCACTTGGACTTGGTAATGTGAATGTATGCACAATTTTTTTACTTTTGAAAGAAATTTCCATTTTTCATAGCCATGGGATCATGGACACAAAAGAAGGTTCAAAAGGTGATAGAACAATAGCAAACATTGCTTCTACAACAAAATCTGTTACCCAATTTTCTTAACCTTTTATTTTGTTTCAAAAAGTTTCTTTTATTGCTAGTTCTGGTATGCATTTGTTGTTATGTTTTTGTTTTGGTGGTGATCAAGTGTTGCTATTGGATTATTAATTTTTGTTTTTTTTGTAGGCCTCTTGTTGTAATGAGCATGATCCATTTGAATTGAAGTTCAATTCCCTCAAGAGATTTTGCCTCTAAATTTTATCTTTTAAATTTCCACTTGCTTGTGTTTTTGGATGTTCATTTTCTATTTTGTTTTCTTGCCATTATTTTACTTGTAGGAGCATGTGGTTGCTTCCAAAATTGAGAGTAACAACAACCTTTTAACCAACAACCTTCTAGCATAAAAAACACAAAATAACCATATTTTTGCCCAAAAAATGGTGAGATAATTGATTTTCTTTACATAACCCTAGATTAGAAAGCCCTAGCCACCTTGGCTACCATTGAAAATCATTAACAAACCATGCATTGGAGATGCTTCAAATGTATTTGTTCATTTTCATTTATGTCAATTTCATTACATGTGTTTTTGCCTTTTTCTCATTTATGTTGCATGTTTTAAAATCTCACAAACACTTTGATTACCACACAACTCAAAATGTAGACTCCACCTTTAAGCAAAATAGCCAAAAATGTTTAGAAAAATTAATCATTAGTTATGAATACATTGTTTAAACTTGATATTGGAACTACATGTTTACAATTTAATTTTAGGAACATAAATCTTGTTGCATTTCAATACTAAATGATAAAAAGTTGCATAAAAAGATAAGAAATGATAAATTGTGTTTTTCAAATTATGAAAGGCATTGTGACAAGTTGGACTAGTACCTTCCATGATTTGGAAGGCACTTTGTCAACTTTTGACAAATAATTAACCTACAAATACAACCCAAATTTTTTTTTGATTTTTAATTGAAGGTGAAGGCCATATTATGTTTTCAATAACATTAAAAAAAATTGTGGATGCTTTAGAACGTTGATATTTCAATAATCTAAACTTCATGACTAATTTTTTAACAATTTAAGTAACTTAATGAATATTAAAAACATGCATAAAATTATCATTTCATTTATATTTTTCAACACTAACCATAATGTATTGGAATCTTTCAAAATGTTTATAATCAATAAAACTACATGTAAAATCATGTTACAAAATTCATGCCCACTTGGCTCCTTGTTTATTTTGTCATGCCGTCTTTGATGTTATTCACAAAGTTTAAGAAATTAATGACCAAACAATGAAACTCGACACGGGATTCACAAATTAAGGACCATTCACAAATTTTGTTTTAAATTATGGGTTGACCAACTTAAGTCTATGTTTCATGGGTTTTATAAGTTATAAGATTGTAAGGTTATAGGCCTTAGATTTTAAAGTTTTAGGTTTATGGTCCAGTTTTTTGGTTTTAGAGTTTGAATTTAAGATTTAGGTTCTGGGGTTTCAAGGTTTAACTTTAAAGATTTTCGTTTTGGGATTTTTGGGATTTGGGTTTATTCTTATTGTTTTGGGGTTGGGGTGTTAAAAGGATGACCACCCCAGAGCGGTAAATTTTGTTTTTTATTAAATATTGTTGAAGGATAGTGCATATCCTACTACTCTATGATCAAAATGGCCTAAAATGTTGTGGTCATTTTAACATTTTAAAAAAAAAATCTTGTCATGAATTTGGTTAGTGGCTATTATTGGTGCAAATGTAAAGGTGCAAATGGTTCTTTCACTATTTAATTGATTTTGTGTGTGTTTGTGGGTAAGGACATTGGGCATCATTAAACACCAACTTATTTTGATATAAAAATGTAGTTTGCTAATTTGGGATGGAGATGTTTTTATAATTTAGGTTTAAGGTGTAACTTTTAGAATTTATGTTATGAGGTTTAAGTTTATGAGTTAACTTTTTTTGGTGCAAGGTCTTTTTTTTGTTTCAGTTTAATTCTTGAAGCTTAGGTTTAAGGTTTATATGTTAGGTTTAAAGGTATGGTTTGTGCCTATGTAAAATGTTTAAGCTAGGTCTTTAGGTTAAGGATCATGGTTAAAGGTTAGGGATGATATTATTTTTACAAATCACACTTTATGGTTAAGGTTTGTGTATATATAAGGTCTAGATTAAAAATTAACTCTAAAAAGAAAAAGTCTTGATGTAGGTTAAATAGAGGGTAAGAATCTAAAATTTAAGATTTTACACAAAAATCTTCATGGGGATTATATAAAGAAGAGCTCTTCCCAAAATATTTCGCTTTCATTTTCATTTGAATGCAAGAGATGTTTTCATCAAGCTAAAAGACCATGTGCCTATTCTTGAAACGATGACAAAATGATTGAATATATAAATAAATAAGTTACCATGTTTTTTCAATGTGCATTTGTTACTTGCAACTCTAGGGACACTTTCAATGCATGTTAAATGGAGGAAGGGGGCAATCAATCCATGGATCAATTATTGGTATTCATGATGTACTGTTGGTCACAATGCAAATCACACCTCATTGTTCAAAAGTTTCACCAACTTCACTTTAATGATATATGATGAATTTTTTATAAAACAAATCCTGTGGTAAATTTACAATTGAGCCTACTTATTACATCTTTGTGATCTTCAAAGTTGTTGGTTAAAAGGTAGGTTTGATTTTGAAAGTTAGATTCAAAGTCAAAATTAGGATCATTGATCATTTTTGGGGGTTAAGGTGGGAGTTAAAATCAAATGTTTAGTTGTAAATTAGATTTAAAGTTCACGTGTTAAGTTTTGGAGCCAGTTTAAAGTTTTTCATTGCTTTTTAAGGTTGAATGAAAGTTAGGGTCAAATTTAAGGTTATCAAACCTCACTTTATAATTAGGGTTAAGGTCAAGTTTATGGTTATATACAAACTTTAATTTCAATGTTAAGGTTAGGACCAATATAAGGATTGTTTTTCGCATCATAAGGTTTGGGTTTAGGGATAACATCCATTGAAAGGTTTAAGGCAAAACTTAGGCCTAAGGTTAAAGCTTAAACCTAACTTGATCATGTACCATAACAAGAGGGCAAAAACAAGATAAAATAAAGATTTTGCTTACCTTCATAGTATACTTTGAAAACTAATAAATATAATAATGAAACCCATTATGAAATTATTATTCATTGAATTTTCTACTTGAATGATCAATTTTTTTTCTTCATTATTATTCAAATTTCACATTTTAAAAGTAAAATTTTGTAGTTTTTTGAAATACAAATATTTATGAAATTTATATTTTGTAATGTGGTAGTTTGATAAAATATGTGTCAAATATGTTCTATAAAAAAATTATAAAATATGTGGCTCTCTAAATAAAAATTTATCATTTATTTGTTGGGACATGTTTTATTTACTTTAAAAATTTAATTGCTTCTAATTTTTTGAAATTAAATTTAAGTATAAATGTAATAAATGCAATGAAGGGTTTTTTTATCACATTTCACCCATTTTGATGTTATTTTTTTGATTTCATATGCAAGGCACTGGATAAAAACAAAATAATAATAATTTGGGGTCTTTTTTATAATGTTTTTGTCCAAAGGAAACTTTAATCATATTCAACAAGTTGTCAAATTTGACCTTTGAACAATTTGTTTCAACTTTATTTTGTATATGAAGTACTACAATGCAAGCATGTATGAT
>Ga0116229_10015148_pt1 | contig 10571 bp, 4 predicted proteins | sample S1TSphgellanicum_3_FD_87313 | JGI IMG/M metagenome (GOLD analysis project Ga0116229, IMG submission 87313) | Host-associated microbial communities from peat moss isolated from Minnesota, USA - S1T2_Fc - Sphagnum magellanicum MG | ecosystem: Host-associated > Plants > Peat moss > Unclassified...
ACAGTCGCCATTTACTGCTAATTAATGCTGAGGATCCTAACGAGTGCACCTACTTGAGGAATTTTGAAAAAAAAACCCTGATTTGTACCGTTGGCATGACATCTATAAAACAGCGAGTCTTCCCCCCAAGCCTAAAGCCTCCGGGTGCCTTCCTGCGTTGTCAGTTGACTGCGTAGTCATTCTTGGTTGAATTGGAGGGAGGGGAGGTTATCGTACAGGATCCCGTTTTTGAAGTGGAGGAAGAGCATTGGCTATTGTCTACTCGCGTTCGTTTTCAAGCGCTTATTGTCGAGGGAACTCCCTGCGGCTGGGGCCTGCCCTTTTCTTCGCTTGTTTCAAGCCACGAAGGCACGCGGTGGGTGTGCGAGACTATTGATCACTCAGCTATTGCGCTGCTTACGACTAGAGAAGATGATTTGGCGTCGGGGCAAGTCCAGCGTGATCTCGAATGTGGAGTTGGGAATGCTCCTGATTCTGCAATGCGTCGTTCTGGCCAGTTTCCTTTCGACTACTGTGGCTTGGCATCATTCACGTCCTGCGCCGTCTGCGCCGCGGTCAGTTCCATCACCTCCATTCTGTTCGCCGTCTGCCCCGTCGCCAGTTCCATCACCTCCATTCTGTTCGCGAGCCGTGGCGTCCACTATCGAGAGTGCGCTTCTCGCATTAATCAGCCTGATGAAAGATGCATGGGGTGAGGCTGAGGCTCTGGTAGCGTTTAGAAAGCGGAATGATGCTCACTTTTGGAACGACAGGAATCTCGGGCGGAAGGTGCTTTGGACCATTGTGTTAGGACTAAATCCAATAGTTGGCACATTTTATGTTCTTCAAACAGTGTTCGTGTACCGCGAATTTTTGGGATTCATAAGGTTGCAGCAGGGACAGCAACGCCAGGGACAGCAGGGACAGCAACCGCAGGGACAGCAGGGACAGCAACAGCAACCCCAGGGACAGCAGGGACAGCAACAGCAACCCCAGGATCTTCTCCTCCGTAGAAAAGAGATAGCGAAAGCCATGGCAGACAGCTGGGTCGCCGTAGGGGTTGCAGACCCTAGGAGCATACCAAAAGAGTACAAACTAAAGGAGGGGGCAGTTGTCCCGGACCCAAAGCTTGTTTTGAACCTTGCAGGTACAGTTGACGATTTAGAACGTCGGCGATGGCCGACAGAGACGGCGCCCGTGCTGCCGCCGCCGCCGATTTTGCCGCCGCTTCCGCCGAATGCGCCGCCGCCGCCTCATGATGATCAGCCGCGTGCACCGCCTCCGGTTCATTTCTTTCTCTTAAACTATGAGGGAATGCTGGCTTTATTACTTGATGGAGTTCTTGACCATACTTATTACAAACAATTGAAGTTTTTGGGCCGTAGAAAAGGTCTAGAGGTCTTCATAATTGGTTTCCAATCAATGAGCTACATCATAGCGGTTGTGTCTAGGCGTATACTGCATTTAAAGGTGGCTCCCATAGAAGCCATAGGTTTCACCTGTAGCCTGTTGTTCCTTGTCTACCTTTGTCTACAATTGTCTTTTGCAAGTAGAAGTAAGAAAGGTCTTCTAATATACCTAACCCCAGATCAAGAAGGTACAATTCGGGCTTCGGGCCCAAACCGACAACCTCAAGAAGGTACAATTCGGGCTTCGAGCCCAAACCAACAACCTCAATGGCAACCTCAATGGCCTCTCGGTACCGACCCTGATCTTTACGCGTTTATATGGACCTTTGTGGTGGGTTTTGTGCTGGCGGTAGTGGCAACAGTGCTGGTATTACCGGTGTTGGCCACAAAAAATAAGGTGGATATGCTGGGGCACATCATCTTTTTTGGTGACTTTCTCTTCCAGTTCATTTTCCTCATCATTTACTTTACAGAGGGTTTCGGAACTAGAATCGATCCCAATGTATTACTAGCACCTTTACTGCTTACTGGGATTATTAGTTCAGCTGGCGTGGGCTGGGCCATTTATGCTACAATACGGCATTGGCATGATCAAGGCTTTGACAAGGCCACGCCTTCACTTGGTCGCTATGTCCCTTTTATACGTTAATTTATTAGTTGTTCGTTCCTCTGTCACGAAGTATATTGAACGTACATAGGTATGATGAATCTTGGGGATCAATATCTGAAGGCAAATGTTATAAGGGCTGAAATAATTGTAATCCTTGTAGCCATTTATTTTCTGTGCAAAATAAATATGTTATTAAAGTTGTCAAATGATTTAATAGATGATTCAAAAGATCCCTCAGCATAAAATGATCGTCAGGTTTTGATGGCAGGTGCGTGCATTAGCACCTTTTTGAAGTCAGTGAGAATGTGTGCACGTGAGTGAAAACAAGGTAATTGTTAGTAAAATCATTTTTATCTAGCACTAAATATTTCAAGGAGTACTATAAATTTCTTTTATTTTGTTGTGTATGAAAATGACAATGTATCAATGCATCATATTTCATCATGCATTATGTCATCATGCATCATGTTATATCATCAACATAAATCCTATGGCACATATGTATTGTGTAAGGAAGGGTGGGGAAAAGTTCAAAATGATTACATGCAAAAAGCTTTATAAATAAACATCTAAATGTTTGTAAATATTATATTATAATTGTTGATGTATCAAAAAATATCAGTACATTAAAATTTAAAAATATATGGATAAGATATTATCATATTTCCAAGTTTATGGGTAAGGTAAAGTAATTGTTAATTTAGTACCAAACCACCAATTTTCTATTGACACATGGTGTGAACAATACATTGAATGTATTACTAATATTTCACACTTGAAAAATAAATGGTTACATATGAAAATTCAACACTCGATATACATTTAAAACCACTTTTTTATCATAATTCACTATAATTTACCATATGTTTTTGATACACCAAGGATTTATTGATACATTAAGGATTCTTCAGCCCGTCTAAACATAGAAAGAATAAGAAAATTTCAAAATATATGGACAAGAAGTGTCCACATTTTCAAATTTATAGGTAAGTAAAATACCTATTAATTTAGCAAAAAAACTCATAATCTATTATCAAGACGTGATGCAAGCAATACATTGAGTGTATCATGAACATATTTCCACACTTGAAAAATAAACCTTACATATGCAGATTTGACACCTAGTATACATTTACCATCATTTTTCGATTATAATGAATTATTAACCATATGTCATTGATACATTAAAACTTTATTGATACATTAATGATGTGTTGATACATTAATGATCTTTTGATACACTAAAGCTTTTTCAACCCCTCTAAACATAAAAAGAATGAATTTTTTTCAAAATAAATGGACGAAAGGTTGCCACATTTCCAAGTTTATAAGGTAAAACAATTGTTAATTTTGTTAAAAACCATTAATCTTCTATCAAGATGTGATTTGAGCAATACATTGAATGTATCATAAACACATTTTCACACTTGATAAATAAACTTTACATATGAAAATTTAACACCTAGTATACATTTACCATCAATTTTTATATTATAACTAACTATTATTAACCATGTGTTATTGAGACATTAAAGATTCATTGATACGTTGATGATCTATTGATACACTAAAGATTTTACAACATGTTTAAACATAGAAAAAATAGGAAAAATTTCAAAATAAATCGACAAGAGGTTGCCACATTTCAAAGTGTATGGGTGAAATAAAAAATTAATTAATTTAATCGAAATGCACCACTTTGCTACTAACACGTAATGTGAGTAATACACTGAGTGTATTACTGATATTTGACACTTGAGAAAAAAAATTCTACATATGGGAAAATTTGACGCATGTAACACATTTTCCACCACTTTTCAACTTTAAATAGTTGATATTTGCATTTGTTAATCTATAATATAAATATGTGTTGAAGTTCCAATAAGGATTACTTTGCAGATTAAGGTTTGGGGTCACATTTTTGAAGCTTTTGCATATCAACCTTGACATGAACTTCCTCTTGATATGGTTTTTTTGTGTTATTCCAAAGGTATTTTGGAACACACTTTTGACATTTTTTCAAAATTTTCACATGTCATTGTGACCTAATTCTATGTATATAAAAAAATTAGCATCTTTTTAATTCATTGTATGTTAATTATCACAATTTGAATGTAAGGTGCATAAAAATTAATATTTTTTACAATGGTTTTTGCAAGCATGGAGGAGAAGTTGCATTTGTATGAACATGGCCATCAAGTTGAATTGTAAGCATTAGAAAATGTAGTTTAAACACCATTAAATGGGTTTTTTGATCATGAAAATTTGTTGTGGGAAGTTGTCATTCAACACATTGGGATGCAACAAGGCCCTCACCTTGTTGAGGTTGCATTTATAGCTAGTTGATGGCCATGTTCATACTTCTATTACAACTATTACAACTCTACTCCATAACCTTTATTACATTTATGCACCAAGATTTGCATACATATCATACATGTTTAGATATGATGTTCACCATCTGATAAATTAATTTTACTATTATGTAAACATGAAATATGTGACTAATTGTGTGTTTTGTAATGCAATTTATGTTCATAAGTAACACAAAATTGGTTGGCTAATTGTTTGTAGGTACCAATGTCAATACGGTCCCAATGATTTCACAAATATTGTGAAGGATATTACATAAAACCACAATGTAGCTCCAAAAAATTTGGACATCAATGGAAAAGTAATCTCCCCAAGGACAAGCCACAAGGATACACAAAATTTTAGGAAAAAATGGGGTGGTTTTTTTTAAAAAGGATGTAGAGCTAAATTCACCATTAAAACATTATATTTGCTCAAGCATGTATTAGAATTATGTTTTAGTCAATGAAATCATGTTAATCAAGATGGTCTACATGTCCATGGGGATTTAAAAATGGGTGATAGATCTACATTTGTTGCCCATTTATTAGAAGAGGTCAAGGATTTTGTGATGGAACAACTAAGGCTTGGACTCACAATGTCTTAAATTATGGCAAAATAGAAGAACATGTGAAGAACATCATGTTAGGGACATGTGAATTAAAATAGAGACATGTTTTTCACTAAATAAGATGTTAGGGTGTTGTTTGAGAAACTAACTCAAAAAACATACTAACTACATAAGAACAATGCGAAAAGTGTGCATATGTGAGTTCAACAAAACACAAATTCAATGTTTTACTACCAAAAAATTAGGGTAGATGTGGATGGTGGTCTCATTGGGCAAAACATGCTTTTCATTTTGGGTATCCAAACACCATGGCAAAGGGAGATGATGATTGAACATGGGCACCAAGAGGGTGTTGTAGTTGATGCAACCTTTGGGACAAATGAAAAAAAAATCATACATTATGTTTGATACATAATACATGATACACTAATATGTGTGTAATTTAATGTCATTGAAACATTAATAGGACAAATCAACAGACATAAAAAAAAAAAAACATGTAGAAATTTGAAATTGTTAATAGATCATTCATTATATATTTTGTCAATGTTCAATTAACATATCTCTATTGTGAATTGTAGCAATTTGCCCTTTATACCATGATGGTGTTTAACCAATGGCACAATGGCATTCTTATATCATATTGCATCACATGACGATGTGGACAAGAGGATTTGACACCATGGATGCAGGCTTTGAATGAAAGCATTCACAATATTCATCCATCATGGCATCCCAATGCTTTCATTGTTGATCGTGCCCAATGGGACTCCAATTGCATCAAGTAAAATCCTTACCCCTTCCCCCTTTCTATCTAACAAATGCCAACTATATATTATACATGTCACTTACCCCAATGGATGTAACATGCATCAACATTGATTGTATTTAAATCCACCAAGTTTCATATATAATGTTTTTTTTTCTTATAAGACTATATGGCCGAACACTACCATTTTTTTATGTTTGTGGCATGTGAAAACAACATGGTAGAAACAAACATGTATCAAGATTAAAAAACTCAACATTATGTAATAATATATTGCAATAATTAGGGAAGATCATGTATGACAAGGATGGTTCATTTGGAGTAGATGTTGAAATGTGGGTAATGAATTGGCTATAATATATCATTAGCAAGTACCCTATAGCTAACATCTTTTGGAAATACATGGAAGAAACTTAGCAACATAAGATTCACATGTGGGTGGTTGGATTTTGAAATCTACCATATGTTGGGCAAGACACCAATGTTACAATTGAAAGTTATTATGGGACATTGAAGGCCTAATTGAAGTCAAAGGAAAGTAGATCGATTGGTCGTTGTTGGATTGGTGCATCCATGAATTAATTGAAGATGTCCTCATTTAGTACTAGTATAAAAATTTATGTAAGAACTTTGGGTTCATGAACAACAAATGCCAACAATTGTTTATGGTTGGGGCCTTGTTAGGGGCATAGTTGATTCTTGACACAAATGTGACATTATCTTCCTATAATGGTGGTCCAACACACATCATGTTGTAAAAAAAATCCATTTGTGATACACCATCCACAACCCAACATTAGAATGGGCATGTTGTAATTGTGTTAATGCATGACATGAAAACATTTGTAATCATCAAACCTTACTTATAACCTACGTATTTATGTAAATATTGTAAAAGTATTCAAGTTCATTTAGTACAATATGCATGTTCAAAAAACATTCATGGAAGTTGATTACAATATGTTCGTCCAAAGTCATATTCATTACAAATATGTTGTCAAAGAAAATCACCTTATGGGGTGATGGTGCAATGGTTAAAGACTTAACTCTTCAATGTGGAGGTGAAAAGTTCAATTCCTCACACTTATAACTTAGGCTACCTTGGCTACTTAGGTGACCTAATTAGGTTGCCTAAGGTGTAAAAGCTACTAAACCACCTAACTTAAATTATTTGGCCTAGCTTAATGGGCTTGGCATAGATTATTACTCTAGCGTAGGTGTCCTAGCCTAAGCCTAAGACATAGGGTTGATAGTTAAATAAATAAATAAGTTTTTGGCACTAATTATTAATTATATTAATTAAGTAGGTAGGTAAGGTAGGTAGGGTGATTAATTAATTTATATTTTCAAATTTATATTAAATAAAATAATTTATATAATATATATTTTTGGTTGCTTTCCAAATTATGTTATTATCATGGTGGTTCAATAAAAAAACCTAATCAAAATGATCATGATGCACCCCAAAACTTTTTGATGGACTCAATTTTGAATTCAAAGGTGAAAACAACAAAAGGATAGGGAGTTAGGTACACTCCCTGGCTTATAACACTTTGAAGGTAGAGGGCCGTGTTAAAGCTCTAAAATAGGGACTAGGGCAAGTGATAAGCAGGTCAATTATTCACATGAACCTACACAAACTAAACAACAAGTTGGTTAGTGCATAATTGGAGCACTTTTGGTGCACGGACTCACAAAACTCACCATGGCCCTGACTTGGGGGAAGCCACCACCTTCCCCCTTATAATATTTTTTGTGCCTTGCCATGGGGCCTGCACCCAAATGTCATTTTGTCCAAGACTCCCGCCACTTTGAAGGCCCATAACTTGTTATGCAACCCTTCGATCAAGGTGAGGTCTTAAGAAAAGTTTTAGCCCTCGTCAAGAGCTTTCCAATCGTATGTGGTACGTCACCTTCACGCAATTAAATTAGGGCGATTCACAACTTTTAGTGGTTAAGAGTCAAATTGATAATTTGACTCCCAACCCTTCTTTTGACCATAACTTATATTTCAAGTACTCAAATGTGTCATGCAAGCCCATTTTAAACATTTAGTCTCAAGAGATTTCCAATGGTATAAAAAAATTTAAAATACAATGAGCTTTGATCCCTATAATTGCCCTCTAAAGGTTTGGGAGTCCATATGGACTCCAACTCCCAAAGTGGAAGTTGACTTGGGAGTGTGGGAGTTCATTCCCTCATTCCCTTACACTTTCGGGAACATGAAATGTGACTTTTGAGCTTACTTTTTGCCTACACCTTTACAAGCCCTTGCTTTGGTTGTGAGCCCAAGGTTGAGGTTGTGACAAGTCAAGTCTAAATCGATTTGTCTAAAATGACACTTTGGTCAAATTAGACATGAAGGCAAAAAAACCATATGGGGGTTTGTTTTTACTACAATTCCCAATTAAAAAAACCATGATTTCTTGTAATGGGTGATTTGGTAAAATTTTCCCATGTTTTTCCCTTAACCTAGTAAGCTCCTTAACTTCAAATTCTGTGATGGTGGGGTACATTTTCAACGATTCCTTCCCTATGTATTCAAGGCACAAATCCATCATGTTGTAAGACAATTTATTCTTGTCTTTGAACATGGTCTTGTAGAGCTTGCATTGGAATGAAGGTTTGTTACCAAAAGTTGGTATGTTTAGCCGCTTCACATCAAAGTGCACTTCCAATACTAACATTTCATACTCTTCCTCTAAATACAATGCAACACAATGGTGTCTACTTTATTACATTATGGATTTGTAGATTATGCTTTTGCCTTCCAAACCATTGAAAATTTGCAAATAATAAATAAATTGTTGCCCATACCCTAAACTAAAACAATAATATTTACAAATGTTGAGAAGTTACAACAATATATGGATGTAGCTACTAGAATAATTTTACACATTCCCTAAGTTAGAGCTTTGCATCATAACATAATAACATCACAAAAACCAAACACCATTACATTGTCCATACCTTTTACTACATTAATTGCTTTTATGTTTGTCATTTGTTTTCTTATTTTCCTTTTGCTTTACATTTCTTTTGACCTGAACCCAGAAAACAATTAACATTGCACAAAGACAATAATTGTAAACATGAAAATCACCCAAAGGTGCAAATTCTTTAAGGTGTACCAAAATGTTGTCATAACATCACCTTTCTCTATTATTTTTACCTAGTCCGTTTTTACCATGTACAAACACATTTATGGATGATTATGATGGAATCTAAAATTGTAATATTTTAAAATATAGTATTTCTAAAAAACTTGATAACTTTTGATTCATTATTTTTTATGGGAATAAAAATATAAGGTAAAAATAGATTGTAATAAGGACTAGGCCCTTTTTGTCCTATGTGGTACACCTTAAAGGATTTTTACCCCAAAGACAATTTTAAACCCTAGATAATTGTTTCTTTGTTCACCATATTCACTGACAAATTCATGGACAATAAAAGAAAGGAAGATTTACCCCTTCTACCCATCCCACCACTATCGTTTTAACAATCTTGATGTATATTTGTTGACCGAATAATCGAATCATGTATGGGTCTTCTTGTGTAATTATGGGCAACACTTCTTGTAACAAATGACTCTATTATCCCTCTTCTTCTAAATGCATCATGGAATTGGTTTGTGTTGTTGGGCCGTCTAATTTTATTATGTTGAAGTGAAAGAAGTTCACAACAAAAGTGTTGTTAGGTTATGCCTTTAGCAAGTTTGTAGTAATGGCACATGTACTTACCAACTCTTTAACCAATTTGCCACATTTTTATGTTGCAATAAAATTTGTGAAACTTTGTTATTAACATGTTCCATTTCAAATCTTTTCCAACATTCAAACTTTGAAATGCATTTTCTTCTTCGTGTCGTAATTTTCAAGATCTTTCAAAGATCTATTTACTGATATGCACAATAATGTACAAAATTTTAAATGATTTATGAAAAAAACTTTTTTGAAATTGAATTATGTTCACAAATTCAACTTATATTTTCCTTCAAGATTTATAATTGTGTGCACATGTAAACTTAGTAAGTACTATTGAATAGGAACTAATAAATATTAGGTAGTACAACTAATATGTAAGTAACTAAGAACTAGATAATAGTTAAGTAATATATGCCTACCTAGTTACCTAGGTAATAACTAGTAGCTAACTAGTAAACCTAAATATAATTGTAGCTACTTAATAACTAGTAGGTAGTTAGTGAGGTAGGTATAGGTAGGTAAGTATATATCCACGGCCAACAGATATATTTGAATGTTCCACTTTGATGCTTCTTGACCTTAAGAAACAATTGAATGAAACATCAAAACTCAATCTGAACCTCCGAAAAAATCTGCAACTACCAAGGAGTTTTTTAAAATTAGAAATCTGTCATGTGAAATGAATTGGTAACATGTGAAATTGTTATGTAATTTGCAGAGGATTCTGTGAAGATGAAGATTCCTTTGTAAACACATAAGATCAAAATGCATCAAATTTGAAAAATTGAAAGTGTATCATCAAGTCAATATGCAATGACTGCCAATTTGAAAAACTAAAAGTGTGTCTTCATCATGAACAGTAAGAAAAAGGTGCAAGAAATTGAAAAGCAGGATTCAAAGTAAATTGCAATCACTCATAGAAAAAGATCCTGAAATATGTGTAAATAAAAAAAAAAAACATATAGAAGAAAAAACAAGGGGTGTGTCACACTGTGGCATTGCCATTTACATTAAAAAGAATCTGAAGGCAAAAGAAGAATTGTGAAAATTGAAATATTCACCATGCAAAAATATAATCTTCTGAAAAATCCTTTAAAAGAAACCAAAATCCTTCAAGATATCATAATTCTATAACTAATCTCAAGTTTCAACACCAGCCAAAATATCATCTTTC